>Ga0299912_10000729_pt1 | contig 27072 bp, 26 predicted proteins | sample RVTome_2_FD_207667 | JGI IMG/M metagenome (GOLD analysis project Ga0299912, IMG submission 207667) | Soil microbial communities from uranium-contaminated site in the Upper Colorado River Basin, Wyoming, United States - RVT95D214 (version 2) ... | reverse complement strand
GCAGGCGCGGGAGCAGGTGGCGGCACTGGCCGGTGCCCATCCCTCGCAGGTGGTATTCACCAGTGGCGGCACCGAAGCCAACAATGCCGCCCTCAAGGGCGTGGCCGGCCGCCGGCCGGCGGCCCGTATCGCCGTCAGCGCCGTGGAGCATGCCTCGGTGCAGCAACCGGCGGCGGCTCTGGCCCGCACGGGCTGGACGGTGGAAACCATTCCGGTGACGGACCAGGGAGAGGTGACGGCACAGACGGTTGCGTCGGTGCTGCGGGCGGATATGCCCCTGGTGTCGGTGATGATGGCCAATAACGAAACCGGCGTGGTGAACGACATTGCAGCCATTGCCGCAGTGGTGCGCGAGCGAGGTGCCGTGCTGCACACCGATGCGGTGCAGGCACTGGGCAAGGTGCCGGTTGATTTTTCAGGCGGCGGCGCCCACCTGATGAGTGTGTCGGCGCACAAGCTGTACGGCCCCAAGGGCGTCGGCGCACTGCTGGTGGACAAGGCCGTGGATCTGGAACCGCTGCTGCACGGCGGTGGACAGGAAAAGGGCCGCCGCGGCGGCACGGAAAACCTGGCCGGCATCGTCGGCTTCGGCAGGGCCGCGGAACTGGCGGGCGCCGGGATGGAAGAGCGCCGGCTGCGGCTGGATGCACTGCGGCAGCGGCTGGAGCAGGGACTGCGCGAGCGGATGCCGCAGGCGGTGGTGTTTGCCGCCGGGACCAGGCGGCTGCCCAACACGGTTTTTCTGGCCCTGCCCGGCATCGACGGCGAGACGCTGCTGCTGGAACTGGATCGGATGGGGCTGGCGCTGTCCAGCGGCGCTGCCTGCGGCAGCGGCTACAGCGAACCGAGCCATGTATTGCAGGCGATGGGAGTGACTGCGGACATCGCCCGTTGCGCGGTGCGGGTCAGTTTCGGCGCCGGCAACACCGAACACGATGTGGATACCCTGATTGCCGCGCTGCAAACGCAGGCGGCCCGGCTGCAGACCATGGCCGCCACGGCCTGGAGCTGATGCCAGTGCGAGAGGAATGGAGCGACTGATGAGCAAACCGATCTATCTGGATTACGCCGCCACCACCCCGGTCGACCCGCGGGTGGCGGAGAAGATGTGCAGCTATCTGACCCTGGACAGCGGCCTGTTCGGCAACCCCGCCTCCCGTTCCCACGTCTTCGGCTGGGAAGCGGAGCAGGCGGTGGAGGAGGCGCGCAAGCAGGTGGCCGCCCTGGTCAACTGCGACCCCAAGGAAATCGTCTGGACCTCCGGCGCCACCGAATCCGACAACCTGGCCATCAAGGGCGTGGCTCAGTTCTACGCCAAGAAGGGCAAGCACATCATCACCAGCAAGACCGAGCACAAGGCGGTGCTGGATACCTGCCGCCACCTGGAGCGCGACGGCTACGAGGTGACCTACCTGCAGCCCGAGAGCAACGGCATGATCGACCTGGCCAAGCTGGAAGCGGCCATCCGTCCCGACACCATTCTGGTGTCCATCATGCATGTGAACAACGAAATCGGCGTGATCCAGGACATCGCCGCCATCGGCGAGATGACCCGCGCCCGAGGCATTCTGTTCCATGTGGACGCGGCGCAGAGCCCCGGCAAGGCGCCCATCGATCTGGACAAGATGAAGGTCGACCTGATGTCCTTCTCCGCCCACAAATGCTACGGCCCCAAGGGCATCGGCGCGCTGTACGTACGGCGCAAGCCGCGCGTGCGCATCGAGGCGCAGATGCACGGCGGCGGCCATGAGCGCGGCATGCGCTCCGGCACCCTGCCGACCCACCAGATCGTCGGCATGGGCGAGGCCTTCCGCATTGCCCGCGAGGAAATGGCGCAGGAAAACGAGCGCATCCGCATGCTGCGCGAGCGCCTGCTCAAGGGTGTGCAGGACATCGAAGAGGTGTACGTCAATGGCGACATGGAACACCGCGTGCCGCACAACCTCAACATCAGCTTCAACTACGTCGAGGGCGAATCGCTGATGATGGCCCTGCGCGACCTGGCGGTGTCCTCCGGCTCGGCCTGCACCTCGGCCAGCCTGGAACCGTCCTACGTGCTGCGCGCCATCGGCCGCCCGGATGAACTGGCCCACAGCTCGATCCGCTTCTCCATCGGCCGGTTCACCACCGAGCAGGACATCGACCGTACCGTGGAGCTGATTCACCAGAAGATTTCCAAGCTGCGCGAGCTGTCCCCGCTGTGGGACATGTACAAGGAGGGGATCGACCTCTCCACCGTGCAGTGGTCGGCGCATTAATTTTGTAAGTTGCCGGGTTCGGGTTTAAAGTTCGAAACCCGAGGCTCGAAACTGGTATTGGGGAATTTGACATGGCATACAGCGACAAGGTCATTGAGCACTACGAGAATCCGCGCAACGTCGGCGCCATGGACAAGGACGCGCCGGACGTCGGTACCGGCATGGTCGGCGCCCCCGCCTGCGGCGACGTGATGCGCCTGCAAATCAAGGTCAGCGCCGAAGGCGTCATCGAGGACGCCAAGTTCAAGACCTACGGCTGCGGCTCGGCCATTGCCTCCAGCTCGCTGGTGACCGAATGGATGAAGGGCAAGACCCTGGATCAGGCGCTGGAGATCAAGAACAGCCAGATCGCCGAGGAACTGGCCCTGCCGCCGGTGAAGATCCATTGTTCGGTGCTGGCCGAGGATGCCATCAAGGCCGCCATCGAAGACTACAAGACCAAGCAGTCCCGGGCGTAACCCGCAAGGAGTCCTCCCATGGCCGTTACCATCACCGAAGCCGCCGCCCGTCACGTACAGAAGTTCCTCACCAACCGCGGCAAGGGTGTCGGCATCCGCCTGGGCGTCAAGCCCTCCGGTTGTTCCGGCATGTCCTACGTGCTCGAATTCGTCGACGAGCTGCAGGCCGACGACCAGGTGTTCGAGGGCCATGGCGTGAAGGTCATCATCGATCCCAAGAGCCTGCTCTATCTCGACGGCACCGAGCTGGACTTCACCCGCGAGGGCCTGAACGAAGGCTTCCGCTTCAACAACCCCAACGTCAAGGATGCCTGCGGCTGCGGCGAAAGCTTCAACGTTTGAGGCGTCTCACGGGACGGAAGACAAACCACGGCGAGCACGGGTACACGGAGCAGGATGCAATGATGGAACTCCGTGTTTTTCGTGAAATCCGTGGTTAATTTTTTCCAAGGGCGGCGATGAGCGAAAACTATTTCCAGCTGTTCGGACTGCCGGTGGGCTTTGCGGTCGACGCCGAGGCCCTGGCCCTGCGCTACCGCGACCTGCAGCGCGCCGCCCATCCCGATCGCTACGCCGGCGGTTCCGAGCGCGAGCGCCTGCTGTCGGTGCAGCAGGCCTCGCTGATCAACGAGGCCTACCGTACCCTGAAAGACCCGCTGGCACGCGCCCGTTACCTGCTGGAACTCAACGGCATCACCCTGTCCGATACCGACACCCGCATGGATCCCCTGTTCCTCATGGAACAGATGGAGCTGCGCGAGGCGCTGGATGCCGCGCCCGCCGCCGCCGATCCCTTTGCCGCCCTGGACAAGGTGCGCAGCGCGGCGGAGGCCACCGAGCGCGCGCTGGTGGAGGAACTGGCTGCACTGTTCCTGCGCGGCGATGCCGAGGCGCTGCAGCAGGGGCCGGAGCGGCTGCGCAAGCTGCAGTTCATGCGCAAGCTGCTGGACGAAGTGGACGAGCGCGAGGAAGACCTCGCGCATAACACCTAAGAATTAGTCCGCGAATGAACGCAAATGGACGCGAATATGGTGATGCGATGATTTGCGTTTATTGGCGTGCATTTGCGGACTGAGGTTTTTTGCGCCGGTAAGGCGAAACGGAACAAGTCATGGCACTGCTGCAAATCGCTGAACCCGGACAATCCACAGTCCCGCACCAGCACCGGCTGGCGGCGGGGATCGATCTGGGCACGACCAACTCCCTGGTGGCTACCGTGCGCAGCGGGCTGGCCGAAACCCTGGCCGACGAACAGGGCCGTCATCTGCTGCCGTCCGTGGTGCGGTATGCGGCCTCTGTCGCGCCGCAGGTGGGACACGAGGCCAAGGCCGCGGCCGCCACCGACCCGCTCAACACCATCGCCTCGGTGAAGCGCCTGATGGGGCGCGGGGTGAAGGACGTAAAGACGCTCGGTTCGCGCCTGCCCTACGAATTTGCCGGCACCGACAGTGTGGTGCCGCGCCTGCACACCGCCGGCGGCGACGTCAGTGCGGTGGAGGTGTCGGCGGAAATCCTGCGCGTGCTCAAGCAACGTGCCGAGAGCGCCCTGAACGGCGACCTGACCGGCGTGGTGATTACCGTGCCGGCCTATTTCGACGACGCTCAGCGCCAGGCCACCAAGGATGCCGCCAGGCTGGCCGGCCTCAACGTGCTGCGCCTGCTCAACGAACCCACCGCCGCCGCCGTGGCCTACGGGCTGGACGGCGGCGAGGAGGGCGTCATCGCCGTCTACGACCTGGGCGGCGGCACCTTCGATATTTCCATCCTGCGCCTGTCCAAGGGCGTGTTCGAGGTGATGTCCACCGGCGGCGATTCCGCCCTGGGCGGCGACGATTTCGACCATGTGGTGGCCGAGTGGATCATGGCCCAGGCGGGTATCGCCGACGATGCCGACCACCGCCAGATGCGCCGCCTGCTGCGCGACGCCTGTGCCGCCAAGGAGGCGCTTACCGGGGCCACTGTGGCGCCGCTCAAGGTGGAGCTGGCCGACGGCACGCACTGGCAGGGCGAACTGTCGCGCGAACAATTCAACGCCCTGGCCGATTCCCTGGTCCGCAAGACCCTGGCCGCCTGCCGCCGCGCCCTCAAGGATGCCGGCATCGGGGCGGACGAGGTGAAGGAAGTGGTGATGGTGGGCGGCTCCACCCGCGTGCCGCGGGTGCGCGAGCTGGTGGGCGAGTTCTTCGGCCGCACCCCGCTCACCGACATCGATCCGGACAAGGTGGTGGCTGTGGGCGCCGCCATGCAGGCCGACGTGCTGGTGGGCAACAAGCCCGACGGCGAGATGCTGCTGTTGGACGTGATCCCGCTGTCCCTCGGGCTGGAGACCATGGGCGGCCTGGTGGAGAAGGTGATCCCGCGCAACACCACCATCCCGGTGGCGCGGGCCCAGGAATTCACCACCTTCAAGGATGGCCAGACCGCCATGGCGGTGCACGTGGTGCAGGGCGAGCGCGACCTGGTGAGCGATTGCCGCTCCCTGGCCCGCTTCGAGCTGCACGGCATCCCACCCATGGCCGCCGGTGCCGCCCGCATCCGCGTCACCTTCCAGGTGGACGCCGACGGCCTGCTCAGCGTCTCCGCCCGCGAGATGACCTCCGGGGTGGAGAGCAGCATCCAGGTCAAGCCGTCCTACGGCCTGACCGACGGCGAAATCGAACACATGCTGCGCGATTCCCTGGCCCACGCCGAGGACGACGTGGCCGCCCGCAACCTGCGCGAACAGCAGGTGGAGGCGGACCGGGTGCTGGAGGCACTGGACGCCGCCCTGGCCGCCGACGGCGCCGAACTGTTGAATGTCGAAGAACGCGCCGCCATTGATCAGGGCATGGACGCATTGCGTACGGCCCGCGACGGCTCGGATCACCGCGCCATCAAGCGCGCCATCGAGGCGCTCGATCACGCCAGCGCGGAGTTTGCCGCCCGGCGCATGGATGCCGGCATCAAAAAGGCCCTCGCGGGCCACCGCATCGACGAGCTTTGAGTCAGGAAACCCTAGCCATGCCACAAATCATCATTCTGCCGCACGAGGAACTCTGCCCGGACGGCGCCGTCATCGAGGCCCAGCCGGGCATGACCGTCTGTGACGCCGCCCTGGCCCACGGCATCGAGATCGAGCACGCCTGCGAAAAATCCTGCGCCTGCACCACCTGCCATGTCTACGTGCGCGAGGGCGGCGCCTCCCTCAATGCCGCCGAGGAACTGGAGGAGGACATGCTGGACAAGGCCTGGGGCCTGGAGCCGGACTCGCGCCTGTCCTGCCAGGCGGTGGTGGGCGATACCGACCTGGTGGTGGAGATCCCCAAGTACACCATCAACATGGTGTCGGAGAAGCATTAACGGCAGTTACAAGTTGCAAGTGACAAGTTACAAGCAAAACCCAGGTCACCGTCTTTTCTTGCAACTTGTCACTTGCAACTTGAAACTGGGAGCGTAGCGACCATGAACTGGACCGATACCCTGGACATCGCCATCGCCCTGGATGAGGCCCATCCGGAGGCGGACCCGCAGTGGGTGCGTTACACCGATCTGCATGCCTGGGTCTGCGCCTTGGCGGAGTTCGACGACGATCCCGAAAGTTCCAACGAGAAAATCCTGGAGGCCATCCAGATGGCCTGGATCGACGAGCGGGATTAACCTTCCCCCGGCGCCAGTCTGTGCTGGAACGGCCCCCCAAGCCCGCGTATAATCGCGGGTTTAGCGCATTTAACCCCCTTAATTTATTGGTTTGTAACGGAGATTCAGAGTAGATGGCCATCGAACGCACCATTTCCATCATCAAGCCCGACGCCGTGGCCAAGAACGTCATCGGCGAGATCTATGCCCGCTTCGAGAAGGCCGGCCTGAAGATCGTCGCCGCCAAGATGCTGCACCTGTCCCAGGAACAGGCCGAAGGCTTCTACGCCGTGCACAAGGCACGCCCCTTCTTCAAGGACCTGGTGGCCTTCATGACCTCCGGTCCGGTGATGGTGCAGGTACTGGAAGGCGAGAACGCCATTGCCAAGAACCGCGAGGTGATGGGCGCCACCAACCCGAAGGATGCGGCCCCCGGCACCATCCGCGCCGACTTCGCCGTCTCCATCGACGAGAACGCGGTGCACGGCTCCGATGGTCCGGATACCGCCCAGGCCGAAATCGCCTACTTCTTCAAGCCCGAGGAGATCTGCCCGCGCACCCGTTAAGGGACGCGGCGCGGCCTGGGAGGCGACAGCCTATGAAGACAAATCTGCTGGATATGAACCGGCAGGACATGGAGGCCTTCTTCACCTCGTTGGGTGAGAAGGCCTTTCGTGCTTCTCAGGTCATGAAGTGGATATACCATCATGGCGTCGACGACTTCGACGCCATGAGCAATTTGAGCAAGGTGCTGCGCGACCGCATGACCGAGCAGGCCGAGGTGCGTCTGCCCGAAGTGGCGGTGGACATGCCCTCGCGCGACGGCACCCGCAAGTGGATGCTGCGCCTGGCCGACGGAAACTCCATCGAGATGGTGTACATCCCGGAAACGGATCGCGCCACTCTGTGTGTTTCATCCCAGGTGGGCTGCGCGCTCAACTGCTCGTTCTGCTCCACCGCCCAGCAGGGTTACAACCGCAACCTGACCTGCGCCGAGATCATCGGCCAGGTGGTGCTGGCCACGCGCCTCATCGGCCTGCCGCAGAACAAGGGCGAGCGGGTGATCACCAACGTGGTGCTGATGGGCATGGGCGAACCGCTGCTCAACTTTGACAACGTGGTGAAGGCGATGGAGCTGATGCAGGACGACTATGCCTTCGGCATCTCCAAGCGCCGCGTCACCGTCAGCACCGCCGGCGTGGTGCCGGCCATCGACGAATTGCGCGCGGCCATTGACGTCAGCCTGGCGGTGTCGCTGCACGCGCCCGATGACGCGCTGCGCAACGAACTGGTGCCCATCAACCGCAAGTATCCCATCGCCGAATTGCTGGCCGCCTGCCGCCGCTATTGCGCCGGCGTGCCGCACCGCCGCATCACCTTCGAATACGCCATGCTGGAAGGGGTCAACGACTCGCCGGAACATGCCCGCGCCCTGCTCAAGGTGCTGCGCGGCACGCCGTCCAAGGTCAACCTGATTCCGTTCAATCCCTTCCCCGGCACGGCCTACCGCCGTTCCAGTCTCGAAGCGATCAACCGCTTCCGCGATATCCTGATGGAAGGCAACCTGATGACCGTTACGCGCAAGACGCGCGGCGACGACATCGCCGCCGCCTGCGGCCAGCTGGTGGGGGAGGTGCAGGACCGTACCCGCCGCAGCCAGAAGACAGTCACCTTGCAAAGGATCGCCTCATGATAAGTCTGCGCAGCTTCACCGTTTTGCTTGCCCTGGCCCTGCTGGGCGGTTGTGCCAGTACGTCCGAACGCGAAACCACCGACCCGAAGAAGGCGGCGGAACTCAATTCGGAACTGGGCCTGCGCTACATGGTGCAGGGCAAAAATGAACAGGCCATGGAGAAGTTGCTCAAGGCGGTGGAATACGACTCGCGTTCGGTCAACGCCCACCACTATATCGCCGAGTTGTACCGCCGCCTGGAGCGCAAGGACAAGGCAGCGGAACATTTCAGCCGCGCTGCCTCGCTGGCACCGGATGATTCCGCCATCCAGAACAATTACGGCATCTTCCTGTGCAGCGAGCAGCGCTATGACGACGGCGAGGAGCGCCTGTTGCACGCGCTGAACAATCCGGTCTGGCCGGGGCGCGATCAGGCCTATGAAAACCTCGGCCAGTGCATGCTGGACAAGGGCGACCCGGTCAAGGCGGAACGGTATTTCCGCGAAGCGCTCAAGGTGAATGCGAATCTGGCCAAGTCGCTGCTGGCGATGGCGGATATTTCCCTGCAGCAGAAGAATTTCATTTCCGCCCGCGCCTTCCTGCAACGCTATTCGGCGCTGGCCCCGCACACGGCCCACAGCCTGTGGCTGGGGATCCGGATCGAACGCGAGTTGGGTGATCGCAATGCGCTGTCCAGCTACGGCATGTCGCTGCGCAACAATTTCCCCACGGCGGAAGAAACCCAGCTCTACCTGAAGTCCAAATGACCGTGAAAGAGTCCGATACCGTACAGAGGGAGCAGGAAGACACCGGCGCAGCGGCTCCTGCGGGTCCGGGGCAGCGCCTGCGCGAGGCGCGCGAAGCCGCCGGGCTGAGTCGGGAAGAGGTTTCGACCCGCCTGCGCCTGCGCCTGGAGCTGATCCGCGCGCTGGAGGAGGACGATTACGCGCACCTGCCGCCGACCGCCTTTGTCATCGGTTACCTGCGCAGCTATGCCCGCCTGCTCGATCTGTCGGCGGATGAGTTGCTGGCCATGCTGGATCGGCGTGGCGAGGCGCCGGTGCTGGTGTCGCCGGTGATGCCGCCGCATCAGCGTCACAGCGGCGACTGGCCGGTGAAGCTGGCCACCTGGCTGATTGTCCTGTTGCTGACCACGCTGCTGGTGGCGTGGTGGTTTGCACGGCAGCCGCTGGAGCAGGAGAGCGGCGCCGAGGTTCCGGTGCTGACGCCGGGCAGTACGGTGGATCTGCCCCTGCCGCCGGCGGAGGAACAGACGCGGGCCGACGCACCGCCGGCCGTGGTGGAGGAAACACCGGTGGTGTCCGCTCCGCCGGTGGCGATCCCGGTATTGCTGGCGGAGATTCAGCTGGAGGCCACCCACGGCGAATGCTGGGTGGAGATCAAGGATGCCGGCGGCAACCAGGTGGCCTACGAATTGTTGCAGGCGGGCATGACCCGCACCGTGCGCGGCAGGGCGCCGTTCGACGTATTTCTCGGCAACGCCCCGGCGGTGACCGTGTACTATCAGGGCCAGGTGTTCGATCACACGCCCTTTCACCGGCGCGAAGTCGCCAAGTTTCGTCTCGGCAAGGCCGCCGACAACAAGCCTCTCGCCGAGTAAGCCATGCACCAGCCTTCTCCCATCAAGCGGCGCAAGTCGCGCCAGATCATGGTCGGCAACGTGCCGGTGGGCGGCGATGCGCCCATTTCGGTGCAGAGCATGACCAATACCGACACCTGCGACGTGGCGGCCACGGTGCGGCAGATCCGCGCCCTGGAAGCGGTCGGCGCCGACATCGTCCGCGTCTCGGTGCCGGATATGAATGCGGCGGAGGCCTTCGGCGAGATCAAGAAGCAGGTCTCGGTGCCGCTGGTGACCGACATCCATTTCGACTACAAGATCGCGCTGCGCGTGGCCGAACTGGGCGCCGACTGCCTGCGCATCAATCCGGGCAACATCGGCCGCGAGGATCGGGTGCGCGCGGTGGTAAGTGCAGCGCGTGATCGCAACATCCCCATCCGCATCGGCGTCAACGCCGGTTCGCTGGAAAAGGATCTGCAGAAGAAGTACGGCGAACCCACCGCCGACGCCCTGGTGGAGTCGGCGCTGCGCCACATCGAGATCCTCGATCGGCTCGATTTCCAGGAGTTCAAGATCAGCCTCAAGGCCTCCGAGGTGTTTCTCACCGTCGAGGCCTACCGCAAGCTTGCAACACAGATCGAACAGCCGCTGCACCTGGGTATCACCGAGGCGGGCGGTTTCCGCGCCGGTGCGGTGAAGTCGGCCATCGGTCTCGGCCTGCTGCTGGTGGACGGCATCGGCGACACCATTCGCGTGTCGCTGGCGGCAGATCCGGTGGAAGAAATCCGCGTCGGCTTCGACATCCTGAAGAGCCTGCACCTGCGCAGCAAGGGCATCAACCTCATCGCCTGCCCGTCCTGTTCGCGGCAGAACTTCGACGTGATTGCCACGGTCAATGCGCTGGAACAACGCTTGGAAGACGTGCTGGAACCGCTGGACGTGGCGGTGATTGGCTGCGTGGTCAACGGCCCGGGCGAGGCGCGCGAGGCCGATATCGGCCTGGCCGGCGGCCAACCCAACCTGCTCTACGTCGGCGGCAAGCCCGACCACAAGGTGGACAACGAAAATCTGGTGGATGCGCTGGAAAAGCAGATCCGCGCCGAACTGGCCCGGCGCAAGGGCAACGCCTGACGCCAAGTCCGAAAACAAATTTGCCGCAGAGACGCGGAGGCGCAGAGTGGATATATGTTTTTCCTGAATATCTCTGCGGCTCTGCGTCTCAGCGGCGGGGTGCGAAGTTGATTTTGTTTATTGGAGAGAAACATTGAGCGGTAATATTCAGGCCGTGCGCGGGATGAACGACATCCTGCCGGAGCAGACGCCCACCTGGCTGTTCGTGGAAGAGACCTTGCGCACTCTGCTGGCCTCCTATGGCTACAGCGAGATGCGCATGCCGCTGCTGGAGAAGACCGAACTGTTCAAGCGCTCCATCGGCGAGGTGACGGACATCGTCGAGAAGGAGATGTACACCTTTGAAGATCGCAACGGCGATTCGCTCACCCTGCGTCCAGAAGGCACCGCCGGCTGCGTACGCGCCGCCATCGAAAACGGTCTGCTGCACAACCAGACGCAGAAGCTGTGGTACATCGGGCCGATGTTCCGCCACGAACGGCCGCAAAAGGGGCGCTACCGCCAGTTCCACCAGCTGGGCGTGGAGGTGTTCGGCCTGGACGGACCGGACGTGGACGCGGAACTGATCCTGATGAGCGCCAGGCTGTGGCGCTTGATTGGGCTGGAGGATGCGGTCAGCCTACAGCTCAACTCCCTCGGCTCGTCCTACGCCCGCGCCATGTACCGCGAAAAGCTGGTGCACTACTTCGAGCAGCACCATGGCCAGTTGGACGAGGACAGCCAGCGCCGCCTGCACACCAATCCGCTGCGCATCCTGGACAGCAAAAACCCGGCGCTGGCCGAACTCATCGCCGCCGCACCCAAGCTGACCGAGCACCTGGACGATGAATCGCGCAACCACTTCAAAGAGTTGTGTTCACAGCTGGATGCCGCGGGTGTGCGCTACCAGATCAACCCGTGCCTGGTGCGTGGGCTCGATTATTACGGCCGCACCGTATTCGAATGGGTGACCGACAAACTGGGCGCGCAGGGCACGGTGTGTGCCGGCGGCCGTTTCGACGGCCTGGTGGAACAGCTGGGCGGCAAGGCCACGCCGGCGGTGGGCTTCGCCATCGGCCTGGAGCGCCTCACCGCCTTGCTGGACGAAGGCGTGGTGCCGCTGGAGCGTTACCGTCCCCACGCCTATGTGGTGCGTGCCGGCGACACGGCGCAGCAGCATGCCGCGCTGCTGGCGGAGCGGCTGCGCGACGAGGTGCCGGGGTTGCGCCTGCAGCTCAATCACGGCGGCGGCAGTTTCAAGAATCAGCTCAAGCGTGCCGACAAGAGCGGCGCGCCGCTCGCCCTGATCATGGGTGAGGAAGAAGTCGTCAACGGTACTGTCGGCATCAAGTCGCTGCGCGAGCAGGCGGAGCAGCAGACACTGCCGCTGGATCAGATCGTTCCGTTCCTGCAGGACTACCTGGCAGGCCGTAACTAACCCGGAGGAGAAGACGCGGTGGAAATTTATCGTACCGAAGAAGAACAGGTCGAAGCACTCAAGGAGTGGTGGAGCGAGAACGGACGCAGCGTGATCATCGGCCTGGTGCTGGCGCTGGCGGCCGTGTTCGGCTGGCGTTATTGGCAGGACAGTACGCGCGCGCATGCCGCGTCCGCATCCGCCGAATACCAGATGATGCTGCAACGGCTCGACGCCGGCGAAGGTCGCGAGGTGGTCGAGATCGCACGCCGCATCATCGGTAGCTATGCCGACACGCCCTATGCCGCGCTGGCCTCGTTGAGCCTGGCGCAGCAGGCAGTGGACGAGGGTGACCTGGATGGCGCCGGCGCTCATCTGCGCTGGGTGCTGGAAAACGCCAAGGTGGGCGAAGTGAAGCAGCTGGCGCAGGTGCGCCTGGCGCGCGTGTTGGTGGCGCAGGGCAAGACCGACGAGGCACTGGCCCAGCTGGCCGCCGTGAACAATGCAGCTTTCACCGCGATGGTGGAGGAGGCCCGCGGTGACGCCTATCTGGCGCAGGGACGCCGTGCCGAAGCGCAGAAGGCCTATCAGGCCGCGCTGGCAGTGTCCGCCGACGTGCCCGCCAAGCAGCAGGTGCTGCGCATGAAGGTGGATGACCTCGCCGACGCCGGAGCCGCCGCCCAGTGATGCGCTCGCTCTCTTTGGCCGCACTGGCGGTCCTGCTTGCGGCCTGCGGCAGCGGGCCGAGCCGCCTGGCGGTGGACCCGCCGGCGGAACTGGCGGATTTCACACCTGCGCTCAAGGTGGAGGCGCGCTGGGCGCGCCAGCTGGGCAAGGGCGTGGACAAACACTTCATCGCCCTGGCGCCGCTGGTGGAACGTGATCGCATCTACGCCGCCAATCGCAAGGGGCGGGTGACGGCCTTCGAGCTGGAGTCGGGTGCGACGCTGTGGCGCATTGATCTGGATGCTGCCGTCAACAGTGGCCCGGGCGCCGGCGGCGACCTGCTGCTGCTCGGCGGCGACGCTGAAGTGATTGCAGTGAACAAGAGTGACGGTACGCCGGCGTGGCGTGCCGTGGTGAGCAGCGAAGTGCTGGCCACGCCGCAACGCGGCGGCAATGTGGTGGTGGTGCGCACCGTGGACGGCACGCTGTTCGGCCTGGATGCCGGCGACGGCCGGCAGCTGTGGCGCTACAGCCAGCAAGTCCCCCTGCTGTCCCTGCGCGGCGCGGGCGAGCCGCAGATCGAGGGCGGCATCGTCGTGGCCGGTTTCGACAACGGCCGCATCGTCGCCATGTCCCTGCTGGACGGGCAGCCGCTGTGGGAGACGGCGCTGGCAGTGCCGCGCGGCCGCACCGAACTGGAACGCCTGGTGGACGTGGATGCGCGCCTGATGGTGCGCGACGGCGTGGTGTATGCCGCCGGTTACCAGGGCCGCATCGCCGCCCTTACCCTGGACAGCGGGCGCCTGCTGTGGACGCGCGATTTTTCCACCTGGTCCGGCCTCGCCGTCGCCGGGCGCGAAATCTATGTCAGCGACGCCGGCGGCAATCTGTGGGCGTTGGCGCGCAGCAACGGCGGCACGCTGTGGAAACAGACGGATCTGCACGGCCGCTCGCTGTCGGCGCCTGCGGTGCAGGGCGGCGCGGCGGTGGTGGCGGATTTCGAAGGTTACGTGCACTGGTTTTCGCGCGATGACGGCACGCCGCTGGCGCGGGTGCGGGTGGAGGACTGGGAAACGCTGTTCCCGCTGCCGCCCGACTACCCTCCCAACGGCTACCGCGAGGATCGCGCCGTGCTCGCCGCGCCCCAGGTGCTGGATGATCACGTATACGCCATGGATAAACGCGGCACACTCAACGCCCTGCGCGTTCTACCGGACTAAGGTGCAAGCACTGTCATGAAACCGGTTATCGCCCTGGTGGGGCGGCCCAATGTCGGCAAGTCCACCCTGTTCAACTATCTCACCCGTTCCCGTGACGCCCTGGTGGCGGACATGCCCGGCCTGACGCGCGATCGCCAGTACGGCATCGGCAAGGTGGGCGAGCGGCCTTATATCGTGGTCGACACCGGCGGCCTGTCCGGCAACGAACAGGGACTGGAAGGCCTGATGGTGCGCCAGGTGCAGCAGGCGGTGGACGAGGCCCACGTGGTGCTGTTCCTGGTGGACGGCCGCGACGGTCTCAGTGCTTCCGACGACGCCATCGCCCGCTGGCTGCGCCAGCGCGGCAAGAACGTGCTGCTGGTGGTCAACAAGACCGACACCGGCGACCCGGCCATGCTGGCGGCGGAGTTCCATTCCCTTGGTCTGGGAGAACCGTTCACCATTGCTGCCGTGCACGGCCGCGGTGTGCCGCGCCTGATGGAGCAGGTGCTGGCGGCACTGCCGGAGGAGGAGGAGGAAGAGGCCGAAGCGGGGGACTACGATCGCATCAAGGTTGCCATCGTCGGCCGCCCCAACGTCGGCAAGTCCACCCTGGTCAACCGCATCCTCGGTGAGGAACGCGTGGTGGTGTTCGACATGCCGGGCACTACCCGCGACAGCATCTTCATTCCCTTCGAGCGCGACGGCCAGGACTACACCCTGATCGACACCGCCGGCGTGCGGCGCCGCGCGCGCATCGACGAGGCCATCGAGAAGTTCAGCGTGATCAAAACGCTGCAGGCCATCGAGGAAGCCAACGTGGTGGTGATGGTGCTCGATGCCCGCGAGGGCATCAGCGAACAGGATGCGACCCTGCTCGGTTTCGTGCTCGACGCCGGCCGCGCCCTGGTGCTGGCGGTGAACAAGTGGGACGGTCTCAGCCAGGACCAGCGCGACAATGTGCGCCGCGAGCTGGACCTGAAGCTGCCCTTCCTCGACTTCGCCAAGCTGCATTACATCTCTGCGCTGCACGGCACCGGTGTCGGCGACTTGTTCGGCTCGGTCAAGCGTGCCTACGCCTCGGCGCTGCGCAAGTTCTCCACTCCGGAACTGACCCGCCTGCTGGAGTCGGCCCTGGCCGCGCACCAGCCGCCCCTGGTCGGCGGCCGCCGCATCAAGCTGCGTTATGCCCATCAGGGCGGCAAGAACCCGCCGCTGATCGTCATCCACGGCAACCAGACCGAGCAGGTGCCGAACAGCTACCAGCGTTATCTGTCCAATTTCTTCCGCGAGAATCTCAAGCTGGAAGGCACGCCGGTACGCATCGAGTTCAAGACCGGCGACAACCCCTATGCCGGCAAGCGCAACACGCTCACCCCGCGCCAGATGCAGAAGCGCAAGCGCATGGTGTCGCACATCAAGAAGGCCGAGAAGAAGAAGGCGCGCAAAAAGAAAATGTAGGGTAGGAGCCGAGTCCTCTCGGCGAATCGCGCCGAGGTTTTGCACCGCTTCGCCCACGGAGTGGGCTCCTACGCTAATAACCGGAGGAGACCATGGATCGCAAACAGCACTGGGAACAGGTCTACGCACAGAAGCAGCCCACCGACGTGAGCTGGTTCCAGCCCCATCCGGAATACTCGCTGCGCCTCATTGCCGCCGCCGGCATCGGCAAGGCGCAGCCGCTCATCGACATGGGCGGCGGCGCCTCGCGTCTGGTCGACAACCTGGTCGCACTGGGCTATGGCGACATCTCCGTGCTCGATATCTCCGCCGCGGCCCTGCAACACAGCCGCGACCGGCTGGGCGCGAATGCCGCCGCCGTGCACTGGATCGAGGCCGACGCCACCGCCTTCGAGCCGCCCAGGCCCTATGCCCTGTGGCACGACCGCGCCGTGTTTCACTTCCTCACCGACCCCACCGATCGCCAGGCCTATCACGAGCGCCTCGCGCGCGGCCTGCAACCCGGCGGCCACCTGATCGTCGCCACCTTCGCCCTCGACGGCCCGGAACGGTGCAGCAACCTGTCGGTACAGCGCTACAGCCCGGAAACCCTGAGTGCCGAGTTCGGCAGCGGTTACACGCTGGTGGAAACGATCACCGAAGTGCACGTCACCCCGGCGCAGAAGGAACAGCGTTTCGTCTATTGCCGCTTCGTGAAAAGCTGACGCGGCTCCGGGCTGCCTGCCAGGACCCGGTTTACGGTAGGGTGCGCACCGCGCACCGGAACTACGCCTGCGCACCCTGCGCAGACTGATCCCATCCGTAGTGGGAGCTCGATTTATCGAGCGATGATGGCATGTCTGGATGCACTTCGCCCGGCATAGCCGGGCTCCCACAACAGGCATGCCGTTGGCTATGCTTGCTGCCATGAGCCGCGACATTCTCACCACCGATATCTCCCGCCATGTCTGGGACAGCAAATACCGCCACCGCGACGGCGGGCTGCTCGACGACCGGAGCATGGACGATACCTGGCGGCGGGTGGCGCGCACGCTGGCGGCGCAGGAAGCCGATGCTGCGCCGCTGTGGGAACAGCGCTTTCATGCCATCCTTGACGACTTCCGCTTTCTGCCCGGCGGCCGCATTCTCGCCGGTGCCGGTACCACCCGCAACGTCACCCTGTTCAACTGTTTCGTCATGGGCACCATCGAGGATTCCCTCGACGGCATCTTCGACTCCCTCAAGGAGGGCGCGCTCACCATGCAGCAGGGCGGCGGCGTCGGTTACGACTTTTCCACCTTGCGTCCCGCCGGCACCCTGACCCACCGCGCCGGCACCATCGCCTCCGGCCCGGTGTCCTTCATGCGCATCTGGGACAGCATGTGTGCCACCCTGCTGTCCACCGGCGCGCGCCGCGGCGCCATGATGGCGACACTGCGCTGCGATCACCCCGACATCGAGCAGTTCGTCGCCGCCAAGCAGGATGCGCGCGAGTTGCGCCACTTCAACCTGTCGGTGCTGGCGAGCGATGCCTTCATGCAGGCGGTGGAGGAGGGCGGCGACTGGCCGCTGCTGTTTCCCACCGCCGCCCTGGACGACGGCGACGGAGAGATCCTCACGCGCGACTGGCCCGGCTGTGACGGCGAGGTCCCCTGCCGCGTCATCCGGCGGCTGCCGGCGCGGCAGCTGTGGCAGAGGATCATGCGCGCCACCTACGATTATGCCGAACCCGGCGTGCTGTTCATCGATCGCATCAACCGCGAAAACAATCTCCATTACCGTGAGTGCATCAGTGCGACCAATCCCTGTGGCGAGATCCCGTTGCCCCCTTATGGCGCCTGCGATCTTGGCTCGGTCAACCTCACCCGCTTCCTGCGCGAACCCTTTGCCGCCGGCGCACACCTGGACCTCGACGGCATGCGCGACACCGTGCAGACGGCGGTGCGCCTGATGGACAACGTCATCGACGCCTCGCGCTTCCCCCTGCCGCAACAGGAGGCGCAGGCGCGCGGCACGCGCCGCATCGGGCTCGGCATCACCGGACTGGCCGATGTGCTGATCATGCTGGGGTTGCGTTATGACAGTGACACCGGCCGACTCTATGCGAAAGAACTGATGGAACAAGTGCGTGATGCGGCCTACCGCACCTCCGTAGTGCTGGCACGGGAAAAGGGCGCCTTTCCCTTTTTCGACCGTGAGGCCTACCTGGCCGGGCCTTTCATCCAGCGCCTGCCCGCCGATATCCGCAACGGCATCGTCGCCCACGGGATCCGCAACAGCCATCTCACCGCCATTGCGCCCACCGGCACCATCAGCCTGCTGGCCGGCAACATCTCCAGCGGCCTGGAGCCGGTGTTCGACTGGTCCTACAGTCGCCGTCTGCTGGAACGCGACGGCAGCTACGGCCACTATGAAGTGAGTGATTACGCCTGGCGCCTGTGGCGCGAGCTGCGGGACGATACGCCGCTGCCGCCGCAGTTTCTAACCGCCGCCCAGCTGGCGCCGCAGGACCATCTGGCCATGCAGGCTGCGCTGCAGCCCTGTGTGGACAGTGCCATCTCCAAGACCATCAACATTCCCGTGGATTTCCCCTTCGAGCAGTTCCAGTCCATCTATCGCGAGGCCCACCGCCTCGGCCTCAAGGGCTGTACCACCTTCCGCCCCAACCCAATCACCGGCTCTGTATTGCAGGGACCGGAACACGCCGCGTCCCATTGCTGTACCATCGAACGCGAGGCCGACTGAACCGTTGGCATGCTCGTGGGCCTGTGCCGGAATGTGATGCAGACCCCGTAAAGTTGCCGCAGGCGGGCCATCATGGAATAGAGTGGGTACCTGGGGTATCTCTTACACAGGCACTGCGCGAAGGGGACGACAATGAAATCCATGGCAGACGACAGAATGCAAAACAAGACGCAGCCATATCACCGTATTACCACTTGCTTACGTTCACTGGCGCTGATCGCCACCTTGCTGGCGGCACACGGTGCCATGGCCCAGGACGAGGGACAAATCTGGCAAGGCCTGTTCAACTACCAGCAGAAGATGGCCAATATCGGCAACGCCGAGGCGCAGTACAAACTGGCCGAAATGTATGCCCAGGGCCAGGGTGTCCAGGTTGATCCGGCCCAGGCCCGTCGTTGGTACGAAGCCTCCGCCGCCCAGGGATATGAGCCGGCCCAACGTAAGCTCGCCGCCCTGGCAGCGGGACAATCGTTGGTGAAGACCTCCGCTCCCGCCCCGGCCCCCGTGGCACCGCCGCCCGTCGCCGCCCCGGCGCCGGTCCAGCAGCCGGCCCCGCCGGCCGTCTCGCAGCAGGAATTGGCGCGCATGGAGCACGAACGGAAACAGCTGGAACAGGAGCTGGCGCGCAGCCGCGAGACCATGCGTCGCATGCAGGAGGAACAGGCCAGGAAAGATGCCGCGCTGAAAAAGGCCGAAGCGGAAAAAGACGAGGCCCGTCGCCGCCTTGCCGCCAAGGAGTTGCTGGAGGCGGAAATGAAGAAGTTGCGTGAGACCCCCGCCACTTTCGACTAGTAAACCCCGCCCCTCCGCCCTCCCCGATTGCCGGGAGGGGGCTTTAGTCTAGTATCCCCAATTTCTCAGTACCCACATTACACGCCGCTTAGGTATTCCTGTGACGCGGGTTGATACCCTGGGGGCGGCCCCCTGGGGTGAACCAGCTTATGATTGTTTTCTATTAGTGAATAATGAATCATGGTTAAGCAGCAAATTTGTACTGTGCCGTGAACCGCCGCAGCGAGACTCAATAACGGAAAAGTCATGGAGGGTCGGGTGAGGTTTCCTCTTCTAATTTCATTGGCGTTGCTGGTATCCGTGATCATTGGTTGTGGCAGTGGCAGTGGCAGTGGAGGCGGCTCGAGCACCATTTCGACCATCGCGGTAAGTTGGATCGCAAACGGCGAGAGCGGTGTCAACAGTGCAGGGGGCGGCTACAAGGTCTATCACAGCACCACATCCGGATTCAGCGTTTCCGGTGCAGGTTTTGTCGATGTCCCCTACGTCTCCGGACCGATTGCGCCCACCACCACCAATCTGTCGCTGGCCACAGGCACCCATTACATCAAGGTGGTGGCCTATTCCGCGCTGAATCCGTCGGGTAGCCCGGCGTCGACCCAGATCGCCGTTACCGTTCCTTGATTTCCGGCTAGTGTTATCGCAATGAGCAACAAATACTACGTGTGGTTCCTGGTCGCCCTGGCGTTGAGCTTTTCCGCATCGGCGGCGCAAAAAGCCGCGCCGGTGGCCGACCATGGTGCTGCGGGATATGTGGTGGGCGAACTGCTGGTGAAGTTCAAGCCGCAGTCCGATACGGCGGTGCAGGGTAGTTTCATGGCCGAGCTCAATGCCCGGGGTCACAAGGCACTGTCCCGTAGCCGGGTGCACAAAATCTTCCTGCCACAAGGAGCGGATGCCCAGGCCATGGCGGCGTTGTACGCGGCCGATCCGCGCATCGAGTACGCTCAGCCCAATTACATCTATCGCACCATGGTAACGGTTCCCGACGATATCGATTACGGTAAGCTGTGGGGGTTGAAGAACACCGGCCAGACACTCGCCTCGCCGGTCTACGGCAGCAACAATCCCGGTATCGCAGGCTACGACATGAACGCCGAAGCTGCCTGGGACCTGCTGACCGACTGCCGCAGCGTTGTCGTTGCGGTGGTCGATACCGGCGTCAATTACACGCACGACGATTTGGTTGCGAACATGTGGGACGGTGGCATCACCTACCCCAATCACGGCTATGATTTCGTGGACACCGATAACGATCCTATCCCCAGCGACGGCGAGAGTCATGGCACCCACGTCGCCGGCACCATCGCTGCCGTCGGCAACAATGCGGCGGGAACCACTGGAGTCTGCTGGCAGGCTGAAATCATGAGCGTGCGCGTACTGGGTGCCGGCGGTTCGGGTACGACTGACGACATAGCGCAGGGCGTGGATTTTGCCGTCGCGCAAGGCGCCAAGGTGATCAATATGAGCCTGGGCGGCGGGTCCTTCGACCATACGTTTTCCGATGCGATTGCCGATGCGCGCACGGCGGGTGTCGTGGTGGTGGTGGCGGCCGGCAACGGCGGTGCCGATGGCATGAGCGACAACAACGACGTGACGCCGCAGTATCCGTGCTCCTACACCCACGACAACATCATCTGCGTCGCGGCCCTCGATCAGAGCTATGCACTGGCGAGCTTCTCCAACTACGGCGCGACCAGCGTCGATGTGGGTGCACCGGGGGTCAATGTGCAGAGCTCCATCGCCGGAGTGACCACAACGGACAATTTTTCAGCGGGCTGGACTCTCGGCGGTAACTGGGCCGTTAGTGGTGCGGATTACTGGTGTAGCAGCGCTTCGTCGCTGGTGAATCCATCGGATTATTGCGAGCAGTTGGGTGGATATTACGCGCCGAACGCGAACGACGCTGCTTACAAGGCATTCGACTTGAGCGCTGCGGGCGTGTTGGGTGCCGGGGTGAGTGCGTACGTGGATTATTACATGGATGTGACCGACAGCCTGTCGTTCGGCATTAAGTCGACCGGAGGAGATCCATTTTCCGGAGGGACGACGGTGAGAATCAACAGCGACCAGAGCAGCGAAGTTGTGCTTGGCGCTGTGGTGGCTTACGACTTGACGCAGAGCGGCTGCCTGACAGCAAACTGCTCGCTCGGTGTCCGCTTGGTGTCGGATGCGAGCAATCACAGCTATGGAGCACGCGTCTATGGCTTCGAGATAAACAAGACCATATCCGGCGCCGATACCTACGCTCTTTACAACGGCACGTCCATGGCGACCCCCCACGCTGCCGGCCTCGCTGCCATGGTCTGGTCCTATAATCCGGCGTATACGTATGCCGATGTGGTCAGCTCGGTGAAGAACAGCGGTGATGCCGTGGCGGCGTTATACGGCAAGAGCAGCAGCGGCCGTGCGGTGGACGCCTACAAGGCCCTGCAATATATCCAGGCCCCGACCGGGGTAACTGCGGTTGTGTTGCCGTAACAGGTGGTAGTCATGAGCAGGGTGGTACGTATTACATTGGCAGCAGTGCTGATCCTGACCATCATGGCGTGTACGCAGACCCGTGCCGAACCTGGGGGCCGCCTGCCGTCCGATACCCGGGAGAACCGTATGCCCGGTGAATACCTGGTAGGTCTGATGGCCGACGCCGATCCGGCGGCGGCGCGCAAACTGTTTGCCGCCTATGGTGTGGCGGAGTGGCGACGTATCCGCAAGGACACCTACCTGGTGCGGTTGCACAACGATCCCGGCCCGGAGGCATTGGCGCGTCTTGCGAAGGCTGCCGCGGCAGTGCGCTATGTGGAGCCCAACAGGATTTACACGACCCAGTAGCCATCATCTGTCGCCAAAAAAATGAGGCGACGCAAAAGAAAAAGGCGTTGTGCCGCTGCCCGCACAACGCCTTTTTTATGTGCCGGTAAGTTTCTCCACCAGGCGTTTGGCAACAGGCAATACCAGCAGGATGGTGGGAAAGGCGATGGCGAAGGCCATGACGAAGGCGTGCAGCCACAGGGAGATGAAGTTGGCGGGCAGGCCGACGTTGATGGCGGTGACGACGCCGCTCATCAGGAAGGACATGAACAGCGAGGTGAAGAAGGCCAGCAGACGCGAGGCGTGGCGCGGGTCGATGAGCGGCACTATTTCGGGCTCAGCTGGGCGACGGATTCCGGGGCGAGGAACAGCAGCGGGTCGACGCGGCTGTCATTGAGGCTGACGCTCCAGTGCAGGTGGGGCCCGGTGACGCGGCCGGTGGCGCCGACGGCGCCGAGGGTGTGGCCGGCTTCGACGGCCTGGCCGGTCTTAACGGCGATGCTGTCCATGTGGCAGTACATGGTGATGAGTCCCTGGCCGTGGTCGAGGTAGACGGTATTGCCGTTGTAATAGAGATCGCCGGTGGCGATGACACGGCCGGCGGCGGGGGCGCGGATCGGGGTGCCGGTGGGGGCGGCGAGGTCGATGCCGCTGTGCGGATTGCGCGGCTCGCCGTTGAAGAAGCGGCGCAGGCCGAAGGGACTGCTGTAGCGGCCTTCCACCGGCAGGGTAAAACGGGTGGCGACGGCTGCGGCGGGCTGGAAGGTGCGGTAGGCCTCGCTGCCGAGTTTGAGATCGCGCGCGATGCGTTTCTGATCCTCCGCGCTGGGATTGACCATGCGCGGCGGCACCTTGAGGTGCTGTTCTTCGTATTGCTTGGCGCTCACCTTGAAGGTGAGTGTGCTGTCGGCACCGGTGGCAGGTTGCACCCGCAGGGTGTGGCGGCCGGGCCTGGCGCTGAGGGGGATGCCCACGACGGCCTGCCATTGCCCGCCATCCTTTAACACCATGACGCGCCTGCCCCGGTAATACGCCTGCGGCGCGTTCTTGTGATCGCCCAGTGTCACGACGGCGATGCCGCCGGGGACGGCGGTGTTTTGCGGCAGGGCGAATGCAACGTTTGTGTACAGCAGGAAAATGCCGACCAGCAGGAGCCGAGTCCCCTCGGCGAACGGCGCCCGGGTGAGATGCCGCATCGCCCGATAAATCGGACTCCCACAATAGATATTCATTCTTCCACTCCTTCCACCCGGCACAGCAGGCGGCCCTGGCCGAGGCGAGCCTGCACCTGTTGTCCCGTTGCAGTCTGCACCGCGGCGCGCAGCACGCTGCCGTCGGCGGCGGTGACGATGGCGTAGCCGCGGCTCAGGGTGGCCAGCGGGCTGACGGTGTCGAGGGCGTGGGCGGCCTGGACCAGGCGGCGATTCATTCTTTCCAGGTGCTGCGCGGCGCCGCTGCGCAGGCGGCGCTGCAATTCCTGCTGCCGCGCCTGCATGGCCTGCACGCGGTGCAGCGGCGTGTGGCGTTCCAGCCGGGCGTGCAGCGCGGCGAGGCGGGCCGCGGCGTGGCGCAGCAGGTTGTGGCGGGCACGCGCCAGGCGCTGTTCCAGTTCGTCCAGGCGCTGGCCGATCTCCTGCAAACGGCGGCCCGGATGCTTGAGGCGTTTCTGCAATCCGTCCAGGGCCTGCTTGTGGTGCAGCATCCGGCGCTGGAAGCTGCGCGCCAGGCGCAGGCGCTGTTGCAGCAATTGCGTGCGCATCTCTTCGCGGTCGGGGCTGAGCAGTTCGGCGGCGGCGGAGGGCGTCGGTGCGCGCATGTCGGCGACGAAGTCGGCGATGGTGAAATCGATCTCATGACCCACGGCGCTGACCACGGGAATGGGCGAGGCGTGGATGGCACGCGCCACCACTTCCTCGTTGAAGGCCCACAGATCTTCCAGTGAGCCGCCGCCGCGGCCGACGATGAGCACGTCGCATTCCCCCCGTTCCCCGGCGCGGCGGATGGCGGTGGCAATCTGTTCGCCGGCGCCCGCGCCCTGCACTTGCACCGGGTAGATCACCACCGGGATGGACGGGAAGCGGCGCGCCAGCACGGTGAGGACGTCGCGGATGGCGGCGCCGGTGGGCGAGGTGACCACGCCGATGCGGCGCGGCAGGCGCGGCAGCCGGCGTTTGCGTGCGGCGTCGAACAGTCCTTCCTTGCCGAGGCGCAGCTTGAGCATCTCGAAGGCCTGTTGCAGCGCGCCGGAGCCGGCCTCTTCCATGTGTTCGGCGATGAGCTGGAATTCGCCGCGTCCTTCGTATAGCGAGACGCGGGCGCGGATCACCACGTGCATGCCGTCCTGCGGCTTGAAGCGCAGCAGCTGGTTGCGCTGGCGGAACATGGCGCAGCGCACTTGGGCGCCGCTGTCCTTGAGGGAGAAATACCAGTGGCCGGAGGAGGGGCGCGCCAGGTTGGAGATTTCACCCTCCACCCACAGCAGGGGAAAGCTGCCCTCCAGCACCGCACGCACCTCGGCGTTGAGGCGCGAGACGGTGAGGATGTCGCGGGTCGGGGTGTCGGATGGGGTGACCATGGGGGTATTTTACCTGTGTTGACACCAAAAACCGCATTACTCTCGCCAAGGGCACCAAGCACGCAAAGAAACCCCATTGAGTCAGGCAGCGTGCTTCTCGATGGCAAGCTTACCTGGGAACGGAATCAGGGTTTTTCTTGGCGTACTTGGCGCCTTGGCGAGATCAAATGGCTTTTTTCGGATAATTTCTGCCCTTGATGGGCCGGAACGGCTACAATTGCCGCCTTATATACCCAGGACCCACAAGCGAACACATGTCTAAACGTAGAAGCAAGCAAGACCCCTTCCAGGAGCGCGAAGCGCAGAAGTACGATAACCCCATCCCCAGCCGCGAATTCATCATGCAGCTGCTGGAGGACCAGGGGGTTCCCCTCGAAACCTCCCAGATTGCCCAGGCCCTCGGCCTGCACGACCCGGAACAGCTGGATGCACTGACGCGCCGCCTGCGCGCCATGGAGCGCGACGGCCAGCTGATGCGCAACCGCCGCGGCGGTTACGGCCTAATCAGCAAGCTGGACCTGATCCCCGGCCGCGTCATCGGCCATCCGGACGGTTTCGGCTTCCTGGTGCCTGACGACGGCACCTCCGATCTCTTCCTCACCGCGCGCGAGATGCAGGCCGTGTTTCACGGCGACCGCGTGCTGGCCCGCGTTTCCGGCCTGGATCGCCGTGGCCGCCGCGAGGGCGCCGTGGTCGAGGTGCTGGAGCGCAATACCGATCGCGTGGTGGGACGTTACCGCGTCGAAGGCGGCGTCGGCTTCGTGGTCGCCGACAACAAGCGCATCGTGCACGAAATCCTCATTCCGGCGGAGCAGGCCTACGGCGCCAGCGCCGGCCAGATCGTCACCGCCCAGATCATCGAACACCCCACCCGCTACCGCCAGGCCATCGGCCGCGTCATCGAGATCCTCGGCGACCACATGGCGCCGGGCATGGAAATCGACGTGTCGATCCGCGCCCATAGCCTGCCGCAGGAATGGTCGCTGCTGGTGGAGGACGAGGCCGCCAAGCTGCCGCCGGTGGTGCCGGAGGAGGCCAAGCAGGGGCGTACCGACCTGCGCAACATTCCGCTGGTCACCATCGACGGCGACGATTCCATGGACTTCGACGACGCGGTGTATGCCGAGCCGCGCGGCAAGGGCTGGCGCCTGGTGGTGGCCATCGCCGACGTGTCCCATTATGTGCAGCCGGGCAGTCCGCTGGATGCCGAGGCGCGCGTGCGCGGCAACTCGGTGTATTTCCCCGGCCGCGTGATCCCCATGCTGCCGGAGCAGCTGTCCAACGGCCTGTGTTCGCTCAATCCCAACGTCGACCGCCTGTGCATGGTGTGCGACATGGAGGTTAGCGCCACCGGCGTGCTGGGCAACTACAAGTTCTATCCCGCCGTGATGCGGTCGGCGGCGCGCCTCACCTACACCAAGGTGGCGGCGATGCTGGTGGACCGCGACGAGGCCCTGCGCAACCAGTACGGCGAGCTGGTGGACCACCTGGAACACCTGTACGCCCTGTTCCACGTCCTGCAGGAGCAGCGCGAGCGGCGCGGTGCCATCGACTTCGACACCACCGAAACGCGCATCGTGTTCGGCGAAGGCAAGAAGATCGAGAGCGTGGTGCCGGTGGTGCGCAACGACGCCCACCGCCTGATCGAGGAATGCATGCTGCTGGCCAATGTCGCCACTGCCGATTTCCTGGCCAAGGCCAAGGTGCCCATCGTCTACCGCGTGCACGCCACGCCGAGCGAGGAGAAGCTCACCAACCTGCGCGAATTCCTGCGCGAGCTGGGCCTGTCCCTGGGCGGCGGCGAGCGCCCCGAGGCGCGCCACTATTCCGAGCTGCTGCGGCAGATCGCCGGCCGGGCCGATGCCCACCTGATCCAGACCGTGCTGCTGCGCAGCATGGCGCAGGCGGTATATGCGCCGGACAACCTGGGCCACTTCGGCCTGGCCTACGAGGCCTATACCCACTTCACCTCGCCCATCCGCCGCTATCCCGACCTGCTGGTGCACCGCGCCATCCGCCATGTACTGTCCGGCAAGAAGCCGGCGGCCTTCCGCTATGGCCACGACGACATGGTGCTGCTGGGCGAGCAGTGCTCCATGACCGAGCGCCGCGCCGACGAGGCCACCCGCGACGTGGTGGACTGGCTCAAGTGCGAGTACATGCTGGACAAGGTGGGCGAGGAGTTCGAGGGTATCATCACCAGCGTCACCGGCTTCGGGCTGTTCATCGAACTCAACGACATCTACGTCGAGGGCCTGGTGCACGTCACCGGTCTGCAGAACGACTATTACCACTTCGACCCGGCCCATCACCGCCTGGTGGGCGAGCGCACCCGCCGCATCTACCGCCTGGCCGACAAGCTGAAGGTGCGCGTGGCGCGCGTAGACCTGGACGAGCGCAAGATCGACTTCGAGCTGGTGCTGGAAGAGGGTGCCGAGGCGGGCAAGGGGCAGGGGCAGCAAAGGGCGGAGGCCAGGCCGAAGAAGGGCCGTTCCCGCTCCAGGAACAAGTCCCAGCCGCCGCAACAGCCGCCGCAGGACCAGGCGCAGCCAGCGGAGCAGCAGGCTGCCCAGCCGCAACCGGCAGGGCAGGAGGGCGGCGCGCCGTCCAAGTCCAAGAAGCGCCGCCGCCGCCGCGGCGGCAAGAAGCGCGCGCCGACGGCGGAGTAAAATTGCAGGCCCCTGAGGGGCACTGAATACTCCCTCCCCACCCGGTGGGGAGGGCTGGGGAGG
>Ga0299912_10000728_pt1 | contig 27127 bp, 21 predicted proteins | sample RVTome_2_FD_207667 | JGI IMG/M metagenome (GOLD analysis project Ga0299912, IMG submission 207667) | Soil microbial communities from uranium-contaminated site in the Upper Colorado River Basin, Wyoming, United States - RVT95D214 (version 2) ... | reverse complement strand
GACCCCTGCTCCTACGGTGCGGCCACCCTCCCGGATGGCAAACCGCAGCTCCTTCTCCAACGCAATGGGGGTTATCAGCTCCACCTGAAAGGTCACGTTGTCCCCGGGCATCACCATCTCCACACCTGCGGGCAACGCCACCACCCCCGTCACATCCGTCGTACGAAAATAAAACTGAGGCCGATAGCCGTTAAAAAATGGCGTGTGCCGGCCACCCTCCTCCTTCGTCAGGATGTAGACCTCAGACTTAAACTTCAGGTGCGGCGTTATACTGCCGGGCTTGGCCAATACCTGACCACGCTCTACATCCTCCCGCTTTACCCCCCGCAATAAGACCCCGATGTTGTCCCCCGCTCGCCCCTCATCCAGGACCTTGCGAAACATCTCCACCCCGGTTACCACGGTCTTGGTCGTCGGGGTAATCCCTACAATCTCTACCTCCTCGCTCACCTTGACAATCCCTCGCTCCACCCGACCCGTCACCACCGTACCACGGCCGGAGATGCTAAAAACATCCTCGATCGGCATCAAGAAGTCCTTGTCCACATCCCGCACCGGCTCCGGTATCGACTCGTCCACCGCCTTCATCAAATTCCATATGCATTCAAACTCCGCCGCCGCAGCATCCTTAGAATCGGACTCCAAGGCCTTCAACGCACTGCCCCGCACCACCGGTATGTCATCCCCGGGAAAATCATACCCGCTCAAGAGCTCCCGCACCTCCAACTCCACGAGGTCCAAGAGCTCGGGATCATCCACCATGTCGACCTTGTTCAAAAATACCACAATAGAGGGCACCCGCACCTGCTTGGCCAAAAGCACATGCTCCCTCGTCTGCGGCATCGGCCCATCCGCAGCCGATACCACCAAAATAGTCCCGTCCATCTGCGCCGCACCCGTAATCATGTTCTTGATGTAATCCGCATGACCGGGACAGTCGATGTGCGCATAGTGCCGCTTCTCCGTCTCATACTCCACATGCGCTATCGCTATCGTCAACCCACGCTCCTTCTCCTCGGGCGCCTTGTCTATCTGATCAAACGGCATGTAACTCGCCAGCTTCTTCAACGCCAATACCTTCGTTATCGCCGACGTCAACGTCGTCTTGCCGTGATCCACATGCCCTATCGTCCCTATGTTAACATGCGGCTTCGTCCGCACAAACTTTTGCTTCGACATCAGAGGACCTCCTTCGTGTAGTAATTGTGCAACGTTTTTCTCTGGAGCCCACGATCGGGATTGAACCGATGACCTCTTCCTTACCAAGGAAGCGCTCCACCCCTGAGCTACGTGGGCCCAAAACGTCTCAATCTGGAGCGAGCTTAATTTCTGATTCGCACAATCTGCTTTGCCGCTTGTTGGAGCGGGAAACGGGATTCGAACCCGCGACCCTCAGCTTGGAAGGCTGACGCTCTAGCCATCTGAGCTATTCCCGCCCTCCATTCCTCGCAGGCTGGTGGAGAGGGGAGGATTCGAACCTCCGAAGGCTACGCCAACAGATTTACAGTCTGCCCCCTTTGGCCGCTCGGGAACCTCTCCTTTGGACAAAAAATGGAGCTGGTGATGGGACTTGAACCCGCAACCTGCTGATTACAAATCAGCTGCTCTACCGATTGAGCTACACCAGCACAAGTTTACAAGTAAAGCGCGAAATGACCCAAAAATCAACGACGAAAAGAAGGCCTAAAAGGAATTTTTCCCCATCTTTTTGGCCTTCCTACCGCTCTTTCTCTATCAATTTAAATATTAAACGATATTTCCCCTTTTTTCAAGTATAAAATTGCCTTTGCCGACAAAAATGTACCAAAAAATCCCCTCAGTGTCAATATATTCTGTTCGTTTGTTGGCTTTATTGTATTGACAACCCCCCTTTTATCTGTTATGCTCCGCGGCGTTTGGTAAGGGGAGATCCATTGAGGGCGAAAAAAAGGCCTTAAGGGGGGTCCTTCAAAGGTTTTTTTCGCGCCCAAGGGATTTTACTTATCAGAGAGAGGGCTGCGCTGGGCAGGACCTCAGAGATTTCAATTTCTTGTTTGAAGGAGGAGCAATAGGTATGCCTAAAGGACGGGTAAAATGGTTTAACGACAAGAAAGGGTACGGCTTCCTCGAGAGAGATGAAGGGGATGATGTCTTTGTCCACTACTCGGCTATCGAGGGGGAAGGTTTCAGGACCCTTTACGAAGGACAAGAAGTGGAGTTCGAGATCACGGAAGGGCCTAAAGGACCCCAGGCCTCCAAGGTATCTCTGGTTTGATCCCTTTCGGTCCTTCAAGGGGACCCTCCTCTGAGGGTCCCCTTTTTTATTGTCATGCGCATTGCATGACTGAGCAGGAAGGGGGAGAGACGAGCGGTTTGCCAAGAAGACCTACAGGCTTTTGATCCTATCGATATCGAATTTTTGAAAGATGCTTGCTCCACCCTCCTTCATTTCTTCCAAGGCCGCGCGCGAGGTGTCCGGGGCGACTCCTCGACACAATTCCTCGATTACGATCACCTGAAAGCCCGCCCGCAAAGCATCGACAACGGTGGCCCTCACACAGTAGTCGGTGGCGATCCCATAGAGCACGACCGTTTCTATCCCCTTGCGCCTCAGAATGGGCTCCATCTCCGTCTTGTGCCCCCCATCGTCCTGAAAAGCCGAATAGCTGTCGTAGCGTCTATCCCTTCCCTTCTGAACGATGGCCAGGAACAGGTTATTGTCAACCAATATCCTGGCGTTTTCGGTTCCTTGCACACAATGAGGGGGCCAGAGGACCTGACGCCTTCCGTCAATCTCGATGGTCTCAAAGGGTTTCTTGCCGGGGTGGCTGGTATAGAAGGATATATGATCTTCCGGATGCCAGTCTTGGACGCCAAAGATGGGAAGCCCTGATGTATGCAATATGGCTGTTGCCTCTCCCACTTTTTTGATAAAATCGCCACCCGAGTCGGGAACGGCAAGGGAGCCCGCTCTCCATTCAGTAAAATCACCCTGAATATCTCCCACAATGACCCCTGTCTTTTCTCCCATGGAGATCCCTCCCTCCTGAGCAAAGAGGACAATAAACCAACACCTCCGCCCCTGAAAAGGCCTTTTCCTGCTTTTCACCTCCGGCGCGAATATGTGAAAAATCATCGTAATCGACGCGCGGACCTTCTATTAGTACCATGGAAGGGATCATATATCAACAGTTTTGTTGCCGGTGAAAATATAGATATCGTTCATGAGGGATCATATCATCATGCAAACACAAAAAATGGGATGGATAGGGCCCCGGCTGTCAGCCCCCGGACATGCCCCCAAAAACAAATTTCTAATCATTAAAAGGTGTTGACAATCGTTTAATTATTTAGTATAAGTTTTTTTTCGGAGGGATGATTTAAGGAAAACGTCAAACCTTTTTGGAGGGGGAGTGGACTATGAAAAAAGAAGGGACTTGTACGATATGGATATTCCGATCCGGACCTTTTAAGCCTTTCAAGATCAAACTTCCCGAGCGCAACGCCAAAATATTCTTAGGAGTTATTCTTACCATCATCGTATCTTTTCCTTTTATTACCATGAACTATATTTCCCAGAGTTTACAAATGGCCAAGATAGAAAGGGAGGCAAAGGAGCAAACGACCCACCTTGCTTCTTTAAACAACAAGGTAGAAGAATTTCAACAACAAATTCAACGGTTGAAGGAGTTCGACGTCAAACTGCGCATCATCGCCAATCTCGAGAATGCGCAAGAGACCGGCTCTTTTCTCGCGGTGGGAGGAATTACCCCTCCCTCTCGTGAGCCGTTGCAAGGGGTAGAGGCAGATACCCGGAGGATGAAGGCAGAATTAGACCGTCTCAGTACAGAAGCGGAATTTAGGGAAAAGAGCTTTCAAGAGCTGTACTCCTTCTTAGAGGGCAAGAAGAGACAATTGTCATCCACCCCCTCTATCTGGCCTGTCCGAGGGTGGTTGACCTCGGGTTTTGGATATCGTATTGACCCCTTTACCGGGTTGCGACAGTTCCATGAGGGGCTCGATATCGCCAATAGATTTGGGACCCCCATTATCGCCCCTGCCGATGGGATCGTCTCCCGTTGTTCCAATAGCTTCGGCTTCGGATTAACGGTGGAAATCAACCATGGGTACGGCATCAAGACTATCTATGGCCATCTCTCCAAGGCATACGTGACTGTTGGGCACAGTGTCAGGAGGGGTGAGCGTATTGCCGCCGTGGGCAACTCCGGCAGGGCTACCGGACCACACCTACACTACGAAGTGAGGTTAAACGACGTTTCCATGAGCCCGATGAACTACATCTTGAATTAAGCTCCTTCCTTTTTTTCTGTTTTAGCGTTACAATAATCGTATATACTGAACTGCCTTGAGACAGTGGGTATCCCCCCAAGGCAGTCGTGCGGAAGAAGGTCGAAATGCTGGGTAATGTCGTCAAAAAGGTTGTCGGGAGCAAAAACGAGCGGGAACTCAGGAGGATCCAACCCCTTGTCGAGCGGATAGGCGCCCTCGAGCCCCGGATCCACCCCCTCACGGACGACCGTCTGGCTGCCAAGACAGGTGAATTTAAGGAGCGATTAGAAAGAGGGGAGCCCCTCGACGATTGCTTGCCCGAGGCCTTTGCCGTGGCCAGGGAGGCGGCGAGGCGCACCCTGGGGGAGCGCCCATTTGATGTCCAGCTCATCGGGGGGATCGTCCTGCACGAAGGGAAGATAGCCGAGATGGCTACCGGCGAGGGGAAGACGCTGGTGTCCACGCTGCCCGCCTTTCTCAACGCCCTGTCCGGCAAGGGGGTGCATATAGTCACCGTCAATGACTATCTGGCCAAGCGCGACAGCGAATGGATGGGGGTCATCTACCGGTTTTTGGGGCTCTCCGTGGGTGTGATCGTGCACGATTTGGATGATTTAGCCAGGCGAGAGGCCTACGGATCCGACATCACCTATGGCACCAATAATGAGTTCGGTTTCGACTACCTGCGAGACAACATGAAGTTCAGCCTGGACGACTATGTCCAGCGAGAGCTCCACTATGCCATCGTGGATGAGGTGGACAGCATCCTCATCGATGAGGCCAGAACCCCCCTGATCATCTCCGGCCCTTCGGAGGAATCCACGGATAAATACTATAAGATCAACCGTCTCATCCCCCAACTGAAGAAAGAACGGGATTTTACCATTGAAGAGAAGAGCCATACGGCAGCCCTCAGCGAGGATGGGGTGGCCCGAGTGGAGAGGCTCTTGAATGTCGAGAACCTCTACGACCCCATGCAAATTGATACCCTCCATCATGTCAACCAGGCGCTGCGGGCCCATACCCTCTTCAAGAGGGATGTGGACTACGTGGTGAAGGACGGCCAGGTGATCATCGTCGATGAGTTCACCGGCAGGCTCATGCCCGGCCGGCGCTGGAGCGACGGCCTGCACCAGGCCGTGGAGGCCAAGGAGGGGGCCAGGATAGAGAGCGAGAATCAAACCTTGGCCACCATCACCTTCCAGAACTACTTCAGGATGTACGAGAAATTGGCGGGGATGACGGGGACCGCCGACACCGAGGCCGCGGAGTTCAAAAAGACATATAACCTCGACGTGATGGTGATCCCCACCAACCAGCCCCTGATCAGGACCAACTATTCGGACATGATCTATAAGACGGAGGAGGAGAAATTCAAGGCGGTGGCCAGGGAGATAGAGGAGCTCTATGAGAACGGACGTCCTGTCTTGGTGGGAACCATCTCCATTGATAAGTCAGAGCGATTGAGCAGGCTCTTGAAAAAAAGGGGGGTCCCGCATCACGTGCTCAACGCCAAGCACCATGAGAAGGAGGCGGAGATCATCGCCCAGGCGGGCCGCTTTAAAGGGGTAACCATCTCCACCAATATGGCCGGCCGCGGAACCGACATCCTCTTGGGGGGAAACCCTAAGATGATCGCCATCCACCAGGCGGGCAAGGAGGCGGATGAAGCTGGGCTGGAGGTCGCCTATCAAGATGCCTTGGCCAGTACCTCCCATGAGAAAGAGGAAGTGATCACGTTAGGCGGTTTACATGTCCTGGGCACGGAGCGACATGAAAGCCGGCGGATCGACAATCAATTGCGCGGGAGGGCCGGCAGGCAGGGGGACCCGGGCTCATCTCGCTTCTACTTATCCCTGCAAGATGACCTGTTGAGGATCTTCGGCGGCGAACGCATAGCGGGTATCATGGATAGGCTGGGCGTCGAGGAGGACCAGCCCATCGAACACGCCCTCGTCACCAAGGCCATCGAGAACGCGCAGAGGAGAGTGGAAGGCCACAACTTCGAGATGAGAAAACACCTGCTGGAATATGACGACGTGATGAATCAACAGAGAGAGGTGGTCTACTCCCAGCGCAAGGAGATTTTGGAGGGCGGGCGGTTAAAGGAGATGGTGCTCGACATGATAGAAGAGGTAGGGGAAGGGATCGTCGCACAATACACCGATCAGAAGCGTTACTCGGACGAATGGGATCTGCCAGGGTTGCGAGAGGCCTTCCAGCAATCCTTCTCCTTTCCCTTGGAGCTCGGCAAAGAATCTCTAGAAGATATGAAGCAGGAAGACCTGCAGGCCGCCATCATAGAAAAGTCCCGGGCCTACTATGAGGAAAAGGAGCGGGCCTTTGGTGAGGATGTGATGAGGGACCTCGAGCGTTTCATACTCTTGCAGACCCTTGATACCCTTTGGAAGGATCACCTCTTGAACATCGATCACCTCAAGGAGGGTATTGGCCTGCGGGGCTATGCTCAGAAAAACCCTCTCTTGGAGTACAAAAAAGAAGGTTTTGAACTCTTCGTCGATATGCTGGCCGGCGTGCGGGAAGATGCAGTGCGCAAACTCTTCGCCGTGCAGCTTGCCGAGCAAAAAGCGGTGCCGACGCTACAGCATGCCCCGGGGCCGAGGATGTTCTTGGTCAGGGGCGGGCACGATGCTCCGCCGCTACCTCCGCTGGCACCGACGCCCCCGGAGATGGAGATGCGGGCTGAACCACCGCGCCCCTTGCCAGCGGTCCGCGATGGTCGGAAGGTCGGTCGCAATGACCCCTGTCCCTGCGGCAGCGGGAAGAAATACAAAAAGTGCTGTGGAGGGTAGCAGACTGGGACCGAAGGGTTTTCAGGCAGCGGGTATCGCCAGCGGCATAAAGGCGACAGCGGGGGCCAAGGATCTGGCCCTCATTCATTCGCAAGCGCCGGCAAAGGTAGCAGGTCTTTTTACCAAAAATAGGGTCAAGGCCGCACCCGTCCTTGCGACCAGGCGGAAGGTGCGCGGGGGTATCTGTCAAGCATTGATCGTCAACAGCGGCAATGCCAACGCCTGCACCGGCGAGCAGGGCCTCCAGGACGCCGAGGCCATGGCGCAATTGACAGCGGGTGCCCTTTACCTCCCGCCTCAGCACGTTCTGGTGGCATCTACCGGGGTGATCGGCCACCCCCTGCCCATGGAGCGGATCGAGCAGGGTATCTCATCCTTGGTTGCCCGGCTCTCCCCCCTGGGATTTCCGGACGCCGCCGAGGCCATCATGACGACCGATACCCGTCCCAAGATAATAACCGAGAAGGTGGCAGCTGATGGTGATGAGATCACCATCCTCGGTATGGCCAAGGGGGCGGGGATGATTCGTCCGCAGCTTGCCACCATGTTGGCCTTTCTCCTGACCGATGCACGGGTAGAGGCAGAGGTGTTGTCCGACCTTCTGCGCGAGGGGGCCCGCTCCACCTTCCACAGGATCACCATCGATGGGGATACCAGCACCAACGACATGCTCCTGCTGATGGCCAATGGTGAGGCGAGTAAGAGGGCGCTGCATGCTCAGGACAGACGATTTCGCCCCTTCCAAGAGGCCCTTTTCAGGGTCATGGATCACTTAGCGCTGGCCATTGTCAGGGACGGGGAAGGCAGGACAAAGGTGGTTAAGATCTGCGTGCGGGGCGGCAAAAACAGCAGGGCGGCTGAGCGACTGGCCTTCAGGGTCGCCCATTCCCCCCTGGTGAAGACGGCCTTTTTCGGCCAAGATCCCAACTGGGGCAGGATCATGGCGGCTATGGGGGCAGCAGGAATCGCCTTTGATCCCCAGAAGGTATCTATTTTTTTTGATGACGTCATGGTGGTAGAGCATGGGATCCATGCCCCAGGTGTCGGCGAGAAGCAGCAGCGAAGGGTGTTACAACAAGAAGAATTCACGGTTACTATCGATCTGCATGCAGGCAGTGCCGAGGCCTCTATCCTTACAACCGATCTCTCCACCGACTACGTCAAGATAAACGCCTCATACCATACCTAAATCCCGCTCTGTCGCTTTGCGACATCCCGTCATTCAGGTTTTTATACAAAGCAGAGCGGGACTTATTTAGATTTTATAGGATGCGGGATCTGTCGCTTTGCGACACCCCATCAAAAAAAATATCCGAATGTGTCACTTTGCGACACCCTGCTTTCCTTAGACTTAAAATTTGAGGAGCAGGGGTAGGGATCCCGCAAAGCGGGAGGGTTCAATCCCGCCCTCGGCGGGGCAGATTACTCTTTCCCATCCCCCCTCAGGACCCTGTCATCACCCACCCGAACGGTAACCTTGATGGCATCGAAGTACTCCGCCAGCGGTATGGTGTATTTCCTGGAGGCATGGGTGAGGGACTTGAAGTCTTGCGTGGATATCTTTCCCTTCGCCTTGAGAAGGGCGACCAGCTGCCCCCTGAGTCCCTGCAGGGGCTCTTGATGGAAGTACACCCCCTCTTTCAGTTTGACCACCCTCCCCTCATTGGCCAGCAAGGAGAGTATCTCCTGCACCTCTTTTTCACCGGTTCCGAGTTGCTCGGCCAACTCCTTTGTCGAAGGAGGGGTGAGGCCGCCTCGGCGCATGATCCCCTCGATCTCTTGCTCCAACGCCCGTTGTTCCCCTTTGAGGGCGATGTGATGGCCAGCCAGCCGCACCTTGTCTTTTTCCGGGACAACGGCTTCGCTTCCCGTAAGGTCCGACAAGAGGGTGTTGAAGAGCTTACCATCCACCTCCGAGAGGAGTTTGGATTTGAGTTCCTCCTTGGGCATGCCCGGTTTGAGGGGATTCGCGACATGGTACTTCTCCAGGGCATTGACCATCTCCTCCTTGAGGCGATTATAGAGTTCCCCATCGATGATTCGTTCGGCCTCCCTGTCAAATTTAATTACCCCTTTTCGCGAGAGGAGCTCATTCATAGTCGCCCTTAAGACGGCTGGAGGGATATTAGTATACCCGGCGAGCTTCCTCAGCTCCAGCCCACGATTACCGCCCTTTCTGATATGAAAGCCGAGGATAAAGGCGGGGGCTCCGCCCTTCAACTGTTCCAGCTGGGTGATGACGTCTCCCTTAAACCTCCGGTGCCGTTGCGGATGGGCGTCGAGGATTATGCCACCGCCGACGGTCTGTATGAGGGAGGAGCCGCGCAGCACGAAACGATCGTTCGGGAAGGCTGCCGCGGGATCCTTTAATCTTATTTGGGCGTATCCCCTCTCCCCTGGTTTCAGCTCATTGGCCCCCAACAGGAATAGCTTGGCCGTCTGAAGGGAGGTCCCCGTATGAAAACGGAGCATGACGCCGTTCCTGAGGGGACGGGGGGCATGGGACAAATGAATGATCTCCACATCGAGGAGATTCGTGGGCTCCGCGGTGCCGGGATGAAGGACTACCTCTCCCCTCTGAACCGAGGACTTCTCCACCCCCTGCAGATTGACGGCAATCCGTTGTCCTGCCATTGCCTGCTCGACCTTTTCGTTGTGTACCTGGAGCCCCCTGACCTTTGCCAGAATCCCTCCGGGCAGTATCTCAACGGCCTCCCCTGTCTTCACCTGGCCCGAGACGAGGGTGCCGGTAATCACCGTGCCGAATCCTTTCATAGTGAAGACCCTGTCAATGGGAAGCCGCAAGAGACCGTCGGAAGCCCTCTCCTCGACCTCATCGACCAACCGCTCCAGGGCCTTGATGAGATCCCCTATGCCCTCACCGGTGATAGCCGAGACAGGGATGATGGGGGCCTTTTCGAGGAAGGTCCCCGTGGTGAAATCCTGTATGTCCTCTATGGCCAATTCCCTGAGGTCTTGGTCCACCAAGTCGATCTTGGTCAAGACAACCAGCCCTCTTTCAACCCCCAACAGGGTGCAGATGTCCAGGTGTTCCCTGGTCTGAGGCATGACACCCTCGTCTGCCGCGATGATGAGGGCCACGATATCGATTCCACCTGCCCCCGCCACCATATGTTTGACGAATCTCTCATGTCCCGGCACATCCACGATCCCGATCCTGCCGCCGCCGGGGAGATCGAGGTAGGCAAAGCCCAGCTCGATGGTGATGCCACGCTCCTTTTCCTCCTTTAATCTATCGGTATCTATCCCGGTGAGGGCTCGCACCAAGGCCGTCTTTCCGTGATCGATATGGCCGGCTGTACCCAGGATGATTTGCTTCATTGCCTGCCTCCTCGTGCAAAAGTGTATTGCAGTCACCTCGGTTATGTCAAGCAAAGGGAGACTGTTCAAGCTCAGAAGGGATGCGCTCGGCGGCTCGAAGTGGGTCAACCAGAGGGGCACCCGGATGACCCTCGCCCGAGTAGCAAAGTAGCAACGAACCTATGGATTCCTCAGGATGTGCATGGGTTACTTCCCCTTTCATTTCAAGAAGTTACATATCTCAGGAAGAAAAAGTCAGGAACCTCCGGCAACCCCTTCCCCTGGCGTTCCGCTGATCGTACAATGAAGATAAGAAGGTTAAACGGACGATAATTGACCATTTTTTATCCGCATTAGGTGAAAAAACGCCACTTCCGCCACACGGCACCTCTTTTTTTTTATTTTTTTCTTTTAACTTTAAGGGGTTGCCAGGATACTAATTTTGGTATATAAATTGCTTAAATATGGGTGACGAATGGGCTGAACATGGCTAACTGGGAGGATATCGATCAATGGCTCATGGCCATGACTTGAGATGAGTGTGCATTGAGGAAAGCGGTTAGGAAGCCTGCAAAGCAGGCTTACCGAGATGCCAGGATATGCAGGGATTTCTTATTAAGGAGGCGTTACCATGATAAGCGTACGGTGTGAGCAATGTGGAAAAAGATACCAGATAGACCCGGCACAAATCGAGGGGAAAGAGGCCGGGTTTAGGTGCACGTCCTGTAATAATCTAATCACGGTCGTAAAGCCGGAGGGCAACCCCGCGCAGCTGATTCCCGAGCCCGAGCCTAAAAAGAAGAAGAAAGCGCCGGAAGAGGTCGGCCGCAAATCACGAGGGTTGGGGATAAGGGGTAAGATGTTCCTTGTTCTCTTTCTTATTCCCATTGTAATGTTGGTTATTGCCGTACCGTTTACCATCAGGTATATTACGAAAGCCGTCGACGGAATCATCCAAGAGACTGTGCAAGCCGAGGTTGAGGGTGCCAAGAACCAGGCCAACCAATTTGCAAGCGCAATCGCGAAACAAGTAGAGTCTTATCTCGCAACCCACCCGGAATTAAAGATTGAGGATTTTTCTAAAGATCCCGGTTTAAGAGAAATAGTCACCCAGCGGCAATTGATGTCCGGTGAAGCAAGCCTCTACCTCAGATTAGATCCTGAAAAGCCGGGTACCATCCTCATAACTAAAAACCAGAGTTTGGAAGGTCAACCCCTGGAAAGTCTCATGGTCAAAGGCGAACTGGGCAAGGATAGGTATGACGAATTCGGAAAAATCACCATGATCGGCTTACCGCCGGAAGAGCATCGAGAGGCATCGGATTTTTTTCTCTCGAAGGATGAAGACGGTATTTTAAAGGAAAGAATGGCGGCCTTCACCCCGGTAGCACGAACGCCTTACGGCATCATCTATACTGCCCTGACCGCAGATTTTATGTCGCCGGCAAGGATAGTTGAAGACCGTGTGAAAAATCTGATTTTTGAAACGCGGACCATTGTTATCGGAATATTCGGGGGTACACTCTTACTTATTGCTATAATCATGTTGTTGTATCTTCAAAGGCTAACGAAGAGAATCAAATCTCTGACAGAGATAACAAACCGTATAAGCGTCGGTGAACTTGAGGCTCGAGTTGAAATCAAATCAGGGGATGAAATTGGGGCATTGGCCGAGGCAATCTCCCGTATGCAGGACAGTATTCGTCTTGCCATAGAAAGGCTGCGTCGCAGGACCTAGGCCTTACCTGCGCCTATGGCTGAGAGCTCCCGGCTGTGGAACTCAATAAGGGGCCATCCATAAAAAGGCCCCTTACCTATACGCGCGAGATGCTCCGCAAATAAGGCGCATCGAGTTTTCTGTAGAGACCGGCCCGCTATTCCCCCTTGAAAACCGGCTGGCGCTTTTCCAGGAATGCGGTGAAGCCTTCGACGCAATCTTTTGTTTTGCTCACGCGGGCAGTGCCCTCGTCTCAACCCTCAGCCCTTGCTCCAGCCCCTCATAGACCCCGGCAGCCATTGCCTTCAGCACGCAACTAATCGCGATGGGGGGCCTTTCTGCCAGCTTTTGTGCGAAGGCAAGGGCATCTTCCATCAGTTTGCCCGGTGCGCAGACCTGGTTGACCAGTCCGATCTTCATGGCCTCCTGCGCACCTATCCTTTTACTGAAGAGGATCATGTCCAAGGCCTTTGACCGGCCTACCAGCAGGGGTAGACGTTGCGTCCCTCCCCAACCGGGGATGATGCCGAGATTGAGCTCGGTCAAACCCACCGTGACCTTGGGATGGTCCACCATGATCCTGAAATGGCAGGCCATGGCAAGCTCCAGGCCCCCTCCGAAGGCAAACCCGTTGATGGCGGCAATGATCGGCTTGGAAAATCGATCGATCCGCGTCCAGAGGGCCTTGCCTTTGGGGCTTGTTTTCGAGGCGTTCGCCGCATCACTGACATCAAAGCCGGCTGAAAAACTCTTCTCCCCTGCGCCGGTGATGATAATGACCCTCGGCTCCTTGTCCTGCTCCAAGGTGTCGATAACCTTCTCAAACTCCTCCATGGTGGCGAGATTCCAGGCGTTGGCAGGGGGGTGATTAATGGTGACAATGCTGACGTTTCCTCTCTTCTCCAGGATGATATTCTCGTAGTTCATGGAATGGCTCCTCTCATAATCAGAATGCCCTTCCTTGGCAGGGGGGTTCGTGTGGCAACTGGCCGCCTTACTTCCTCTCGAAAACGGCGGCAATGCCCAGACCGCCGCCGCAGATGGTCTCCAGTCCGAGCCGGGCGCCCCGGCGCTTCATCTCATGGAGCAGGGTAACCAGCACGCGCGTGCCCGTGCAGCCCGAAGATCACCTCGTCGACTGCCTCGGCCTTACACCCGCACCGCTTAAGGACCTCGTTCAGCACCAGGGCTGCCAGGTCATAGGCCGGGATGTCGTGCAGGGCCCCCATATATCTGCCGACGGGCGTCCTCGCGGCACTAACAATCACCGCTTCCCTCATGCTATGCCCCTTTTGTGAGAACTTCTCCTCTGCGGGGGCCAGCAAGCCTCTCAAGGTGCTAGAAGGTCTCCGCTGGCATCTCGACGACCTCGCGTCCTTCGCGCACACAGCTTTCCAGCCGTGCGATGGCCATCGGCAGGGTGGCCCCTGTGAAGTAGAGGGCCTGCATGACCTTGCCCTGGTAGAAGGGGTTATCCTTTCCGCTAGCGATGGCCTTCTGGGCGGCCCGGGCCATGTCCAGAAGCTGCCAGCACATAATGGCATCCCCGAAACTCAAGAGGGCGGGATAGGTATTGGAGGCCCATTTGGGCAGGTCCGACCCGGCCATCACCGCCATCTTGGTAGACACCTCGACCAGCTTATCCACCATACGGCTCAGTTCTTTCACCGCGGCCCCGAGGCGAGGGTGGTCCTGGTTCGTTTTGCAAAACGCGCCGATCTCCTCCATGAAGGCGCGGACAGGGGCTCCCTCGTTGATCCGCATCTTGCGGCCCATGAGATCCAAGGCCTGAATGCCGTTGGTGCCCTCGTACAGCGACAGGATCTTGGTATCCCTGAGGTACTGCTCGATGGGATAGTCGCGGCAGAATCCGTACCCGCCGTAACACTGCATGGCGGTCTCGCACACCCTGAATCCCATATCAGAGCAGTAGGCCTTGATGATGGGGGTCATAAAATCAACGAGGGCCTCGTAATGAGTCTTCTTCTCAGCGTCGGCCGTCTCCAAGGCCAGATCCAACCACATCGCGCCGGTATAGATCATGGAGCGCATCCCGTCCACCATGGCCTTCATCCAGAGCAGCATGCGGCGAATATCGGGGTGGTTGATGATCGGCACAGGTCCCTTCTTCTGGCCGGTGATATCAGGCCCCTGGATCCTCTCCTTGGCGTAGGCAACGGCGTTCAGATAGGCGGTGCTAGCTATGGCCATGCCGCTGAGACCGGTGCCGATGCGGGCGGCATTCATCATCTGGAACATGTGGGACAAGCCTTTGTTTTCTTGACCGCACAGGTACGCGATACATCCGTCATGTGAACCAAAGCTTAATTCGCAGGTGGGAGAGGCATGAATGCCCAGCTTCTCTTCCACCTTTTCGCAGATGACATCGTTGGGCTCTCCCAAGGAACCGTCCGGATTCACCCGGATCTTGGGGACGATGAAGAGCGAGATGCCGCGCGTCCCTTCTGGCGCCCCTTCGATCCTGGCCAAGAGCAGGTGGATGATGTTGTCCGCCACATCATGATCCCCCCAGGAGATGAAGATCTTGGTCCCCTTGATCTTGAAATGGTCCCCCTCACGAAACGCCATGGTCTGGATGCCGGACAGGTCAGAGCCTGAGTTCGGCTCGGTCAGGGCCATGGTGCCGGCCCATTGCCCGTTGAGCATCCGAGGGATATAGAGCTCCTTGTACTCGTCCGTGGAAAAGGTCTCGATCAGATGGGCGGCGCCGAGGGTCAGGCCCGGGCACATGGCAAAGGACTGACAGGCCCCATCCATAAAGTCATGGGCCACAATATCCATCATCCGCGGAAATTCCTGGCCGCCGTATCGGGTATCACTGGCAAGGGCAAGCCATCCATTTTCACAATACTGCTTGAATGCCTCCCTAAACTCGGGAGCACAGCAGACCTTACCGTCCTTCAGCTGTACTCCCCATTTCTCGCCGATCGCTTGGAGGGGATCCAGCACCCCTTCGGCAAACTTGATCGCCTCGGTAACCACCATGTCCAACGCCTTTTCGTTCAGATCCTTGTATCGATCCAACGAACACAGGGATCCGTAGCTTAACTGTTCTTTCAGGATGAAGAGGATGTCTTTTTGGTTTACTTTGTAATGTTCCATTGCTTTACTGTATCTCCTTTCTTTTATTTGACCTCATTCCCCGCGCCTGGGGGCTCGGAATTAAGGGTCCCCCTATGAATCGAGGGGTTTTTAATGGGTGCAGGTCCTTCACCTCCATCGTGATGGCGGCAACCGCCGCTTTGGTTGTCACTCGTCGACCCACGGTTCTTATGCCTTCCGGCTTCCGTCCTTGTTGTATTCGTACCAACCCTTGCCGGTCTTTCGCCCCAGGTGTCCGGCCTTGACCTTGCGCCGCAGGAGCAAGGGGGGGTACCAGCGGGGATCGCCGGTCTCCTCATACATGGCCATCATGGCGCCGTAGGTCACGTCGAGCCCGACCATGTCGCCGGTCTCGAAGATCCCCATGCGGCGTCCCGAGGCAAGCCGGAGCCCCTTGTCGATATCCTCCACTGTGGCGATGCCCGCCTCCACGAGGCGCATGGCCTCGATGGTTGAAGGGAAATTGATCCTGTTGATCACAAATCCGGCCACATCCCGATTGACCATGATCGGTTCCTTTCCGATGGCAAGGACGAACTCACGGCCGCTCTCGGCGGTTTTGTCGCTCGTGGCCAGACCTTTGATGACCTCCACGGCCTGCATCATCGGGGCCGGGCTGAAGAAGTGCAGGCCCAGCACCTGCTCGGGCCGTTTGGTGACCGCCGCCAGTTCCGTGATCGGGATGGCCGAGGTATTGCTGGCCATCAGCGCCGACGGCTTGGCCGCCCCATCGATCTGGCGGAAGATCTCCTGTTTGATGTCAAGCCTCTCGAAGACCGCTTCGATGACCAGGTCGGCCTCCGAGGCGGACGCGATGTTCGAAGAGGTGCTGATGCGGCCCGTAACGGTCTTAAGGTCCTCCTTCAGTGTGCCCTTTTCGATGAATTTGCCCACAGACCAGGTAATGTCCTTGAGGGCCTTGCCCAAGGCCTCCTGGCTGATATCGTAGAGACAGGCCTTAATACCGGCCTGGGCGCAGACCTGGGCGATGCCGCTCCCCATCAGGCCGGAGCCAATCACGAATACGCTTTTAATCTGCATGAATAAAACCTCCTTCTACTTAATCCGCAGGTCTCGCTGCCGGCCCTCCGCCGTACGCGCAGAGCCCGGCACCTATCACGGGGCGCCTTTGATCTTCGCGAGGACCTCGCAAACGGTTTTGTAGTGCTCCGCCGTTCTCGTGCAATACTGAAAGACCAGGCTCTCATAGGGCAGGGACTGTTCCAGCGTGGACTGGCTGCCGTGTCTCAACACGCGTTTGGCCATCCTGACTGCCTCTTTCGGCAGGGCGGCGATCTCATTCGCTAACGCCTCGCTGACAGCCAGCAGTTCCTTAGGCGGCACCACCTGATTGACCAGGCCGAGCCGATACGCCTCCTGAGCGTCGATGTCTTTGGCGGTAAAGGCCAGCTCAGCGGCCCGCGCATAGCCCACCACCTTGGGGAGCAAGTAGGAACTGCCGAATTCCGGCGTGACGCCGATCCGGGCGAAGGCGCAGCTGAACAGGGCGTTCTCGGCGGCGATACGGATATCGCAGGTCAGCGCCACGGTCAGCCCAAAGCCGACGGCAGCGCCGTTGACGGCGGCGATGAACGGCTTAGGGAAGTCGATGAAGGCCCGGGGAAGTTTCATCTCTCCCAACCCGCTCTCCGTTCCGTCTCGCTGGTAGGACTCGTAGGCCTGCTTGAACATGTTGAGGTCCCCCCCGGCGCTGAAGGCCCTGCCCCTGCCGGTGAGGATGAGCACACGGAGAGAGTCATCTGCACGCGCCCCCTGCAGAAAATGGAGCAACTCATGTTGCATATCTTCGGAAAGGGCGTTGAGCACCTGGGGGCGGTCCAGGTACAGTATGGCCACTGCCCCCTTCCGCTCACTCGTTATGGTCTTATAGTGCATCGGGTCTGCCTCACATGCGGTCTGCCGACATCAATCATCACTGCGCGATCAGTCCTTTGTCAATTCTCGGGCGATCACCAATCGCTGGATTTCGCTTGTCCCTTCATAGATCGTATAAAGACGGAGATCCCGGTAAAACCTTTCAACAGGGAAATCCTTCATGTAGCCCGTTCCCCCGAAGATCTGCACGGCATTATAGGCGACCCGGCAGGCCATCTCGGTACAGAACAGCTTCACCATAGAGGCTTCTTTAATCACTTTTTTACCCTGATCCCTCAACCAGGCGGCATGATAGAGCATCTGTCGCGCGGCATAGATCTCGGTAGCCATATCCGCCAGCATGTTCCCCACCGATTGAAACTGCGCAATGGGCTTCCCGAATTGGATTCGCTGTTTCGCATACTCTATACTCAGATCGATGAGTTTTTGCGCTGCCCCAAGGGCACAGGCACCCATGGTGAGGCGGCCTTTATCAAGAACACTCATGGCTGTTTTGAACCCTTGACCGATCAGCGGTTCCCCGCCGATCACCTGCGCTACCGGAACCCGGCAGTTATCAAAAATCAGCTCACAGGTGTGGCTCCCCCGCAAGCCCATCTTTCGCTCGATCGTCCCCACGGAGAAGCCCGGGGTCCCCTTCTCTACAACAAAGGCGGTGATGCCCCCCCGCGTTCGCTTGTCTTTATCCGTTAAGGCAATCACAGTGGCTATGTCGGCCACATCTCCGTTGGTAATAAAATGCTTGAGTCCATTTAAGACAAAATAATCACCGTCGCGGTCGGCTGTCGTTTTGATATTAGCCGCGTCCGAGCCGGCCTCGGGCTCGGATAAGGCAAAGCAGGAGGTCCATTCACCGCTGGCAATCCGGGGAAGGTACTTTTGTTTTTGTTCCTCGGTGCCGTCAAAGAGGATCCCCATGGATCCGATACCGTTGCTCGTGCCGATACGCGATCGAAAGGCAGCGTTCGTCTTCGATAACTCCTCATACACCAGACACTCGCCAACGGTCCCTAACCCCAAGCCGCCATACTCTTCGGGGATAGAAAGACCGAAAAGCCCCAGCTCTCGCATCAGCTGGACGATCTCTTCGGGAATGCGGTCTTCTTCCTCGACCTTCTGAGAGACGGGTTCAAGGTCCTGGTTGACAAAACGACGTATAGTGTCCTGCATCATGCGCAGGTTTTCCGGTATCTCGAAATCCATCTAAATCCTCCTCATCAATATTCGGCAGGATCTTTCCCTATCGTTTTCGGGCTTTCGACCCGGTTCTTATCGATGCTTCCCCTCATTCTATCTATGCCATAGACGTGCGACCTATGAAGCGAGCAATGCCATGTGTGTCGATCACAATGGGGTATTTGTCGGAACTGTCCATGAACGCGTCCACGAAGCGTGCCGCCGATCGGGGCCAAACATGGGGGATTGTGATTTTCTTCACCATTGCGCTCATCATAAAGGGGACGTCTTTTGAGAGCACGCCCTTTTCCGATGGCCTGCTGAGATTCTCTGTGGCTTTAGAGCCCGAGGTAGGTTTTCCGGACGACCTCGTTCTTGACTAACTGCTTGCCGGTCCCCTCGGCGATAATCTTTCCAGCGGAGAGGACATAGTTGCGGGAGGCCATCTTAAAGACCGTGCTAACGTCCTGCTCAACGAGCAAGACGGTAATACCTAAGTTGCTGATCTCTTGGATCTTCTGAAATACCTCTGCTCGCAAAATGGGGGCAAGTCCCGTCGAGGGCTCATCAATGCACAACAGTTTGGGTTGAGACATCAATGCCCTGCCAATGGCAAGCATCTGCTGCTCACCGCCGGAGAGCGTCCCGGAGATCTGGTGTGATCGATCCTGCAGCACGGGAAAGAGTTTATATACCTTGTCCAAGTTATCCCGTATCTCCTCTTTGTCCTTCACGAGGTAAGCCCCGACCATGATATTCTCGATCACCGTCATCTCCCGGAACGGCCTTCGCCTCTCCGGGCAAAGGATCAGCCCTCGCTTGACGATTTCATGGGCAGGTATCCGGTCGATTCGCTCTCCAGCAAAGGTTACCGTCCCTTCCAACCGAACATCACCATGGGTTGACCTCCGCGTAAGCTCCCTCTCCCAGGCTACCAAGCCGGTGATGGCCCTGAGCAGGGTCGATTTGCCGGCCCCATTAGGACCCACGAGGCTGACCAACTCACCTTTGTCAACCCCCATGCTCAAATTGTTAATGAGCAAGGCCTTGTCATACCAAACCGATAAATTTGCAATTTTTAGCAGCAAGCCTAAATACCTCCTCCGCCGAGGTAGGCCTCAATAACGTGAGGATCTTTGACGATTTCATCGGGCGTCCCGTCGGCAATGATGGTCCCGAAATTTAAGACGATAATACGATCCACGATCTGCATCAACCAGTGAAGCTGATGTTCGACGATGATCATGGCTGGTCCTTCGCTGTGCAATCGACCGAAACGGCCACCCTTATGCAGGCGCTTGATGGACTTGGCCATAAGCTCTGTCTCGGCAGGGCTCAGCCCCCCGAAGGGTTCGTCCAAAAGGAGCAACTCGGGTTCTGTAGCAATAGCCCGTGCAACTTCCAGCCTTTTAAGGTCACCCTGTGAAAGCGTGGAGGCCTTTTCCCGCGCCATATCTGAAATGCCGGCGAATTCCAGGGCGTCCATAGCCTTTGCCTCCAACCGCTTGACCCATTCTCCCCTCTTCATGGCACGCGGGGACATGCAGGAAACCATGACGTTGGCGATGATAGGGAGCCGCCGGAAGGGTCTCATGTTCTGGAAGGTACAGGCGATGCCCATATTGACGATGCTCCAGGTCCTGCGGCCTACGATCTCCTTTCCCATGAAGCGGACGCTGCCGTTATCCGGCTTCAGAATGCCGGTGATCAGCCGCAGCAGTGTGGTCTTGCCGGCGCCGTTCGGACCGATCAGACCCAGGACCTGATCCCTTTTCATGGAAAAGCCGATGTCGTTGACTGCCCGAAGACCGCCGAAGTTTTTGGTGATGCCTTTGATTTCAAGGAAGGGTTGGGCCATATCAGCTCCCTTCTCCCTCTTCTCTCAACTCCCTGCGCGAAACCTTCCCCACGTCCGTCTTCGGGAGCTCTCCCCTGAATTCGATAATCTTGGGGACCTTGTAGTGGGCGAGATTCTCTTTGCAAAAGTCAATAATCTCCTCTTCAGAGATTTTACCCCTGGCTTCGCTTTCCAGGACCACATAGGCCTTAACGAGGCAACCCACCTTGGGGTCCGGCACTCCGACCACGCCAGCGGCCTTGATTTGAGGATGCTGGAAAAGGACCTCTTCGACATGTCTGGCGAAGACCGAATATCCTTTGTACTTAATGAGATCCCGTTTGCGGTCAAAGAAGTGGAAATAACCTTCCTCATCCATGCTGACAAGATCTCCGGTCCTCAGCCACTTCTCTCCGTCAATGTCGATCAATGCCTCTCGGGTTTCCTCCTCCCTTTTCCAATAGGCTTGCATGATGTTCGGCCCGCTCAGGATCATTTCTCCAACCTCACCGGGGGGTAAGTACTTCGTACCCTCGTATTCGACAATGGCGGCCTTCATGCCGGGTATGGGCACTCCGAAAGAACCCCTTTTGGGCCTGTTATAAGGGTTACCGTGGCTCAGGCTGGTGGTCTCGGTCATCCCATACCCCTCCAAGATCCGTGACCCGGTTCTTTTCTCCCATGCTTCAATGGTCGATTCATGCAGGGTATCCGCGCCACAGGCAATCATCTTGAGCCGCTTCCAATTAACCCTGTCTGTCTTCTCATATTCCTTGAGGTATTCAAACATGGTGGGCACACCATTGAATGTGGATGCCTGGTATTTTTCCATGGCAGATAGGATGTCATCTATATCAGGTGTCGTGAAGAGGACCATGGTGAAACCCTGCGTGAGACTTGCGAGCATCACGATGACTTGGCCATAGATGTGGAAAAAGGGCAAAAAGGCCATGGTAACTTCCTTGCCTTCCTCGAAGATAGGCCAGAATGCCCTTGCTTGAGCCTGTAAGGCCACCATATTGGAGTGGGTGAGGACAGCTGACTTGGGAAGCCCTGTGGTGCCGCCTGTATAGGGAAGGATCGCTATGTCTTTTTTCGGGTCGATATTTAGCTGGGGGGGCTTGGGTGGATATTTCTTTATAAGCTCCTGAAAGTCAAGCAGGCCTGCGCGTTTTCTGTGCTCGGGGGTGGGAACCTGCAGTTCCGCATAGTCCTTTCCCGATGTTCCCTTCCCCAAAACCCTTTTCATCGCCGGCAAATATTCATGAATGCTGCTCAGGATGACATGCTTCAAGGTAACACCGGTTCGCTCCACATTATCATACAGGATGTCCTGACAGACCACGGTCATCGCATCGCTGTCCAGGAGCTGATGCTTTATTTCGTGGCTGGTGTAAACGGGGCTGACGGGGGTCACTTTCGCGCCGATTCTCAAAGCCGCGAAATAGGCGATGACGTACTGCGGGCAATTCAGGAGGTAGAGGGCAACCGTGTCACCCTTCTTTACTCCTAAATCGGCAAGGGCCGTGGCAAAACGGTCAACCAGCTCTTTCAGCTTTGCATAGGTGATCTTTTTTCCGTAGAAGATCAAGGCGTTTTTTTTCCCGTATTTTTCCGCCATCTGGTCAAAGAGGTCAGGAACGGATATGTCGGGTACGTCCACGGTTTCAGGGACACCCTTGGGATAATACTTCAACCAGGGCTTCGACAGGTATGCTTTCTTTGCGTCCATTTCCTTATCTTCTCCTCATACTTTTTTTATGCCCCTTCATGGGGCAGATCCTTTATCCCTAGTCCAGCGACGCGGTGCACACGCGGCAGGTATGACGCGTGGCGATATTCCTGATTTTGCACCGGGGACACTCCTTTTCTATCTTATCCCGCAGCCAAGGGAAGAGCCCGTCAGGCATGTACAGGAGGATCAACAGTACCACACAGGCGAACATCAATGTTCGGTAGTCTTGCACGATGCGCAGAAACTCCAGCATGGGGAAAAGGATGAATACCGCTCCAACCGGGCCGTAGATGGTCACCACCCCGCCGAAGATGGCCCAGATGACCACCGTGAAGGACAGGGACACCTCGAGGGTTGAGGGGCCTGCGATCCTCATAAAATGCGCGTAGAGCCCGCCGGCTATCCCGGCAAAAAAACCGCTAAGGCAAAAGGCCAGCAGCTTATAGCGTGTCGTGTTGATGCCGGCGGCCCTGACAGCCACTTCATCCTCCCGGATCGCATGGAAGATAATGCCGGTGTTGGAGTCGGTGATCTTCCACATGATAAGGCACAGGCCAAGCATAAGGAGGACAGCGACGTAGTAATCACCAACGCGGGTCTTGGCCAGCCGGGTGATGCCCGAGACCCCCAGCTCTCCGCCGGTGAAGTCGGGAAAGGCGAAAACGAGGCCCATCAGGACGATGGGGAAGGCAAGGGTGGTCAGGGACAGATAGGTGCCTCTGAGCCTGAGGCTTGGTATCCCGACGATAAGTCCTGCCACAACCGCCGCCGCCGCGCCGAGGGGGATGCTGCCCCAGGGGGGGATCTGCGCGTGCAGGTTGAGCATGGCTGCGCCATAAGCCCCCACCCCGAAGAAGAGGGCGTGCCCGAAATTCAATTGGCCGGTATAGCCGGAAAGCAGATCCCAGCTCGCGGCAAAGATGGCGAAGATACTGGTGAGGACAAAGATGCGCAGCAGGTAGGAGTCGCTGCTCAACAAAGGCAAGAGGAGCAGTACGAGGACAAAGACTACGACGGCGACGCGAGAGGGAAGAACAAGCACCTCGTTTCTGACGATGGTAAACAGCCTTTTCAGGTGAAAGAGAATGAAGTCCATAGCTACCTTTCTTCCTCGAAGGAGACACCAAAGAGGCCTTCCGGCCTCATGAGCAATACCAGGATCATGATGCAGAGGGCTACGGGACCCTTCAAAAAGGCGCCCATGGGGGCAAGGAAGACCACCAATGCCTCTGCAAAGCCCAGGATATATGCCCCTATGAAACTCCCCTTGAGGCTGCCCAGACCGCCCAGTACGACGACTGCCATCATCATGATCAGCGGGCCCGTCCACATGCCCGGTTCAAGGACGGTGAGGGGCACGACGACAGCGCCGGCAAAGCCGGCTAACCCGACGGAGAGGCCCATGGTCAGCATGGCTACCCGGGCCTCGTTGATCCCCATGAGGTTGGCCACCTCCCTATCCTGAGCAGTGGATCTGATGGCCAAACCCACCTTGGTCTTCATCAGAAAGAAATACAGCGCCGCCAGAATGGCCAAGGCCGCGCCGAAGGACAGGATCTGTTGATAAAAGACCTTGACAGTCAAAATGACGGCATAGCCCTCGATAAGCGCGGGCACGCTCAAATAGGTGCCCGTGAAGAAGAGGGACATAACCTCCTGAAGGATCATGGCCAGGGCGATGGTCGCGATGAGCACGGCACCCTCATGCTCCCGGATAGGGTTGATTAAGAACCTGTAAGTGATCATGCCCAAAAGGGTGACCACCAGCACCGCTGCAATCATACCCCACACGGCATGCCAGCCCATCAGTTGGGTGACGACATAGATACAGTAGGCGGCCACCATGTAGAAGGCGGTGTGGGCGAAGTTTACGATGCGGGCTACCCCGAAGATAAGGGAAAACCCGATAGCGAGCAGGGCTAAGATGCTCCCATTGATGAGACCGCTCATGACGATGTCTATAAGGAGACCCATAATTACCTCATATTACTCAAAAGAGCTTGGGAAGTGCCCGCCTTCACGGGGCGGGCGCTCCCTGGCTGATTACCTATTTCTTGTACTTCTCGATGACCCAGGGTGGAATCTTGTAGGGGACGATCCCCTTGTACGTGACCGCAGGCGAATTCGGGGTCAGCTTCCACTTGTAGGGCCACACCCCTACTTGCTTGCCATTCTGCCATTGAACGGCAATGCCGGTCGCATATCCCGGACCCCAGGTGATGTCATGAAGCGGCTTGCCTTCTGAATCCTTCATATATTTTATCGTGGAATCGGCGTTCTTATGTTCATAGTTCTCCAAGAAGGCCACGATCTTGTCGGGATCCAGGGTCCCAGTCTTCTCAATAGACGGTACCAGCCCATACTTAATAGCCCCGTAGGTAGCTGCGGTGTAGGACGGTGTCTCGCCGAACCTCTTCACATAGCCTTCAACAAAGGCCTTGGTGTTCCCATTGTTCTCCACACCTCGGCAAAAGGTACTCGAGGTAAAGGCATAATCGCCCTTGCCCTGAGTGGCCTGCCAGAAGCTATCCTTCTGGGCCTCGACATTGATGCCCACCTGCACCGCCGGGATCTTGAGCTCCCCTGCCTGCCGGGCAAAGGGGATACCCACCGACGAGGAGAAGATCGTAAAGATGATATGGGCGCCTGAGCGCTGGATCGCGGAGAGCTCGGCGCTGACATCCGTGGCCACCGCAGAGGGCCTCCAGATGCCTGCCAATTCCATGCCCTGCTGGGTGACGACCATCTCTGCCGTCTTGGTAAACGCATCAGCCCACATGGCCTTCTCCGCCACCACCGCAACCTTTATCTTCGGTATGTTTAACTCTTTTTTCATGATGTCGGCGACATAGGCCAAATGGATGAAGGACGTTCGAGCAAGCATTGAGGAATTGAAAGGGGATTCCCGGAAGAAGTACTTGTACTTATCATAGTTCTGGGCCACCCGCGAGCAGAGCTCATTATGGGAGGCCCCACAGTCGATAAAGATCCTCTTGTGCTCCATGGCGATGTCCTGCATGGGAAAGACCGCCTCGCTCCGGAACCCGCCTACTACGAAGTCCACCTTGTCCCTCGTTACGAGCCGCTCCATGGCATTGGTAGCATCCGTCACGCTGTTGAATTCGTTGGAATCCGCCTGCACAAGCTCGATCTTCATCTTTTCGTCGCCAACCTGAATGCCCCCCTTGGCATTGATCTCATCAGCTGCCATGAGCGCCCCGTTCCAGTGGCCTGTGCCCTGCACAAATTTCATGGGGCCGATCACGCCTATCTTGATCGTCTTGGCCCCCTGGGCCCCTGCAGGAAAACTCATGGATACCACCAGCAAGGCAGCCAATAAGATACTCCATAACACGGCAAACCTCATCTTCATAATAGTACTTCCTCCCTATTGTGATCAGTGTAAATCGGGACTTTGTCCCCGCAACGTAAGATTGTACTACAGAATCCGGGAATCTTCAATATCCATTCTTCGCATACCATAAAATACAATAAGGCAACCTGCACAATGGGTCTCCCCTGGGCCTATCGCTAATGTAGACACGGAACTTTACATATATGCCTAAAAATGTCAAGAAGGATTTTTCTTGGTTTAAATATTGAGCCTCTATGTCCAAAATAGTAAATGAGAATCCCCAATTTTCTTAGCCAAGGAATAAGGCCGCCTTGTCCGGCAGATTATTTCTTATACCGCTCCATGACCCAGGGGGGTATCTTGTAGGAGACGATCCCCTTGTACGTGAGCTCAGGCGCATCCGGGGTCACCTTCCACTTATAGGGCCACACCCCTACTTGCTTGCCATCCTGCCATTGAATGGCAAGGCCGGTCGCATACCCCGGTCCCCAGGTGATGTCATGAAGCGGCTTGCCTTCGGGATCCTTCGTATATTTTATGGTGGCGTCGGCGTTCTTGTGCTCATACTCCTCCAGGAAGGCCACTATCTTGTCGGGATCCAGGGTCCCGGTTTTCTCAATGGACGGCACCAGCCCGTAGATAATGGCTCCGTACGTAGCCGCGGTGTAGGCCGGCGTCTCGCCGAACCTCTTTATATAGCTGTCAAGAAAGGCCTTGGTGTTCTCATTGCTCTCCACTCCCCGACAAAAGGTAGCCGAGGTCATGATATAGTTGCCCTTGCCATTCGTGGCCTGCCAGAAGCTATCCTTCGCGGCCTCCACATTGATGCCCACCTGCACCGCCGGGATCTTGAGCTCCCCTGCCTGCCGGGCAAAGGGAATCCCGACAGAGTCGGAAAAGATCGTAAAGATGATATGGGCGCCTGAACGCTGGATGGCGGAGAGCTCGGCGGTGACATCCGTGGCCTTCGGCGAGGGCCTCCACGTGCCTACCAGTTCCATGCCCTGCTGCACGACAACCACCTCGGTCGTCTTGGTAAACGCATCAGCCCACATGGCCTTTTCCGCCACCACCGCCACCTTTATCTTAGGTATGTTTAACTGCTCTTTCAAGATGCCGGCAACGTAGCCCAAATGGATAAAGGACGTTCGAGCAAGCATTGAGGAATTGAAAGGGGATTCCCGGAACCAATACCTGTAGAAGTTATAGTCAGTGACCACCCGCGTGCAGAGCTCATTAGCGGCAGCCCCACAGCCGATAAAGATCCTCTTGTGCTCCATGGCAATGTCCTGCATGGCCAGCACCGCCTCGGTCCGGAACCCGCCCACCACAAAGTCCACCTTGTCCCTGGCGATGAGCCGCTCCATGGCATTGGCGGCGTCCGTGACGCTGTTGGATTCGTTGGAATCTGCCCTAATAAGCTCGATCTTCATCCTTTGGTCGCCGACCTGAATACCCCCTCCGGCGTTGATCTCATCGGCAGCCAGGACCGCCCCGTTCCAGTGGCTCTGCCCCTGCACATGTTTCATGGGTCCGATCACGCCTATCTTGATCCGCCTGACCCCCTGGGCACCAGCAGGAAAACTGATGGCCGCCACCAGCATGGCAGCCAGGAAGATACTCCATAACACCGTAAGCCTTATCTTCATACTACTCCCTCCCTTTTTGGGATTAGCTTTTAATCGGGACCCTGTCCCCACAAGTTAAAAATATACCATAGAATGTTGGAATCTTCAATACTCATCTTTCACATAACGTAAAGTAAACTCGCACTCCACACGGCGCTTCGCTTGCGCGGAGTGCTCGCCTTCGCGGGCGGGGCATTAACCCCGACCTTGACCAAAGGGGTCTACAACCCCTTTGGAAACCCCGTTCTAGGGGATTG
>Ga0299912_10000727_pt1 | contig 27134 bp, 28 predicted proteins | sample RVTome_2_FD_207667 | JGI IMG/M metagenome (GOLD analysis project Ga0299912, IMG submission 207667) | Soil microbial communities from uranium-contaminated site in the Upper Colorado River Basin, Wyoming, United States - RVT95D214 (version 2) ... | reverse complement strand
TCTCAGGCTACTCACAAGCCAAACTAAATGCGGTGGCGAGGAAATTAAATGCTCGCCCAAGGAAAACATTAAACTACGAAACGCCAGCCGAACGATTTAGCCAATCTGTTGCGTCGATCGGTTGAATTCGCAGGTGCATAGCTGACCTAGGTGGCGCAGTACGCCAATGGCGGCTCTGGCCGAACAAGAGACGGATGGACACTTCAACCTGAACTTCCGCTCCTGGCCGACTCCGGCCATCCATCACGTCTTACTAATTTCCGCACTCCATTCCAGCCTGCTGAACCTCCGCCGCTACAACGCCCATCCCACCACCTCCATCGGCCAGCGCACCGCAGCCGCCACGGCGAGTGCCACGCCGATGGAGAGGACCACTGGATAGAGCGCCTCGCGCCGGCCCAGCAGCTTCAGCATCATGGCGAAGGTGGATACGCAGGGCACATAAAAGGTGAGGAACACCAGGAAGGTGGCGATCTGCGTGGTGTCGAGCACGCCGGCCAGTTCCTGCGTGCCGAGCGCCTGGAACACCATCAGCAGGGACAGTTCCTGGTTTCCGGGGTGACAGTCAATCCACCCTGGCTGAAATTTTTGGAATGTTTGCCAGTCTGTCATCACCTTGCCGACGATTTTCGGCGGCGGGGCGAGGTGGTCTATAACAAAACTTGCATCGCATGCCGTGGCGGCGATGGATTTGAGATGGAAATGCCCGCCCGCGGCGGTGATCCTGCTTTGAGGGACGCGGACTTGAACGCGGTATTGCAATCCATGCGAAAGGCAGCGCCCCGTACTTCCGACGTCTTCAAGCAGGAGAAAACAGATGGGATTCAAAGCATGCATTGCCGGGCTGATCTGCCTGGGTGGCGGAACCATCGCATACGCAGCGCCAACTGCGTACATTCCGCTTGGTTCGGGCAATGCAGTGATCGCGGTTGATGTTGCCTACGGGAAAATCATCAAACGCTACGACGGGGTGGAGAATCCCCATGGCCTGGTCGCCACGCCGGACGGCGAATACCTGATTGCGGGAAGTCTCAAGGAGACCCCGGTGCCGGAAGGCGCACCGGCAGACACACCCAACAGCAAGCTGTATGTCGTCCATCCCGGGCATGGCCATGTCATGGCAGAAATCCCGGTTTCCGGCTGGACGCATCACCAGGCGATTACGCCGGACGGGAAATACGTCCTGTCGACCCATCCGACACGGGGCGGCATCAGCGTTGTCGACTTCGTCGGCAACAGAGTATTCAAAACCATCAAAACCGGGCCGGCGCCCAATTACACCCTGGTCACGAAGGATGGAAAGCATGCCTATGTGAGCAACAGCGGCAACGGAACCATTAGCGAGATCGATCTGGGTTCGTGGACCGTGGCGCGCTCGCTGGAGGCCGGACCCTCACCCGAGCATCTGGCCTTTTCGCCGGACGAAAAAACCCTCTACGTGGCGAATGACCGGGCCGGAACGGTTTCCGTCGTATCGGTCAAGGAAGGCAAGGTCAAAACGACCTACACGATCGGTAAACGCCTGCACGGACTGGACATCGGCGACGACGGAAAAACGCTTTTTGTCAGCAGCCGGTCGGATGACAAATTGGTGGCGCTGGACACCGAAACCGGCAAGCGGCGCGTCCTGATGCTTTCACCCGAGCCCTACCACCTCGACAAGATCCCGGGAACCGGAAAAGTCTATGTCTCCAGCAGCAGGGCCCCAAAGATATGGGTCGTGGACCAGAACACGCTCACCGTTACGGACACGATCCAGCTGCCGGCGGGCGAGGGGCACCAGATTGCGGTGATCAAATGATGTTTCTGTCGGATCGCGCAACGGTCAGCGTCAGAGAAAAAGCCGCAGTCTTTTTCAAAGACCTTCTCAACACCGAATGAAAAGGAGTCTCAAATGAACACGTCAATGAAAACCTGGGTGGCATCTTCCATCGCGGCCTTCGCGTTGTTGGGAACAGCCGTGCCTGCCTCGGCGGCAGAGCCTGCGATGCCTGATCAGCAAATGATGCAAGGTCAGGCGCAGGGAAGCGGCGCACCCGGCGCGATGCCGGGCTACGGGATGGGCATGATGGGCGGCGGCATGGGATCAGGCATGGGCATGATGGGTGGAATGATGAACATGATGGGCGGGGGGTGTCCCATGATGGGGGGCGGTATGGGGCCTGGAATGGGCATGATGGGCGGCGGTATGGGTGGCTACGGCCCCGGTGCGGGAATGATGATGGGCCCGGGCATGATGGGTGGCATGGGTCCCGGAATGGGTGGGGGCATGGGGCCGATGGCCATGCTCGACCTGAGCGAAGCGCAGACCGCCCAGTTGAAGAAGATCCAGACCGAGTCGATGAAGAAGCAGCGTGCGCTCCTGCTTCAGATGTGGGATGAGCAGGCCAACCTGGGCGATTTGGTGAATGCGGAGAAGCGCGACCCGGCGGCGATCGGCAAGGCCTACGGCAAACTCGCGGACGTGCAGCGCCAGGCGTTGGAGGCGCACATCGATGCGGAAAACAAAGCAGCCGCCGTATTCACCAAAGAGCAAATGATGCAAATGCGCCGCGGCTATGGCAGGAACATGATGGGTTACTGAGCATATTGCAATTGAGCAGCCGGAAACGGCCGGAAGTGATTACAGGAGAACGACAATGATGGACGGTTATGGCATGACAGGCGGTTTCGGATTCGGCTGGATTTTCATGATCCTGTGGTGGGTGCTCATCATCGTCGGCATTGTCGCGCTGGTGAAATGGATGATCACGTCTTCCGCTGGGGACGTGCGGAGTGGCGGCGACAGCAAGGCGCTGGACATTCTCAAGCAACGGTATGCGCGCGGCGAGATCGACGAACAGGAGTTCCAGAAGAGAAAACGCGATTTGACCCAGTAACCAGGGCAGTCCTGAACAAGCCGTCATTGCGAGGAGCGCAGCGACGCGGCATACGATTCCACACGTGCTTTAGCACGTAATGGATCGGAGTCCTTTAGGGCAATCCAGGAATTGCTTGCCAATCAAAGCACTGGATTGCTTCCCGCCGCGCTTCGCTCGCGGTCGCAATGACGGGTAATTGGACTTATTCAGTGTTTCCCCAGGCAACCCCCGGGAGTGCGCGCCGCGTGGGCTGTGCATCCTGTTTGCAGAAAGGAAAATAAATGAATCGGAAGCGTGGATTCTGGATCGCTTTGTGGGTGATTCTCGTCGTCGTTACGGGATTGCTCGCATTCGGCTATGGCGGCATGGGCTACGGGCCGCGGCATGGCTGGGGACGAATGGGCGCCTGGGACGACGGCTATCGTGCAGACGGCGGTCAGGGTTGGTATGGCATGGGACCCGGAATGATGGGGGGCGCGGTGCCGGGTCAGGGATGGGGCATGGGCAGATTCCACGGGATGATGGGCCAGTATGGCGCCGGGATGCCGGGGATGGGCGCAGGGATGGGGTTCGGCATGGCGCCCCCTGACCTGACGCCCGAACAAGTGCAGAAGATCGGCCAGCTGCAACAAGAGGCGCTGGCGCGCAACCACAGCCTGGCACAGCAACTTTGGGCTGCGCAGGACACACTCAACCGTTTGCATATGAACGAGAAGCGGGACTGGGATGCGATTCGCGCCGCCTCGCAGAAGTTGTTCGACCTTCAGCGCCAGCAACTCGACGCAGCGATCGACCTGCAGCAAAAAATCGATGGCGTGCTGACGGATAGCCAGCGACGGGACATGGCGCGTTCCTGGCGGGGCCATGGATGGATGGGCGCGCAATAAGGAACACTGAACAAGTCCAATTGCCCGTCATTGCGAGTGAAGCGAAGCAATCCAGTGCTTTGATTGGCAAGCAATTCCTGGATTGCCGCGTCGCTGCGCTCCTCGCAATGACGACTTGTTCAGGACTTCCCTAAACGTCTGCTGAAGCGGATAAGCCGCAGATATTATCAAGGCGTAAACATGCGGAGTGGCCGAAGCCGGATGGCCCGCTCTGATGTAAGCGTCGATCGGATTGGGCTGATGACGGAGAAGCCGATGGGCGAACACGCCGGTCACGCACACGCCCCCGCCGGAGGTGAAAAACACGCCGCTCACACGCAGGGTGAGAAGCGGAATCACGGCGGCCATGACCACGCGCACATGGTGGCGGATTTCAGGCAACGCTTCTGGATTTCGCTGGCGCTGACCGTTCCCATTCTGGCCTTGTCCCACGACCTGTGGGGCATGCTCGGGCTGGCGGCGCCGGTGACGTTTCGCGGCGACGCCTACGTGCTGTTCGGTTTCTCCAGCATCGTGTTTTTCTATGGCGGCTGGCCATTCCTGAAGGGCTTCGGCGAAGAACTCCGGCAACGGCAGCCGGGCATGATGACGCTGATCGCGGTGGCCATCAGCGCGGCCTACTTCTATTCCAGTGCGGTCACCTTCGGCTTGACCGGCATGGGCTTCTACTGGGAGCTCGCGACCCTGATCGACATCATGCTTCTCGGCCACTGGATCGAGATGAAGTCAGTGCTCGGTGCCTCCGGCGCGCTCGAAGCCCTGGTGCGGCTGCTGCCTTCCGAAGCGCACCGCCTGCAGCCGGATGGCAACACGGAGGACATTCCTGTCAGCGACGTCGCGCCCGGCGACCGCATTCTGGTAAAGCCGGGCGAACGGGTGCCCACCGACGGCATCATTGTTTCCGGCCAGACCAGCCTGGACGAATCCATGCTCACCGGGGAATCGAAGCCGGTGGAAAAAGGCGAGGGTGCCGAGGCCATCGGCGGATCGGTCAACGGCGAAGGCGCGATCACCCTCGAAGTCAAAAAAACCGGCGGCCAGACCTATCTGTCGCAGGTCATGGAGATGGTGCGAAAAGCGCAGGAATCGCGCTCGCGCACCCAGGACCTGGCCAACCGCGCGGCGGTGTGGCTGACCGCCATCGCCCTCGGCGGCGGTTTCGCCACTTTGTTCGTGTGGCTGACGCTGGGACGGGACTTCGCCTTCGCCATGGAGCGCGCCGTCACCGTGATGGTGATTGCCTGTCCCCATGCCCTCGGCCTCGCCGTGCCGCTGGTCGTTGCGGTGAGCACCAGCATGTCCGCCTCGCATGGCCTGCTCATCCGCGACCGCGCGGCATTCGAGCGCGCCCGCAACCTGGGGGCCGTGGTGTTCGACAAAACGGGCACCCTGACCGAAGGCCGCTTCGGCGTGAGCGACATCGTGCCGCTGGGCGAGCTGGACGAGGCGGCCTGCCTGCGCCTGGCCGCTGCGCTGGAGAGCCAGTCGGAGCATCCTATCGCTGCCGGTATCGTGCGCACGGCGAAGGAACGCAAGGTCGAGTGGCCTCAGCCCAGCGACTTCAAGAACCTGACCGGCCGGGGCGCGCAGGCCGTGGTCGAAGGCCGGGAGGTGAAAGTGGTCAGCCCGGGCTATCTACGGGAACAGGGCATCCAGGTCCAGCACCCCAAGCTGGACGCACTCGCCGCCGAGGGCAAGACCACCATCTTCCTGCTGGTGGACGGCACCGCGGCCGCCGTGTTCGGATTGGCCGACGTGGTGCGCCCGGAATCGAAAGCGGCCATCGCGCGGCTCAAGGCCATGGGCATCCAATGCATGATGCTCACCGGCGACTCGCAAGCGGTGGCGCAAACGGTTTCAAGGCAACTGGATCTGGACGACTATTTCGCCGAAGTGCTGCCGGAACAAAAGGCGGAGAAAATCCGCGAAGTGAAGAGCCGTGGCCTCACCGTGGCGATGGTCGGGGACGGCGTGAATGATGCGCCGGCACTGGTGGAGTCGGACCTGGGCGTGGCCATCGGCGCGGGAACCGACGTCGCGATCGAAGCAGCCGACATCGTGCTGGTGAGCAACAACCCGGAAGATGTGGCGGCGATTCTGGGCCTGTCGCGCAAGACCTACGGCAAGATGATCCAGAACCTGATCTGGGCCACCGGCTACAACGCCTTTGCCATCCCCCTCGCAGCCGGCGTGGGCGTCTATTGGGGCCTGCTGCTGACCCCGGCAGTGGGGGCAGTGTTGATGTCGGCGAGCACCGTGATCGTGGCGATCAATGCCAGGCTGCTGGGACGGGGCGGGATCGAGACTGCCAAGCGGTAACGCTGACCTGACATCGGCGTGGGTGGTGTGTGGATATTTGTGGTCAACGGTGCGGAGGTTTGCCGGTCACGGCGGGGGCCATTTACTAGAGGCTTAGTTATTGTAGGGTACCTGCGGCTCTTATCGACCCAGAGCGGAACTTTGAGCAGCTAGCGGGAACGTCTCAGTTCGGCCGTAGCGGCCCGTAGCATGGTCACCTCTATCCGCAGATCATGGACAGGTTACGTCATCCAACCCTGTGCAATCAGGGCAGATCGAATGTTGGGCATCTCTAGAACTGTTCGAAACGTTGGCAGGTAAACAGTATCAAAATTCTCGGCGATGATCTCCGAAGCGATGAAAGGATATAGCTGGGCTATCACAGCTAGACTAAGTTTTCTATCGGCATAGCTGTATACCGCACGGGCGCGCTCATTGACGTAAGCGTCGTCGGTGTTCAGTTCCAGCCTTGCTATGGTGTCAAGAACCTTCTGCTTATCGGCCTCTGAAAGCGTAGGGTTTGGGAAAAGGGCAAAGGTCGCGAAATTGAGCTTGAACATTCCGGTTTGGATGGCGCAGGGATCAAGGACATCCTGAAAGGCGCTTTTTCGGTTATTCAGTCGTGTTCTACAAAGCCGAAAGTTCTCCCATTCGTAGGCCAAGGCATTGTTGATGCTCTTAGGGATGAAATGGTCGATGGATGAGTGATCTAACAAAGAAGGGCTACGTTTCCGAGGAGTAAAGCTCGCACAATAAGAACAAATGCCTTTGAGAGAGTCATAAAGATACTGGTGAATTTCTTTCCAGTAACGATGTTGCTCCCAGTCGCTCCTATTTGGGTTCGGGGTGGCATCAAGAAATGCCATGCCAGGGGAGCGTACAGATGCCTCGTAGTGTGCCGGCGCTAGGGGGAGAGTGACGGCCATCATAGTTTGACACCGTGTTGCATAGCGAAAATAACCCACCGTAGCCAAAAGGGATCATCTGGTGGAATATGTTCCGCTAGCTCTTTTGAGGCGTTGTCTACCTCTTCTCTTGTCACCTTTGGCGTTTCCAGTAAGAGCTTGGCTTTGCGCAACGCAGCCTCAGCGTTTTCAGAACCAGGGTGCAAAGCATCAAAAGATGGTGATTTGAGCCAAGAGTCTGCAGTGCCACGTATTTCGAACTTGATTTGGTCAAACAAAACCTTGCCAGCGTTATTCATCCTCACGTGAAAAAGTTTGTCCTTTTCAGGTTCCCAAACGGATTCGGCAGAAGCGAGCACTAGTGGAGAATGCGATGCGATGAAGTACTGGATAGACAATTCCTGGTGTAAGTCTTCAGCGATACCCAGTAATGCACGTAGCAAGACACGTTGCCACCGCGGATGCAAGTGTGCTTCGGCCTCATCCAGGAGAATCATCATCTGCCGCTCTTCTTTGCGACCGGCAGCCTTTGCCTGAATCTTGTGCTCTTCCCAAGCCCAAACTATCAAATAGGCTAATGTGAGGATGCGGCGAATTCCTGCAGACTCATAGATGATCGGTACGGTGCCATAGGGATGGACGAGTGTCGGAACTTCCTTTGTCGATCCGCGCAGTCGCATTGGTGTCCCGATAGAAAACTCACCTAAATCGGGCGGCTTCATACGTTGGATTACTCTCTGAAATGTTTCGAAGACAGGGAACTCCTCTGAGCGCGTTTGCCAACGGACCCAATCTCGAATCAGTCCCTCAATCTTTTTGTCGCCTTCCCAAACGCTCTCGCGAGTAAAGCTAACAAAGCGTGAATTTCCAGGATTTTCCCGACTGCCAAGTGCTGGGTTGGCAGGATCCCATACCGCGAATGATCCATCGACGCGTGCGTAAACAACCAATCCAGAAGTTGCGGAAAGAGGCGGTGCTTTCCAACGATAGTTCTTAGGATCGAATTCCGCCGTGACGGGCTTCTGGTTGGTGTTGTTTGAAACAATAAACTTAATCTGAGGATGCGTTGCCACAGGCTCCAAAGGCACGATCATCTGCTCGGCCCACTCCTGTGTTAATGCCCACCAAACTACATCTAGGAGAAAAGTCTTTCCCAGCCCATTGTCGCCGGTAATCACATTAAGGCGTTTCGCCGGTAGAAAGTGCATCCGGCGCACGGGGCCGAGCCCAGAAAATTCTAGGAACTGTAGGATTGCTCCTCCATCAGGAGGAACATCATTGGGGACGCCAAAACCCTCAATGATCTCCTCCCATTTTGCCGGGAGGCTTGAAAAGGCGTCCTCTTCCGAAAGCGCAAAATCAATCGTCCGGTCGAACAAGGAGTCAAGTTCTGACGCAGTTAAATTGAAGTCTATGGCGAACTTGGCGCAAAGATCGCTAAGAGAGGTGGTGTCTTCAATTGGCTGTTCTCGTGCAAACCAAACCGCGAGGTCTAACAAAGGAAGCTTTTGTCCCCTCGGCAACTTTTTTGTCAGAAAGGTCAAATAGTCATCAGTCCAACCCCAAAGTTTCTCGTTCTTTTGGTGGAGGAGCGCTTCCGCAAAGCCTTGTGTATTAATGGCCTGTAAAGAAGTCGAAGCGTACTTGGGATCGCGCCAGCGTACTTCGTTCTTTTTAATCTGAAATGGTGTAAAGAAATAGTCCGATTTTGGATGGGGCCGGAAGTGCCGTTTTAGGTGCTCGCGGTTCTCGGCGTCAAGAGATAAGTGGATTTCCTGTCCAACAGGCGCGTCGTTACGTTTTAGAACAAGGAATGTAGTGCCGAAAAAAATATGGAACCGCCCGAGCCGCCGCATAGATTCTCGGATTTGCGAGATAGATAGGAATTTCGGCATAGTTAGGTGGCTGCCTAAAGATTACGCTTAACGTAGTTGCAGAAGTCAGGGTTCAACTCGATGCCGATTGCGGGGTGCCCCAGCCTTTGGGCGACACGGAGCGTTGTGCCGCTTCCGCAAAATGGGTCAAGTACGGTACCCCCAGGCTTACAACCAATAGTTAAACAGCGCTCGACCAATTCGTCAGGATATGGCGCAGTCTCCAACGTCCCCTTTATTTTTGGCCTAGGAGCAATGTTCCAAACGTCCTCCGCCCAGTTGTTATCCGGGAGGTTGTCTTTGTTGAAATAATATTTTCTGCTCTTTACAAACATGAAGACAAATTCATAACTCCGGCTTGGGCGGTCTTTTGCTGTCGGTTCGGTCAAACAGTTTTCGCGATGCCAGATTATGGGCGACCTAAGAACCCAATGATCTAAGCACATTGCTAACGCGACCCGCCATGGAATACCAATGGTCGACTTCCGCTGAAGCCCAATTCCCAATCCACCACTCTTGTCGACAGCACGAAGACCAAAGCGCCGTTTTGAACTCTTCTTGTCGTTGCCGTGTGGCTCTCCTTTGCCCGAGTAATAGGTATCTCCAAGGTTCAAGAACAGCACTCCATCGGACTTCAGTTTGTGCCTGATCTTCTCCATCACTTCTTTGATAGCCGCTACATACGCGTCAACACTATCTTCGAGGCCAATTTGTCCATCGACTTTATAGTCTCGAAGCCAGAAGTAGGGGGGGGAAGTAACAACACAATCAATACTGCCATCTTCGATTAGGTCGAGAGATTCTTTTGCTGGACCATTAAACAGGCGCCACAGCGGTTCGGCTGCACTGCGCGATTCGAAAATCTGACGGCCGGTAGGATGATGAATATGTACGAACTCTTGCGGCTCGTTCAATGTTGGAAAACCTTGAATAAAGCTCATTTAGTTTTTGAAGTTATGGGAGAGGAGGGCATGCGCTTCATTCGTGATTTCAGATTTCGAGAGAAAAAAGGGCGTTCCTATGATCGGGATAAATTCCGGAGGGGCTGATGCAAGTCAGTGCTGTTGGTGGTGACTGCCACCAAGGGATATCTCAAGTGGCCTAGCCCTACTATGGCATGATGAAAATTCCGCACTGCCCAGCCTCGTTAAAGTAGCATCAATGGTAGCCTAAAGAGCGTCATCCCTTAAGCGGCAACCAGAATCAAAAGGGTCAGCATCGGAATCGATTTAATCGGCGGGAAAAAGTTAGGAACCCGGAAAGTTAAATGATGCTGACCCTTTTGGGTTCTGGCTTCAAGCCGCCTCCCGCAACGCCACCCTGATATCGATCTCATCAAACGGCACCACCAGCTTCCCGTCCGTCCGTTCCAGCAACCCCAGTTCTTCCAGTGCCTTCACGTCGGTGTGGACGTTTTTGTAGTCGCGCCCCAGCGCTTGGGCGAGTTGGTGGATGTTGAGCGCCTCATGGCTGGCGACGTGCCGCAGCAATTCCAGGCGTCGGTCGGTGATGGCGGCGAACAGTTCCGAAGGCGAGCCGAAGCTGATGGTGGGTACGATAGTCTCGTCGCCCGCTTCGATGCGCCGCCAGACCGATGCGGCGTCTTTCAACGCCTGGGCTGGCGTGGTGATGGTGATTTCAACCTTGCTCATGTGTCCCACTCCCAGCCCGCGAGGCGGGCGCAGTCGTTACGAAAATCCTCGATCAGTTGGTCCACGCCGGTGAAGGCGTAGGGCTCTTCCAGTTTGCCGTAGTGGCGGTGATCGCCTTTGCCGGCTTCGTTGTCGTAGCGCACCAGGCACTCATTGTCGCGTCCGCAGTAGAAGCGGTACTTGATGCCGTGGGGTCGGTCTGGAGTTGCTTTGGGCAGATGCCAGATGACCATTTCCACGATGACGTTCTCGCGCTGGAACTTGCGACGAAACAACTGGATGGCGTTCATTATGGTTCAGCGCACCATAATTAGCCAGCTTTTGGCTGGGCATCCGCAGCCGGTGCATTCAGCCGGCGCGACCAGTCCTCGACTTGCCTGGATTGCAGGCGCTGTTCGGCCAGTTGTCGGAAGGAAGAGGGCAGCACAGCAAGCGCGGCGATGGCATGGAGGGCATCGGCGTTCATGCGGTCGACATACAGATGGTGCAGCAGCCGGGCCAGGGGCCAGTCCGGGTGCGGGCGCTCGATCAGATGAAGTTCGTCTCCGGGCGTGACCACACCCGGCTCCAGCACGCGGTAGTACCAGCCGGTACGGGCGCTGGCCTGGACGCGCCGGGGCATGTCCGGGATGCCGAACCGCACGCCGAGTTTCCAGCAGGGCTGGCGGGCCTGGGCGACCTGGATGCGCGCGGTGCCGAGACTGAACTGGTCGCCCACGCAGACGTTCTGCTCGGTGAGGCCGACGGTGGAGATGTTCTCGCCGAACCCGCCGGTGCGGAAGCGCTCCGCCAGGTCGGGAAGCTCGCGGCACCAGGCCGCGTAATGCTCGAACGGGAAATGGTGCACGGCCTTGTCCGGCCCGCCATGGCGGCTGGGATCGCCTTGCTCGTCGCCGACGAAACCCGTCACGGACAGCCGCAGGGGCGTGGTGACAGGTTGCTTGTCGATGGCGCTGGGTTCGCCGTTCGGCCCGAAGGGGCGTGCCTGACCGATCAGAAGTTGTACGGCGGCGTTCGGTAGCGGTTGGTCCATTCGCAAATCATCCCGGTTTTCCGGGTCGGGCGCTAGGGAAGTCCTGAACAAGTCGTCACCCCGGCGGAGGCCGGGGTCCAAGCGTTTGATTTAACTGGATTCCGGCTTTTACCCGCAAGGGGTAGGCCGTGGTTGTAAATCCGCTAAAGCGGCAACAACCACGCTCCGCCGGAATGACGATTGTGGACTTGTTCAGGGATTCCCTAGGCTGCCATCCAGCGTTGCGCCGCGCAGCAATCAAAAGGGTCCAGCAATCAAAAGGGTCAGCATCGGAATTGTTTTAATCGGACGTTGCTGGCGAACACTGGGCACGAGGTCCCCTATCGCAACTCGTACCAGACGCCCCGGCCAGCACCGTGCTGACTGAGGTGACCTTGTTCCACCAAGGCACGGAAATGCTGCTTCAGCGTGTTGCGATTTCCGTTGGTCAGCCGAATCGCATCGCCCATGGTGATGCGTCCATGCTCGCGCGCGAACTCGACGATCTGTAGCGAAAGTTCAGGGAGCGCGGCCAGCACCAGCTTTTCACGCTCGACCTTGCGATTGAGACGGCGGACCTGCTCGGCGAGCGCGCGCAGGAAGAACACCAGCCAGGGCTGCCAATTTGGCGCACTCGTGCGGATCGTGCCTTGCGTTTGTCGCAATGCAAGGTAGTAGGCTTCCTTGCTTTGCTCGATCACGCTTTCCAGGGAGCTGTACGGGACATAGGCGTAGCCGGCCTGCAATAACAACAAGGTGGTGAGAACCCGGCTCAGCCGACCGTTGCCGTCCTGAAATGGATGGATTTCGAGGAAAACCACCACCCAGATGCCAATCAGCAGCAGGGGGTGAAGCTGCGCGGCCTGACGTTCCGTGTTGAACCAGGCGACCAGTTCAGCCATCAAGGAGGGCGTATCGAATGGCGTCGCGGTGGCGAAGACGACGCCCAGTTGTTTGCCGTCCTCGTCAAACGCCACCACGCTGTTGGTGGAGGTCTTGTAGTTGCCCCGATGCCAGGCATCCTTTTCGCTGTAAGTCAGAAGGTCGCGGTGCAATTGCTTGATGTGGTTCTCAGTCAGCGCGATGTCCTGCCAGGAAGAAAACACCACTTCCATGACCTCGGCATAGCCGGCCACCTCTTGTTCATCCCGGTTTGCGAAAGATTTGATCTGCAGATCGGACAACAGGCGCTCGACCGCGCGATCAGACAGCTTGCTGCCCTCGATACGGGTGGATGAACCGATACTTTCGATGGTGGCGACACGCCGCAAAGCGGATAGTCGATCCGGCGCCAGCGTGCCGAGTGCACGCCAAGCCCCCTTGAACTCATCGACGCTGGCGATGAGACTCAAGATTTCGGGGGTGATCCGAATGGCATTCGAGGCGATCATAGGCGCCAATACTACATCCATTTACACCCATTTAAACAGCGAGGCCTAGGCTGCCATCCAGCGTTGCGCCGCGCGCGCCAGCGGGGCGGGCAGCTGGCGCAGCACGGTTTCGGGGTCGAGGGCATCGAGCAGATTCTTGACGGTGAGGCCGAGTTCGGTGTCGCCTTCGCTGACCAGGCGGCGGCTGAAGAAGAGGGTGTCGGGGTCTTCGCGGCGGGCGAGCAGCAGCAGGAAATCGCGGGCGGTGGCGCTGATGGTGAGATCGGGTGTGCCGCTGTCCGGCTTGAATCCGCTCTGGGTGACGGTGAAGCGCAGGGTGAGCCCGAGGTCCTTGACGCGGATGGCGTAGCGCCGGCCGACCAGCGCTTGCCAGTCGAGAGTTTTAAGCGCGGGCCACAGCAGGCGGTTCGCCACGGCTGAAAAGGCCAGGCTGGGCGGCGCGGCGGGAAGCCGGGTGACGACGTTGGCGAGTTGCGGGGGCAGGGCAAGGTTCAGCATGAGCGCTCCATTCGATATTCCAGTCCGGCACGACCATGCCAGTAACCGTCGACGGGCGGGCCGGGCAGGATGTGCGTCAGCGTGTCCGCCGCATGGGTGTCGCCCGCCAGCGCCGCCTGGAAGGCTTCGACCACGCGCCCCATGTGGCGCGACTGCGGCGACAGTCGCAGGCTGGCGATGCCGAGTTTGCGCAGCGCGGGCAGCTCGCCGATCAGGTTGTAGACGCCGGCGGACTGGGTCTGGATGCCGTTGAGCGTGAGGAAGGGTTCGCCCTCGCGGGTGGATAGCGGCAGCCCGTCCGGATGGTCGAGGCAGCGGAACTGGCAGTCGTCCTTGGGCAGGTTGTAATGGCGCGCGGTGAAGCAGCGCGCGGAGTACGCCAGCGGCAGTTTGCCGTAGGCGAACACTTCGGTTTCCATGCCGTTGAGGTGAGCGTTGCGCAGCGACCCTGTGTCCCCCTCTCCCGCTTGCGGGGGAGGGATGGGGAGGGGGACGCGTTGGAGCAGCGACGCCAGGGCGTCGCGCGACATTTCCACCGGCGGCAGCCAGCGCTGTGCGCCCAGCCCGGCCAGCACGTCGAGCGTTTCGGGGTTGTAGACGTTGAGCGTGGGCCCGGCGACGAAAGGCACGCCGGCTTCGGACAGCAGCCGCACCGCACCCCACTCGTTGGCCTCGACCTGGAAGCGACCATCCGCGACGATGCGGCGCAGCGTCTTGAGGTCGGATTCGGATTCGATCAGCGTCTGGCTGGAAAGCACCACCTCCTTGCCGGCGGCGGCGACCTGCTCCGCCAGTTCCAGCCAGTCGGGCAGGCGCAGCAGGTGGCGGCGCGAACAGACGCTCTCGCCCAGATACACGCGCGCCAGCGGCCAGCGCTTCGCTTCGTCGTAGAAGGCGAGCACGTCGTCGCGCGACCAGTAGTAGAGGAGGGGGCCGAGGCTGAGGTTCATGCCAGCGTGTCCTTATAGGAACGTCCCGTCATTGCGAGGAGCGTAGCGACGCGGCAATCCAGCAGCATGTGGCGCAGACCGGGGTGCGTTGCTGGATTGCCGCGCTTCGCTCGCAATGACGGCGAGGCAGTTGAGTTCATCGCTGCCTCACTTCCATGGCCGATGGTAGGCGCCGAGCGTATGGCTCTGCCCTTCCGACAGCTTGTTGAGTTCGGCCTGCCAGGCGGGCGTGGGCTTGAAGGCGTCGGCGTTTTTCTTCACAGCGTCGATGGCGGCGCGCCACACTTTCGTCACCTGGGTGACATAGGCGGGGCTGCGCTGGCGGCCTTCGATCTTGATGGCGGCGACGCCGATCTTGAGCATCTCGGGCAAGAGGTCGAGGGTGTTGAGGCTGGTGGGTTCCTCGATGGCGTAATAGGTTTCGCCGCCGACATTGAAGCGGCCCTTGCACAGGGTCGGGTAGCCGGCCTTTTCGTTCTTGCCGTAGCGGTCGAGCAGCACGCCGTTGAGGCGCGACTCCAGGCCGGCCGGCGTCTCTGTCCACTGCACGGCTTTTGCCGGCGAGCACACGCCCGCCGAATTGGGCGACTCGCCGGTGCAGTACGACGACAGCAGGCAGCGCCCCTCGACCATCACGCACAGGCCGCCGAAGCCGAACAGCTCGATCTCGACGTCGGTGTGCTTCACCACGTTTTCCACCTGCGGCAGCGACAGCACGCGCGGCAGCACGGCGCGCTGGATGCCGAAATGCTCGCGGTAGAAATTCACCGCTTCGTAGCTGGTGGCCGAGCCCTGCACCGACAGGTGCAGCCGCAGCTGCGGATGCTGTTTGACCGCGTAGCGCATCAGCCCGGCGTCGGCGAGGATGACCGCGTCCATGCCCAGCTTCGCCGCGCGATCGACCGCGCCGGTCCAGCGGCTCCAGGTATCGGGCTGCGGATAGGTGTTGAGGGCGAGCAGCACCTTGCGGCCGCGGTCGTGCGCGTAGCGCAGCCCTTCCGCGGCTTGCGCCTCGTCGAAGTTGAGGCCGGGGAAGGCGCGCGCGTTGGTGTTGTCGCGAAAGCCCATGTAGACGGCATCGGCGCCGTAGTCGATGGCGGCCTTGAGCGACACCAGGCTGCCCGCCGGGCAGATCAGATCAAGCGCTATGGTTGTGCTCCTTTCGAATTCGGCCGGCACGCGCACCCTGGCGGCTGTCGCGCCGTTCCAGTTCGTCGGCGATGCCGTTCAGAATGTCCCATTTCTTCGCGCACCACGCGGGCGCCAGCAAAATATCGGGCGAGGCGGTACCGGTCACGCGATGGTATACCACCTCCCATGGCGTGCGCTCGATCAGGTCGGCGGCGATGCGCACGTAGTCCGTCTCGGCCATGGGTTGGTACTCGTCGCGCTTCCATTCGATGGCGAGCCGGGTGTGCTTCACCACGTGCAGCGGATGCAGTTTCAGGCCATCGACGCCGACGTCGAGCACGCGGTCGAGGCTGGCGTGGCTGTGGGATGCGTCTTCGCCCGGCAGGCCGACGATGAGGTGGCAGCACACCGGGATGCCGCGCGATCGCGCGGCGCGGGTGGCGGTTTCGTATTCGGCGAAGCCGTGGCCGCGGTTGATGCGTGCCAGCGTGTCGTCGAAGGCGGATTGCAGGCCCAGTTCCAGCCACACTTCGTGGCCGCGGTCGCGGTATTCCGCCAGCAGGTCGAGCACCGGCGGCGGCACGCAGTCGGGCCGGGTGCCGATCGACAGCCCGATCACGTCGGGCGCTTGCAGCGCGGCGTCGTACAGCGCGCGCAGCTCGTCCACGTGGGCATAGGTGTTGGTGTAGGCCTGGAAATAGGCGATGAAGCGGCGCGCGCCGGTGCCCTGTGCGATGCGGCCGCGCGCGCGGTCGAACTGCGCGGCGAGCGGCATCGGGTCGCGCGCGCCGGGTGCGAAGGATTTGTTGTTGCAGAAGCTGCAGCCGCCGATGCCTTTGCTGCCGTCGCGGTTGGGGCAGGTGAAGCCGGCGTCGAGCGCGATCTTGTGCACCCGCTCGCCGTGGCGCGCCAGCATGGCGCGGCCGAAGGTGTGGATGCGCGCCGAAAGATCGGTCATTAACCTAGAAACCGCAGTTGGACGCGCTCGATGGTGTGACTGGGCGTGTGTTTGCCGCGAAGCAACGAGGCGGCAGGCCGGGGCCTGCAACGAGGCGCGACAAAGGCAGGCGCGCGACCGGGCACAGCAGCGGGTGCGTAGCGGGCTCACCAAACCAGCAAACCCAATCGAAGGCAGAAAACTCAGTGTTTATGAGCACGTCTTAAGGCGGAAAGCGGTCAACTGCGGTTTTTAGGTTTAACCGGGTTTGCCGTCGACTCGCGGGCGCAGCAGGATGGGGGTGTAGATCGCGGCGAACAGGCCGAACGCGGCGATCCACAGCACGCCGGCCACGATCATGCCCTGCGCATACAGGCTGGGAAAAAGCAGCGGCTGGGCGACGCGGATCAGCGCGGCGAGGTTGACCGCGACGAAGGCCCACGTCATCAGCGGCGCCGGCTCCAGCATGCGGCCGCTGTGGCCGAGCGAGACGCGCGCCATCATGCCCAGGGTCAGCACGCCGATGCCGCCGGCGGTGAAGGCATGCAGTGCGCTGCCGGCCGCAGCCCCCAGCCCGGACGCCGACAGGGCGAGCAGGGCGAAGCCGACGGCGATCCAGGCGTAGCCCAGGTGCAGGATCCACAACAGTGGCACCGACCAGTATTTGCTGGTGTACCAGCCCGCCAGGCGGACGGCATGCGTGACCGCGGCGAGGGCGGCAAGCAGCGCGGTGACGATCGAGAAAGGCGCGACCAGGGCAGCAATCAGCGCAGCGATGGTTGCGGCCGGCACCAGAATTTCGATGGCTTTCCAGCGCCGCGCGCGGGTGCGCAGCTTGTTGTCGGTGAAGCTGGGGATCACCCGGCCGCCCATCACGGTCATCATCGCGACGATGACGTAGGTCGCCAGATGCAGGCCCAGGCTGGCGCTGACGGCAGCCCACACCAGCGCGTCCGCATGCACCAGCGCATTGGCCGCAGCCAGCGCCAGCAGCATGAAGGGGAAGGGATAGTTGTGCAGCTGTTTGGCCTTGATGATGGGCAGGGCGAGCACGAGCGCCAGCACCGGCAGGAAGGCCAGGTCGACGGCCGCGACCCAAACCGGCGGCAGGCCCGGCACCAGGAAGCTCACGCGGCCCGCCAGCCACAGCGCGAACAGCGCGGCCAGCGGCGCGCCGGACGGGGTGGGGATGCCGGTCCAGTTTTGCGCCGCGGTGAGCAGAAAGCCGGCGATCACCGCCACGGCAAAGCCGAACAGCATTTCGTGGCCATGCCAGACAAAGGGCGACAGGATGCCGAGCGAGAGGTCGCCGCGCAACACCAGCAGCCACAGCGCCATCATCAGGATGGCGTATATCCCGGCCGACAGAAAAAACGGCCGGAAGCCCAGCGCGAAGGGCGCCCAGCCGACAGGCGGCAGGGGTTTGTTCGCGTTCTCGATGTTGTGCAAGGAAATTCCCATAAGTCTCTTTCAAAAAGTAAACCTGAAAACCGTATTTTCGCGCCGTCGCAACCTCCACCCAATCGGCCCGGGGGCGGGCCTCCTACAACCGCTACCTGTGGGAGCGGCGCCCTCGCCGCGATTTTCGTGCCGTCGCAACCTCCACGACATCGGCCCGAGGGCGGGCCTCCTACAATGGCCCGAGGGCGGGCAGGTTAAAGGATCAGTGCACCCCCGGTTCGGTGTGAACCTGCGCGGGGCGTCGTTCGCTGCGGCCGAGGGTCAGCAGGTCCCACACCAGCAGCACGAAGCCGGCGGCGAACATCCAGCCGAAGACCTGGCGCCACCACATGCCCTGCGCGAACCAGGGATGGGCCTGGGCGACGAAGTAGCCGACCCAGGACGAGCCTTCGATCGCGCGCTCGATCTGCGACTGTTCGTAGCCCGACACCAGCATCGCCATGACCATGCCGATCATCCCCAGGTTGAGCAGCCCCAGCGCCCACTTCCATTTCCAGGCGCCGGCCAGCCCGCCGCTCATCCACACGTTGCCGCGCCATTTCTGCAGGGCCAGATAGAAGAAGGCGATGACCAGCGTGGCGTACGCGCCGAAGAAGGCGAAGTGGCCGTGCGAGGCCGACCACTGGGTGCCGTGGGTGTAGAGGTTGATCTGCGGCAGCGTGTGCATGAAGCCCCACACGCCGGCGCCGAAAAAGTTGCCGAAGGCGTGGGCGATGATCCAGGCGAGCGCCGGGTGGTTGTTGTTCCTCATGTTGTGGGTGCCGGAATCGAACACCGAATGCACCACCATGGCCACCAGCGGAATCGGCTCCAGCGCGGAGAAGAAGCCGCCGATGGTGAACCAGTATTCCGGCGTGCCGATCCAGAAGTAGTGGTGGCCAAGCCCGAGAATGCCGGAGCCGAACATCAGCGCGACTTCGATGTAGAGCCAGGTCTCGACGATCTTGCGGCGCACGCCCAGGGTCTGCATCAGGCCGTAGGCCATCAGGCAGCCGACCAGCACTTCCCAGGTGGCCTCCACCCACAGGTGGATCACCCACCACCACCAGTACTGGTCGACCGAGATGTTGGGGGTGTAGAACATGCCGGCCAGATAGATACCGAACAGGGCGATCAGGTCCAGCGTCAGCACGCCGCCGATGCCGGTGTAGCGGCCCTTGGCGAAGGTGGCGGCGACGTTGAAGAAAAACACCAGCACGCACACCACGATGCCGATATCGGCCCAGCGCGGCGCCTCGATGTACTCGCGGCCCTCGTTGATGAGCCACAGCGTGGTGTGGTCGCCGGGGCCGACCTGCACCAGCAGGTAGACCACCACCACGACCGCGACGGCCAGCGTGAAGACCCAGAAAATCAGGTTGCCGAGCTTGAGCCCCACCACCGGGATGCCGGCTTCGTCTTCCAGTAGCCAGTAGCTCGAACCGATGAAGCCGAACAGCAGCCACACGATCATGGCGTTGATGTGCACCATGCGGTTGACGCTGAAATCGAGCACGCCGTAGAGGAAGTCCGGATTCAGGTACTGGAGCCCGGCCAGCAGGCCGAACACGATTTGCGCGCCGAAGAGAGCCACTGCGACGCTGAAGTATTTGGCCGCCAGCTTCTGGCCGCCGTTGAGGTTTGCGCTGTCGAGCATTCCGGGCATCGCCATGTCAGCCTCCTTGCTGTTGGGTCGGGGAACCGTTCGCGGCGGGCGCGTCGGCCGGAGGCGGGTCGGATTGGTCGATCGGCGTGAAGTTGGCGGGGAAGCCGTTGGTGTCGATGGAGGCCAACCACTTCAGGAAGGCCACGGTCGCGCGCGCCTCATCCCCGGTGATGCCCAGGTTCGGCATGCGGCGGCCGAGGCCGTTGTGCAGCCGGTCCTGCGGGTTCATCAGGAAGTCGACCATCTGCTGCTCGCGCACCTCCTTCGAGCCCCAGGACGGATCGAGCCAGGACTTGGTGAGGTCGGGCGCGTAGTAGGCGCCGTTGCCGAGCAGGGTGTGGCAGTTCATGCAGTTCTTCGCCTGGGTGGTCAGCTTGCCGCGGCTGACCAGCGCTTCGGCTTCGGCCTCGGTGAGCGTCTTGCCGAACAGCGGCTCCTCGACGCCGATGACCGGCACCTGGAAGTTGCGCTTCTCGTCGAAGACGTAGTCGATGCGGTGGTTGATCACCGAATAGGCCGGCACCCGCGTGCTGCCCGCCGTGATCGCGGACATGCTGTCCAGCGTGAGAACGATGAGTACAACGAAGGAGCCTGCCGTGACCCAGATGGCGGTTTTGCGCCAAAAGGATTCGGAGGCCCACCACTGAAGCTGCGACATGGCCAACCCTCCCTAGGTGTGAACAATTCCGTCATCGCGAGGAGCGAAGCGACGCGGCGATCCAGAGGCCTTTAATTTGGCTGAGACTCTGGATTGCTTCGCTTCGCTCGCAATGACACCTTCTTCTTCATGACTGCTGTTGAAAAGCCTTCGATTCCTCCGCGTGCTCATGCGCATGGGTGCCGACGCACAGATGCCAGATGGCATGCGGCGCGAGCAGGTAGCCGACGAGCATGAGCGCGACGATGAGCGTCCAGAAGCCGGTTGCGAACAGATTGGCCACCGTCGCCAGCACCAGCACCGACGCCACCAGGCCGAGGTAGGCGAGGTAGGCCAGCGGCATCAGGCGCGGCCGCTGACGGACGCGCGCATAGGCGAACAGCAGCGCATACAGCGCGCCGCACAGGATCACCATGGCGGCCGAGAAAAAGCTCAGAAAGAAATCCTGCAGCGCGACGGGTTCGATCATCGGACGTTTCCGAAAAAGGGCGGAAGCGCTGAGCTTCAGCCCGTGCTCCAGGCGCGCGGCCGGCGCATGCCGGCAATCTTGCAAGCCTGCTTGACGTAGCCATAGGGAAACAGCTCGAACAGCTTCTTCTGCGCATCGCGTCCGAAACGCTCGCCCAGGTGCTTGATGACGAAACGGGCGTCGGCTGCGACCTGGTGTTCCTCGTAATACTCGCGCATGAAACGGATGGCGTCCCAGTGGTCGTCGTTGAGCTGGATGTTCTCGTCCTGCGCCAGGGTGCGGGCCACGTCCTCGTTCCAGTCGCCGGGTTCGATGAGATAGCCTTCTGCGTCGCGCTCGGGCATGTCGGTCGCCATGGTTCCGTTCTCCTTTCCGTTGCGATGATCAATGATTCATTTGCAATGCATCTTTGCATGACGTGCCGCCGCAATCAAGCACGGGAATGCTTGATTGCGCGCATCACGTCCCGCCGCCATGGAACTCGACACCCGGCTGGCGTTCCGGCAGGGCCTCCACCAGCAGTTCGCGCCGCGAACGCGCCATCGCCTCGACCGCCGCCTCGTCCAGATACGACTTGGCATCGGACACGGCGGCGGCCAGCAGGTCGGCGGCCAGTGCATTGGGCTCGCGCCCGAGCGACTTGGCGAGCGCTTGCAGCTCGACGCAGGGCTCCGGCGGCAGCCGGATTTCCAGCGGCTTGCCGGCGCCTGCCGGGACCGGTGCCGGGCGGGCGGAGCCGCCTGCCTCGGCCAGCACCTGGCTCATCACGCTGGCAATCTTCGAGGCGGACGAAGGCGCCTGGCCTGCCGGCTGCAGGCGGACCTTGTTGACGAAATACTTCTCGAAATCGACCTTGGCCTGGTGCACCCAGCGGCCCTGGCGCATCCAGTTGATGTCGCGCAGCGGCACCTGCGGTTCCGACAGGTAGGCCGCGCCGGTATTGCCCATGTCGGAGAGCCATTTGGCGCGCTGCGGCACATGGCTTTCCAGCGGCGCGTCGCTGAGTTGGGCGAGGATGTTGTGCACCACGATCTCGCCGGCCTTCTGGATCGAATACACCGAGTCGGGCGCGCCCACCGGCACCGGCGTCCTGACCACCGCCGGCTGCGCAACGCAGGCGCCCAGGGCAAACACATTGGGGTAGTTCGGGTTGCGCAGGTAGTCGTCCACGATCACCAGGCCGCGCTCGTCGACCAGCCCGGGCGAGTTGCGCAGCCCCGGCACGCCGCCGAAGGCCGGCCAGTAGACCGAGTAGGCATAGGGCAGGGCGTGAGTCTGCATGACGGTGCCGGCGGCGTTCAGCTCGGCCACGTGGATGGTGTCCTTGTCGATGCGTGTCGTGAAGGCGTTGCAGATCACGCTGATCCTGGTGTCGACCAGCGCGGCGGTCACCGCGCCGCGGCTGGCGCCTTCGCCGCCGAGGCCGAGGTGGCCGGGCCAGGGTTCGGGCGTCACCAGGGTGATCGTTACCCGATCGCGGATGTTGCGCCGCTTGAGGTCGGCGTCGATCAGGAAGGCATATTCGTAGATCGGCCCCAGCACGCTGGCGCCCGCCGCCGCGCCGACCACGATGGGGCCGGGATGGCGCACGAATTCGCGATACGCCGCGAACGCCCGTTCGGCCTGGTCGACGTGGATCACCGACTGGGTGTGCTCGGCCATCCCGAGGACCTCTTCGTCCAGGCCGGCCGCGCCGGTGGCGATCAGCAGCGTGTCGTAGAACAGCACGTCGCCGTTCTCCAGATCGATCTGGATGACGTCGGGCTGGATGCGCTTGACGCCGCTGTGGATGAACTTGATGCCGCGCGATTCGAGATAGGGCCCGATCGGGAAAGCGATGTCGGACCGTTCGCGCCAGCCCATGGCGACCCACGGGTTCGACGGCACGAAGTGGAAATAGGGCTTGTCCGACACCACCGTCACCTCGTCGCGCGGGCCCAGCTTGGCTTTCAGTGCGTAGGCCGCGGTCACGCCCGCGATGCCGGCACCCAGGATGACAACATGAGTCATTTCAGTCTCCTAAATCGTAAATCGGTTTGGGCTTAGCCTTCGCCCCCTCTCCCGCAAGCGGGAGAGGGTTGGGGAGAGGGGGAAGCCAATTCACCTGCGAAACGTATTCACCCCCGCGGCCGCACCAGCTGCCAGGCGCGCACCACGTAAGTCGTTGCGGCAAAGCCGCTCCACACATGCACCAGACGGGTGAACGGGAAGACGAAGAAGATCGTCATGCCGAGGAACAGGTGGGTCTTGAAGATCCAGCCCGCGCCTGCCAGCAGTTCGACCGCGCCGCCGCGGAAGGTGACGATGCGCTGCGCCCATTCGGCCAGCCGGACCATCATGCTGCCATCCAGATGCTGCGCCGACAGCGGGATGGTCGCCAGGCCGAGCAGGAGCTGCAGCCACAGCAGCAGCAGGATCACGATGTCGCTGGTCTTCGACGTGGCGCGGATGCGCGGCTCGGTCAGCCGTCGATGCAGCAGCAGCGAGAGGCCGATGAAGGCCAGCACGCCTGCGATGCCGCCCGAGACCATGGCGAGGATCTGCTTGGCGCCGGAACTGAGGAAGGGCTCGTAAATGAAGTGCGGCGTCAGCATGCCGAACAGGTGGCCGAAGAACAGGAACAGCACCCCGATGTGGAACAGGTTGCTGCCCAGCCGCAACTGGCCGCGCTTCAAGAGCTGCGACGAATCGCTCTTCCACGTGTACTGCTCGCGATCGAAGCGGATCAGGCTGCCGAGGAAAAATACCGCCAGCGCGATGTAGGGGTAGATCCCGAACAGGAAATATTGCGAGTAAGACATTTTCAGATCCTCCTGAGCTATGCGTTAGGCGGTGGCCTGGCGGCGCGACGCCGGCATCTGCACCACCGACACCTGTGGCCCGGGCTTGAGCAGGGGCTCGATGCCGTCGACCGAGGGGCCGAACATCTCCATCGCCTCATCCATGTCGCGCACCGGCGGCTCGGCCAGTTCCTGCGCTGCCACCGGCGACAGCGCTTCCAGCACCTGGAAGGCGGTGGCATAGGGGCTGCCATTGGCGTCGAGCTTGCGGCCGACGGTGGCGAGCACGTGCACGGCGTCGCCCAGCAACTCAAGCGCCTCCTCGGCCGGCAACAGCGAGAGGAATTCGAGGAACAGCGGCACGTAATCCGGCAGTTCGGCGGCAGAGGCGTCGAAGTCGTGCTTCCAGTATTCGTCCAGCAGATTGATCATCGCCGAGCCGCGGTCGCGCGATTCGCCGTGGATGTGCTCGAACAGGTGCAGCGAATGCGAGGGGTTGCGGTCGAAGGTGGCGACGTAGTTTTCCTGCAGCGCGATGAGGCGGGATTCGCGCAGCTGCGCGAACAGCGGCGCCAGTTTGGAACATGCATCGCCGTTGAAATCCGCCTCGTCCACCAGCGTGGCATGCAGCTCAGGCAGCGCCGCCAGCCAGTCGGATTCCGGGTACATCAGCAGCAGGGACAGGACTTTGAAGGTTTTCATCGTGTGGTTTCCTTGATTAACGCACCGTCTAATTCGTCATTGCGAGCAACGCGAAGCAATCCAGAATGCCAGCGGCATTGACGGCCTCTGGATTGCCACGTCGCTTCGCTCCTCGCAATGACGGTGCAAAAAAAGATTGAGCATTTCCTTAACCCGTCTTCTTCTTGGCGTGCAGTTGCGACAGGTCGACGGGGACCGAATTTTTCCGGTTGCCGAAGAGCGTGGTCTTGGAGACGCCGTCCGAGCAGCCGTTGCCGAAGGTGAAGCCGCAGCTCGACTTCTCCTCGAAGGTGTTGATCGCCTCTTCGCGGTGTCCGGAAGGAATGACGAAGCGGTCCTCGTAGTTGGCGATCGCGAGATAGCGGTACATCTCGTCGGCCTGCGCGGAGCTCAGCCCCACCTGGTCGAGCGCAGCAGTGTTGGGAATGCCATCCACCGACTTGCCGCGCATGTAGGCGCGCATCGCCAGCAGGCGGTCGAGTGCGGTGATCACCGGTTTTTCCTTGCCACCGGTGAGCAGGTTGGCGAGATAGGTGATGGGAATGCGCAGCGACTTGGTATCGGGAATGATGCCGTTCATGCCCATCTGGCCGGATTCGGCCGCGGCCTGGATGGGGGAGAGCGGCGGTACGTACCAGACCATCGGCAGGGTGCGGTATTCCGGGTGCAGCGGGAAGGCGATTTTCCAGTCGATCGCCATCTTGTAGATTGGCGACTTCACCGCGGCGTCGAGCCAGGCTTCCGGGATGCCTTCGGTGCGTGCGGCGGCGATGACGGCCGGGTCGCTCGGGTCGAGGAAGATTTTCAGCTGGGCTTCGTAGAGTTCCTTCTCGTCGGTCACACTGGCCGCTTCTTCGATGCGGTCGGCGTCGTACAGGATCACGCCGAGGTAGCGGATGCGGCCGACGCAGGACTCCGAGCACACGGTGGGCTGGCCCGCCTCGATGCGCGGATAGCAGAAGATGCACTTTTCCGCCTTGCCGGACTTCCAGTTGTAGTAGATCTTCTTGTACGGGCAGCCGGAGATGCACATGCGCCAGCCGCGGCACTTGTCCTGGTCGACCAGCACGATGCCGTCTTCCTCGCGCTTGTAGATCGATCCGGAGGGGCAGGAGGCGACGCAGGTCGGGTTGAGGCAGTGTTCGCACAGCCGCGGCAGATACATCAGGAAGGTGTTTTCGAAGGTCGAGTGCATTTCCTTCTGCACGTTGTCGAAGTTCTTGTCGCGGCCGCGCGAGGAGAACTCTCCGCCGAGGTCGTCTTCCCAGTTGGGGCCCCAGTTGATCTTCTCCATCTTTTCGCCGGTGATGGCGGAAATGGGGCGCGCGGTGGGCGGCGTCTCGGACAGCGGCGCCTTCTGCAGGTGCTGGTAGTCGTAGGTGAAGGGCTCGTAGTAGTCGTCGATCTCAGGCAGATTGGGGTTGCCGAAGATGTTGGCGAGGATTTTCAGGCGGCTGCCCTGGCGCGGCTCGAGCTTGCCGTCGCCCTTGAGCTTCCAGCCGCCGTTCCAGATGTCCTGGTTTTCCCACTGCTTGGGATAGCCGATGCCGGGCTTCGACTCGACGTTGTTGAACCAGACGTATTCCATGCCCTCGCGCGAGGTCCACACGTTCTTGCAGGTGATCGAGCAGGTATGGCAGCCGATGCACTTGTCGAGGTTCAGCACCATGGCAATTTGCGCACGCACTTTCATGTTGTAACTCCTTTAAACCTTAAAATCTTTCACCACAGAGGCACAGAGACACAGAGGAAAACAAAAAGACTCAAGGGGTTTCTCTGTGCCTCTGTGGTTAATGGTTTTCATCCACGCTCGACCAGCGGACCTTCCATCCAGTCGACCTTCTTCATCTTGCGCACGATCACGTATTCGTCGCGGTTGGAACCCACCGTGCCGTAGTAGTTGAAGCCGTAGGCCAACTGCGCATAGCCGCCGATCATGTGGGTGGGCTTGGTGATGGTGCGCGTCACCGAGTTGTGGATGCCGCCCCTGAAGCCGCTCACCTCCGCGCCGGGCACGTTGATGATCTTTTCCTGGGCGTGATACATCAGGCACATGCCCTTGGGCACCCGCTGGCTGACCACCACGCGGGCGGTGAGCGTGCCGTTGACGTTGAACACCTCGACCCAGTCGTTGTCGACCAGCCCGGCTTCCTTCGCCTCGATCTCGGACACCCAGACATGGGGGCCGCCGCGCGACAGCGTCAGCATGCGCAGGTTGTCGGTGTAGGTGCTGTGGATGCCCCACTTCTGGTGCGGGGTGATCCAGTTGAGCACCAGCTCGTGATGGCCGTTCGGCTTCTTGCCCAGCATCGGCGCGATGGTCTTGGTATCGACTGGCGGCTTGTAGACGCACAGGCCCTCGCCGAAATCCAGCATCCATTGGTGATCCTGGTAGAACTGTTGGCGGCCGGTGAGGGTGCGCCAGGGGATCAGTTCGTGCACGTTGGTGAAGCCAGCGTTGTACGAGACATGTTCGGACTCCAGACCCGACCAGGTCGGCGAGGAAATGATCTTGCGCGGCTGCGCCACGACGTCGCGGAAGCGGATCTTGTCGTCCTCGCGCGAGAGGGCCAGGTGGGTATGGTCGATGCCGGTGATCTTCGACAGCGCCTCCCAGGCCTTCACCGCGACATGGCCGTTGGTCTCCGGGGCAAGCGTGAGAATGACCTCGCAGGCATCGATGGCCGATTCGATCTTCGGCAGCCCCTTGCTGACGCCTTCCTCGGTGACGGTGTAATTCAGTTCGGCCAGCTGGTGCACTTCCAGTTCGGTATTCCAGCTGATGCCCTTGCCGCCGTTGCCGATCTTGGTCATCAGGGGGCCGAGCGCGGTGAACTTCCGGTAGGTGTCGCCGTAGTCGCGGGTCACCACTGTCATGGTCGGCATGGTCTTGCCCGGGATGGCATCGACCTCGCCTTTCTTCCAGTCGCGCACCGCCATGCTCTGGCCCAGTTCGGACGGGGTGTCGTGCATCAGCGGCGTCAACACCAGGTCCTTCTGCGTGCCCAGATGCACGGCTGCAA
>Ga0299912_10000726_pt1 | contig 27144 bp, 29 predicted proteins | sample RVTome_2_FD_207667 | JGI IMG/M metagenome (GOLD analysis project Ga0299912, IMG submission 207667) | Soil microbial communities from uranium-contaminated site in the Upper Colorado River Basin, Wyoming, United States - RVT95D214 (version 2) ... | reverse complement strand
TACAACTCAATCTTTTCAGGACTTGTGCCTTGCAGGAACTCTTCCAACCGCCAGAGAATATAGCTGCTAATATACTTAATTCTAAACAGTTAACCTTAGCCCTGGCTTAGCCGGACAGAAATGATAACTTTCACCAATTCCTTCGATTATTTGGCAAATCTCTTCAAGTTTTTGTTGAATAATCTCTTGCTCTTTTAGTTTTTTATTGTATCTAAATTGCGCAAAAGCAATAAAATAAGATATAAGCCCTCCTATTATTACCCCTAATAAGGTTAATAGGGAGACAATAAGTGCAATAGAGGTCTGGTTCATAATTCAATTATAAAATATCAAACAAATTTTATGGGTATCTAAATCTTTCCGCCACCGCCCGGGCATGCAGCGGCAGGCCCTCGGCTTCCGCTAAGGTAATCACCGTGTCTTTCAAGGAGGCCAAGGCCTCCAGGGATAAATGTTGAAAAGTGGGCTTCTGTATAAAATCGTCCACGGACAACCCGGAGAACATGCGGGCGCAGCCGCCGGTGGGGAGCACGTGGTTGGTGCCGGAGGCATAGTCCCCCACGGGCACCGGCGCGTAGGGGCCCAGAAAGATGGAGCCCGCGTGGCGGATGCGGGGCAAGAGAGACAGGGGATCCCGGGTCATGACTTGCAAGTGCTCCGCGGCGTAGAGGTTGGCGAAATCCAGGGCCGTATCCAAATTTGGGGCCACCAGCACCGCGGAATATCGGGCCAGCGCGGCCTCGATGATCTCCCGCCGGGGGAGTTGGGGCAATTCAGAGAGGATCATCTCCACCACCTGCTGGGCCAGGGCGGCGTCGGTGGTGACCAGGACCGCGGCTGCGTCCGGGTCGTGCTCCACCTGGGAGAGAAAATCCGCGGCCGCAAAGCGGGCCTCCGCGGTCTCATCCGCCAATATTAACGCCTCGCTGGGTCCCGCGGGGGAATCGATGTCCACCTGGCCGAAGACCAGGAGTTTGGCCGCGGTGACGTATTTGTTGCCCGGGCCCACGATTTTGTCCACCCGGGGGACCACGTCCGTGCCGTAAGCCAGGGAGCCGATGGCCCAGGGGCCGCCCAGCTTGAAAACGCGGTTTGCTCCGGCCAGGTGGGCCGCGGCCAGGGTGGCGGGGTTTAAGGCCAAACCCTCACCCGGGGGGGTGCAGGCGATAATCTCTTTCACTCCCGCTACTTTCGCGGGGATGATGTTCATCAAGGCGCTGGAGGGATAAGAGGCCAGGCCGCCGGGGATATAGCAGCCCACCCGGTCCAGGGGCCGGGTCAGCCTGCCGGCCAGGAGGCCGGGGCGGAGTTCCAGGGCCCACATCTCCCTTTCTAATTGGGCGCTATGGAATTTCTCGATGTTGGCCGCGGCTGTTTTTAGGGCCTCCAGGACCTTGTGGTCCAGGTCCCGGTACGCGGCCTGGATTTCCTCTTCCGTTACTTCCAGGTCGGCGGCTTGGAGGTCGGCCTTAAACTGCCGGTGCTGCCGCAGGTTTTCTTCGTCCCCCTCCAGGCGCAACGCGGCCAGGATGGGGCGCACCGCATCCAGCACCTGGCTGATGTCCTCCTGGGAGCGGCTGAGAATTTCCTGCCGCCGCGCCGGGGTGAGACCCTCCAGGTACTCCACCTGCAAATCCGCCATGGACTGCCGCTGCCTTTACCAAAATAATTTTCCAGCAAAAAAATTATATAGGATTGTCCAGTAAAGCACAAACTTAAAGAGGCCTTGGTAACAGGCATTTGGGGGGAGGGTCCTGGTGGGGCAGACATAGGTGTCCGCCCCACTCAAGGGCGCACACGCAGGTGCGCCCCTACAAAAAATCAGCTTTTTGACCGCAAAGTTGGTTTAGACCTTGGCCCGGCCCCCGCCAACAACTTTTTCAGAAAAACTGTTTTATTGTTAGAGTTGACCGGGGATTTGACATAAAATGCCGGGAAGAAAGGGAAGCTGATGGCGGAACATCACCATGGGAAGGGGGGGACTGGCAAGAAGGGCCGGCGCAGGCCGCCCCGGCGTCCCCCGGGGGAGCAGCAGATCATCGTCGCCTTCCAGAAGGCGGCCCGGCCCCTGTTGCCCGGGGAATTGCACCAACTCCTGGCCCTGATTCCCACCCAAACCGGGGCCGTGGACAAGATCGTCGAGCAATTGGTGGCCCGGGGGGATCTCATCTCCCTGAAGGGCGGCCGCTTCGGCCTGTCGGAGAAAATGGACCTGGTGGTGGGGGACCTTTCCGTACACCCGGACGGCTACGGCTTTGTAACCCCGGAGAGTGGCGGCCAGGATATTTATCTCACCGGAGTGAACCTGAAGGAAGCCTGGCACGGGGACCGGGTGGTGGTGCGCATCGAGGGCCGCCGGGGCCGCCGCCGGGAAGGCCGGGTGATCCGCATCTTGGAGCGTAAAGTGCGGGAGGTCATCGGCCTGCTCGATCGAAGCGGCGAGACCTATTACGTCAAACCCGAAGAGGAGCGCCTCCTCTTCGACCTGGTCATAGTTCCGGAGGGGCTGGGCGGGGCGCAGCCCGGGGACATGGTCCGGGCCCGGGTGAGCCATTATCCCACGGCCCATCTGAACCCCGAGGGGGAGGTCATTGAGGTCCTGGGCGCGGTGGAGGACGCCGCGGTGCAAACCCGGATGGTGATCTTGAAGTACGGCCTGCCGGACGCCTTCCCCCCGGAAGTTCTGGCCGCGGCCCGGGAGGTCCCCACCGCCTTAACCCCGGATACTCTGGCCGGGAGGTTGGACCTGCGGGATCTGCCCCTGGTGACCATCGACGGGGAGAGCGCCCGGGACTTTGACGACGGCGTCTGCGTGGTGAAGAAGCCGGGGGGGCTCTTCACCCTGTACGTGGCCATCGCCGACGTGGCCCACTACGTGGCCCCGGGCTCCGTCATGGACCGGGAGGCCGAGATGCGGGGCACCAGCATCTACTTCCCCCAGCGCGCGGTGCACATGCTGCCGGATGGCCTGGCCACCGAGATTTGCAGCCTCCGGCCCGACGCCGACCGTCTGGCGGTGGCGGTCATCCTGGAATACGACCGCCAAGGCCGCCTCAAAGGCCAGCGCTTCGCCCGGGCGGTGGTGCGCAACCACGCCCGCCTCACCTACCGCCTGGTGCAGAGGCTGCTCACGGAGAAGGACCGGCAGCTCCGGGATAATTACCGGCCTTACCTGAAGATGCTCCAGTGGATGGAGGACCTCTGCCTGCTCCTCCGGGAGCGCCGGGGAGAGCGGGGGAGCCTCTTAATGAGCATCCCCGAGGCGGAGGTGGTTCTGGACGAGAGGGGGTGGCCGGTGGACTTACCCCGGGTGGACCACCTGATGTCCCACCAGATCATCGAGGAGTTCATGATCGCCGCCAATGAGGCGGTGGCCGCTTATCTGGGGGAGCCCTCCCTTTTCCGGGTGCACGAGCGGCCCGACCCCGCCAAGATGGCCGCGTTCCGGGTTTACTTGAAGAGCCTGGATTTTTCCCTGCCCAAAGAGGCGGGCCGGGACCCCCGGGTGCTCCGGGAATTTCTGGAGGAGGTGCGCCAGACCCCCCTGGCCCCCATGGTCCAGCTCATGCTGCTCCGCTCCCTGAAACAGGCCCGCTATGCGGGGGAGAACCTGGGCCATTACGGCCTGGCCTCCGAGTGGTATACGCATTTCACCTCACCCATCCGCCGCTACCCGGACCTCCAGGTGCACCGGCTGCTCCTGGCCCGCCTGGCCGGGAAGAAGCCTCCTTTTTCTTTAAAACCCGAAGACCTGGAGGCCCAGGCCAGCCACCTGTCCAAACGGGAGCGGGCGGGCATCGAGGCGGAGCGGGAGATGCTCTCCCGCATGCAGGTGCGCTGCCTGGCCCACCGGGTGGGGGAGACCTTTACCGGGCGCATTACCGGGGTGAATGCCTTCGGGTTCTTTGTTTCTCTGAATGAGCTCTATGCCGAGGGGCTGGTGCGCCTGGTGGACCTGCCGGATGACTATTACCGTTACCAGGAGGCCCAGCAGCGCCTGGTGGGCCGCCGCACCCGCCGCGCCTTCCGCCTGGGGGATGAAGTCCGGGTCAGGGTGGACCGGGTGGACCTGAAACGCCGCCACGTTAACCTGGTACTGGCAGACCGGAAGCCGGATGATGCAAGCCCTGAAGATTAATAAAGTCCTGGTCCCCAGGGCCAGTGAACGGCACGGGGAGTTCCAGCCGGTGCCCCTCGGCCTTCTGGCCGGGGGAGCGGAAGTGCCTTTCAGGGTCTTTTTAAAAGTCAAAGCCAGAGCTCATCCGGAGGCGCTATTTCTGCAATGCTGCTCCCGGGGGCAGGTTTTCCCCAGACATTGGCAGACCCAGATGCATAAATCGAGGCTCTCCGGGGTTTATGTCCGCCGGGCGGAGGGGGAGCGAATACTGCCTTATTTATTGCATAATCTCCAGGAGAGTCTTGCCAATGAACAGATGGATAACCGGGGAAAAGGCCGGTTAATCTATGAAGTCACCCTTCTCTGGTTGCGGCATCTTTTTACCCTGGAGACGGATCGCATCAGCGAGCAGATGGGCACAGGATTAACCTTAATTGAGTTTTTATACGAAACAATAAGGAGAGAGAAAGACCCCGGACGCCTGGCCCTGGGTCTCTGGCGGCGGCAGGGCCTTTATACCCATGGTCTCCACAACTGCCTCCTGGGGCTGTCCTTTGCCCGCTATCTGGGCTGGCAGGAAAAAGATGCCAGGGCTTTTGGACTGACGGCTCTGGTGCATGATATCGGCATGACCCTGCTGCCCCCGAGTATCTGGGAAAAGTCCGCGCCTTTGACGGCTGAGGAGCGGAGCCTCATTGGCAATCACCCCCACGCGGGTTTTGCCATTTTGCAAAATTCTTCCCTGTTCAGCTGGGAGGGGCTGCTCACGGTGCTGCAGCACCATGAGAACGGGGATGGCTCCGGTTATCCGGAAAGGTTGCAGATGCGCCACATTCACCCCTGGGCCCGCATCCTGCGCATTTTGGACAGCTTTGGGGCCATGGTCAGCGAGCGCCGGTGGCGGGCAGCCCGCGCCCCCAAAGAGGCCCTGTGGATTATGCGCCAGGATTGGCAGAATAACCGGGTCTATGACCCGGCCTATTTAAGCCGGTTTATTAAATTTCTGGGCGGAAATTGAAAAGACCTTGGGAGTTTTGGCAGGCCCCGGGCAAATGAGCCGGGTACCGGGCCAATCAGGGGATTAAAAAGGATAAGGGAAGAAATTCCTCCAGCAGACCATGTCTGAGATTTTTCAGCAACCATTAGATATCAGTCAAATTATTGCTGCTCCCGGCTTTGAAGAAGTGGAGGGTTATGCGCCCCTGCCCCTGCGGAATTTGACCGCCGGGTGGGATGTTCCCTTTGACGTGTATTTAAAGATCAAGAAAAAAGAGAAGGTTAAGCCCCAATTTGTCAAGTGCTGCGAGCGGGGCGAGGTTTTCCAGGAAGATTGGTATGAAAAACTGCTCAAGATGCAGATCCCCTGCGTTTATGTCTCCCTGGAAGAGGTGGAGCGGGTCATGCAATATCTCCATCACAACCTGGAGCTGACTCTGGTGGACGATACGCAAACCGACCTGGAAAAAGGCTTGCGGGTCTGTGACGCCACCTATATGTGGACCCTTAATTTTTTCAGCACCGAGGAGGCCCGCACCGGTGAGCAGGTCAAGCTGGGCCTGCAATTCCTGGATACCTTGTTCGAGGTAATCAGGGGCGACCGCCAAAACATCTTGTATTTAATGGAAATCAGACAGCACAGCTTCCGCCTTTACACCCACTGTCTCAACGTTTGCCTGCTGGGGTTGGCCTTCACCAGCTATCTGGGCTGGAATCTGGAAAAAATCCGGGGGTTCGGGTTGGGGTCCCTGATCCATGACATCGGCTTGATTCGCACGCCCCAGGCCATCCTGGAGAAAAAGGGGACCCTCACCGAAGAAGAGATGTCCAAGGTCAAGCGCCATCCCATCGACGGCTTCCGCATGGTGCAGGCTTTCGTGCACCTGCGCTGGGAGGCCCTGCAAATGGTGTTGCAGCACCATGAAAACGGCGACGGCTCCGGCTATCCGGAGGGCTTGAAAACCACCGCCATTCATCCCTGGGCCCGGGTGCTGCGCATCCTGGACAGCTACGAGGCCATGACCGCGGAGCGGCCCTGGCGCCCCGCCATGGAGCCCAAAGAGGCCCTGTGGATCATGCGCAACGAATGGGAAAAAAGCAAGCTCTTCGACCAGAACTATCTGAAGACCTTCATTAAATTTCTGGCAAGTAAGTAACACTGTTTTCTGTTACCGGAAAGCGGACAAACAATTGATAGGTGATTGGAAGTATTTGAAATACTGATAAAAAACTGGGGGCTTAGGGCCCCCAGCCGGGATACTCATCTTTTTAACCGAAAACCGAAAACTGTATTTATCGGGACCAATAGACCCGGACAAAGCGGTTCATCTCTGCCCAGCGGAAGTCCAGCTCCCCTTTGTAGGCCCGGTAGACCGCCCGGCCCAGGCGTTGGGCCAGCTTTTCGGTGGTGGTCTCCACCACCAGCCGGTCTTTGCCTTCCTCGGTCATCTTGATCACCCGGTCCAGGACGTTGCGGCCCGAGACTCTGGCAGCCTCATTTTTGAGAAGAGTAAGAATCTCCTCCTTGCGTTCCGCGAAAAAATCGCCGCTTAAAGTCAAAAAACCTTCGGGGTAATGATCCTTGATCTTGCGGCAGGTGGGGCAGACGAGCTGCCGGACTTTTTCCGTGTCACCCAACCGGCGGGCCAGCTTTTCGTCGAAAAACCAGCGCTTGTTCTGGTAAAGGGCCCGGCATTCGGTGCAGAAGGAAGCCTCCTGGCCTTCCTCCGGGCGGTAGGGGTCCTCCACCCGGCCGGCGTGGCCGAACTTCTTGCCTTTGGCGCCGCTGGTCTTCTTACTTTCATCGTATCTTCCCATATATCATTCCTTTCATTAGAGCAGGATTGCCAGCCATGCAAGTCAGAGAATTTCCTTTGAGGATGAATAATTATCACCCTACGCGGTAAATTATGCCATAAGATAATCAACCCTGGCCGGGCGCGCCACCTTGTTTCCTAAAAACCGGCGGAAAGACCCGCCTCTGTCAATAAAAGGGTTGCTTTCCCGGAGAATCCGCGGTAGTAGAAGATTTCTGGCAATTGTCGGCGATTTGTGGTAAAAATATGTTCAGTATCCCCTAAGAATAGCTTGGATCCAAATCCGGTTTGGACCGAGACTGGAAGGGAGGGAACAATATGCGCCTTCCGATTGGTCTCCGGGAGGCTTTTTTTTCGGAGTCTCCCCAGACCTTGGAATTCAACGAGGCCTTGGACCAGATGCTGGGAGAGCTGGAGGGGCTCCTGGCCCTCCTCACCCCGGAGATGGCCGAGACCCTCATCCGGGAAGTGGAGGCCGCGCCCCGCATCTTCGGCTGCGCCACCGGGCGCTCCGGCTTTATCCTCCGGGGCTTCCTCATGCGGCTGATGCACCTGGGCTTCACCGTCTTCATGGTGGGGGAAACCATCACCCCCCGCCTCCAACCCGGAGACCTGCTCCTGATCATGTCCGGCTCCGGCGAAACGGCCCAACCTCGGGAAATCCAGCGCCGGGCCAACACCGTGGGAGCCCGCACCCTGGCCCTCACCGCGGCCCCGGAATCCACCATCGGCCGGGAAGCCCAGGTGGCCATCTTTATCCCCGGCACCACCAAACTGACCCTGGCCCACGAACCCACCTCCCTGCAATGCCCCGGCAGCCTCTTCGAACAGGCCACCTTCCTCTTCCTGGAAGCCGCGGTGCTCCTCCTTTACCAACGGCGCCTGGGCCACGACCAGGGAGAAATGCTCTCCCGACATACGGATTTGGAGTAGGGTATTTTGGGGGGAGGGCCGGGGGAAGACAGTGGCCAGTGACCAGTAATCAGTGACCAGTTATCAGTGGTCAGTTTAGGTGAAAATTGCGGGATGCCGATACTGGCCACTGATTACTGATCACTGATCACTTTTTCAGCCCTTACCCCCCTCCCCCGATAATCATCCCAAAAACCATTCAGGAACTAAACATGACGGCAATTTTGCAGTTGGCCTTGGATTTTGTGGACCTGCACCGGGCCTTGAAGGTCGCGGAAATGGCGGTGCCCGCAGGCGTGGATTGGATTGAGGCGGGCACGCCCCTCATCAAGAGTGAGGGGCTGGACGCGGTGCGGGAGTTGCGGCGGCTTTTCCCCGGCAAGACCATTGTGGCGGACATGAAGATCATGGACGCGGGGCGCATTGAGGTGGAGGCCGCGGCCAAGGCCGGGGCCCAGCTCATCGACGTCTTGGGGACCGCGTCGGACGCCACCATTGCGGAGTGCGTCCAGGCCGGGAAGAATTACGGGGCCAAGATCGTGGTGGACTTGATCGCGGTGCCCGACCCGGTGGTTCGGGCCCGGCAGGTGGAGGAGCTGGGCGTGGACTATATCAGCGTGCACGTGGCCATTGACGAGCAGATGCGGGGCCGGGACGCGTTTTCCATTTTGCAGATGGTGCACCAGGTGGTGAAGGTGCCCGTGGGCGTGGCCGGGGGCATCAACTCCGAGACCGCGGCCCTGGCCCTGGAGCATGGGGCCAGCTACGTCATCGTGGGGGGGGCCATCACCAAGGCGTTGGATCCGGCCGCGGCCACCCGTGAGATCCGCCGGGCCCTGGATGAAGGCGTGGTCATTCCCACCACCCTGTTCAAGCGGGTGGGAGAGGAAGACATCAGGAAGGTTCTGGAGATGGTCTCCGCGGCCAACTTATCTGACGCGCTGCACCGGGGCGGGGTGCTGGAGGGCATCAGGCCCCTTTTCCCGGGTATCCGCCTGGTGGGCCGGGCCCTGACGGTGCGGACTTATCCGGGAGATTGGGCCAAGCCGGTGGAGGCCATCGACGTGGCCCAGCCCGGGGACGTCCTGGTCATCGACGCCGGGGGCGTGGGGCCGGCCCTTTGGGGGGAGCTGGCCACCCATTCGGCGCTCAACAAAGGCCTGGCCGGGGTGGTCATCGACGGGGCCATCCGGGACTCCGGGGACATCATCAAGCTGAAATTTCCCGCGTTCACCCGCCTGGTGATGCCCAACGCCGGGGAGCCCAAGGGCTTCGGGGAGATCGGGGTGCCCGTCCGCATCGGGAACGTCCGGGTGGAGACCGGGGACTGGCTCCTGGGCGACGACGACGGGGTCACGGTGCTCCCCCAAAAACTCGCGGTAGAATACGCCAACCGGGCCATGGACGTGCTGGAGAAGGAAAACCGGATCAGAGAAGAAATCAAAGAGGGCCGCACCCTGGCGGAGGTGACGGATTTGCTGCGGTGGGAGAAGAGAACATAGGCAAATTAGCGATGAATCCAATATCTTCTATACAACGCTACGTATCTAAGGAATTGACGCACCTTTTAGGTAAAGAACTTGAAACCGAAGAGGAACAATATTCTTTACTTTTAAAAATTCTTAGAGATGGCTGGCTTACCCATCCCCCACACAATCCAATTATTTCAGGTGGCTATTCTTATTCATCATGGAACAGCTTATGCACAAATGATATGTTTGAAGCTAATGTTATATGTTTTTGTGATATACCTTTATCTGAAATGAGAATTCATATAAATAAATATAGTCCATTTGGATTGTCTTTCCGTAAGTCATTCTTAGTCGAGAAAGGAGCCAACCCTGTTTTTTATATATCCAAGAATTCAATAGTAGTCGACTTTGATTATGATTTAGAAGAAGAAACTTATAAACGAATAAATAATATTAATAGATGTCAATTTTTTGATGACAAATTGGGTGATTTTATGGAACTATTTTTTCAAATAGAGGAAGTTCTTAAGGAACGCAATAAAAACAATTCAAAAGAATATTTGATGAAATTATTTAAATTAAAATTATTTATGCATATGCATTTATTTTGTTTCATTAAATTTTTTGATGACACCAAGACCGATGATGACCCTGATAATTTCTATATGGAACGTGAATGGCGACTAATTGGCAATCTTAATTTTGAACTAAATGATGTTCAAAGAGTTATCTTACCTGAAACATATGGACATAGATTTCGCCAAGATATCCCAGATTTTTATGGGCAAATTAATTATGCGGATTAACGTTTATTTTTTCCCCTCCTTTCCAATCTCCAACTATGCCTTACAAAGTTGCATCGACGCATAGGGCTTCCCATGGCGGCTCTAATGCGGCATGTATGGACGCCCTATAAATGTTCTATCTATCATGAATTGATAATGGAAAAGATGATATTAAAGATATTGAAGAGTTTATTGATTTTAACACCCATTTTAATTGTAATTAATTGTTCAATTGCAAGTTCTCAGAGTTCCCGTGAAATTGCGGAAAAAACTCTTCCATCGGTGGTATTAATAATAATGCAAGATACTAAGGGCAAAGCAATATCTCTTGGAAGTGGTTTTCTTATTGAAGAGGGCATTGTTGCAACAAATTATCACGTTATTAAAAAGGGTGCTAAAGGTATTGTTAAGCTTTTCAGCAAGGATGCAAAATATGATATTGAGGGAATGATCGGCTCTGACTCGAAGATGGATTTAGCTTTATTGTCTATAAAAAACATAAAAGGTCATTCATTATCTATCGGAGATAGTAGCAAGATTAAAATAGGAGATGAAATTTATGTCGCAGGCAATCCTTTAGGATTAGAGGGAACATTCTCTCAGGGCATGATTAGTGGTATTCGCAAAATAGACAAAGATTATCTATTTCAAATTACAGCGCCGATTTCGCCTGGTAGCAGTGGTGGTCCTGTTCTTGATAGACGAGGAGATGTTATTGGGGGTGCCGTTGGTACTGTTAAAGATGGCCAAAATCTGAACTTTGCAATCCCAAGTTCATATTTGGCTACACTATTATTACAGAAAAAGACCATTATGAAATTTCCCCAAGAACCTGATTTAGGCAGGACAGAAAAACCGGCTAAAAGAAATATAAGAGGAGAAACATGGTTTCCAGTAATTGGGTCTTTTAAAAACATAGATGATGCTAAAAAATTTATAGAAAAAATGAGACAAATAAATATTCTATATCAAATTGAATTATATTTAAGCGACACAGGTTATTACGCTGTCACATTAGGTGGATATTTAGATCGCAATGAAGCAACTAGGAGAGTTGACTATGCTAGAGGTCAAGGCATAGCTTTGGATGCATATTTGCGGAATTCAACACAATGGGGTGATAATCTTCTAAAAAATAAATGATATTTTCACCCTCGTTCCCAATCTTCTGCTTTGAAAATCGAAAAGAGCCAGACTACTATGAAGGAAAAAGAAAAGGAATATGATTTCAGCCAGGGCCGGCGCGGGCCGGTGATTTCTACGCCGCCTGGCAAGACCCGGATCACCATCCGCCTGGATAATGAGGTTTTGGAATGGTTCCGGCACAAGGTGCACGAAGCCGGAGGCGGCAACTACCAGACCCTGATCAACCAGGCCCTGCGGGAATATAGCCAATCCCGGGAGGGAATTCTGGCAGAGACCTTGCGCCGGGTGATTAAAGAGGAGTTGGCCGGGGCCAGCGGTTAAAAAGTAGGGTGCGTCCCACGCACCATTAATGGTCGGCGGGAAAAGACAAAGATGGTGCGTGGGACGCACCCTACGAGATGAAACGGCCCCAGAGGGCCAGCCCTACTTCTCCTGCTCTTCCACTTTGCCCGTGGTCTTGGTGCCGCATAAGGGGCAGAGGATGTCGATCTCTTTCTCGTCCCCGATGAAGCGTTTCCTGAGCTCCTCTGGCCCCAGGAAGGTTACGTCCCCGCAGGCGCACTGGGGGCACTCGGCGTGCACCAGGTATCTCTTTTTCTTGGTCATCTCTGTCCTTTCTCCTGAATCAGATTATTTATGGCTCTCCGGCCCTTGCCGACGCATCGCCGCGTAGGCGATATGAAATTTAACTTAATCACTGGCCGCGGGAGACGCAAGGCCGGACCCTGCCGGCGTTGATGGGGATATCCTAAGGAGGGTGAAGGAAGCAGGGTGCGTCTTACGTACCATCAATGGTCGGCGGGTAAAAAAAAATGGTGCGTAGGACGCCCCCCACCGAATCAATTGGCTTTAATTATTAAACCTTTTTGCCTTTTTCCTTCTTCCCCTTTTCTCCCTCATGTTCCTTGCAGCGCTTCCGGGCCTCTTTGCGGCAGAGTTCCCAGATGACGCATTCCCGGCGGAATTTGCAATAGAGGCAGGGGTCGGTGCAGGCACGGCAGGCGTCCAGGCACTCCTGGCAGTAGCCGAACTCCATCTTTTGGCACTGCACGCAGGCCTCCCTTTCCGGGTGAAAGCGGCACTCCATGGATTGCTGGCCCCATTAATTTCCTTTTGCGCTAATTATATTATATCATGATGAGCAGGTACGGGTGAGCCTGGCTCGTTGCCTGCCCCCTCCCCCAAATACCCGCGCCAATCCGCGAGGAAGGTCATGCCAGAAGATGAGTTTGCTGCTATCCTGAACCGGATGGTGGACACCCAGATTGAGGGTCGGGGGATATCGTCCCTCCGGGTGTTGGCGGCCATGCGCCGGGTGCCCCGGCATCTTTTTGTGCCCCCAGGCCTCTGGGACCAGGCCTATAATGATTATCCCCTGCCCATCGGCGAGGATCAGACCATCTCCCAGCCTTATATCGTGGCCCTGATGACCGAGGCCCTGGAGATCAAGGACACGGACCGGGTTCTGGAGATCGGCACCGGCTCCGGGTATCAGGCCGCGATCCTGACGGAATTGGCCGCGGCGGTGTACAGCATCGACCGCCTGGCCTCCCTGACGGAGGGGGCCCGGAAGGTGCTTGAGAATTTGGGTTACCAAAATTTCCAGGTGCGGGTGGGGGACGGCACTCTGGGGTGGCCGGAGGAGGCCCCCTTTGATGCCATCCTGGTGACTGCGGGGGCCCCCCAGGTGCCCCGGCCTCTGGTGGAGCAGCTGGCTTTGGGGGGCCGGTTGGTGATTCCCGTGGGGGACCGCTTCTCCCAGACCCTCACCCGGGTTTGGAAGACCCGGGAGGGGGTGAGATACGATTATCACGGAGGTTGCCGCTTCGTAAAGCTCATCGGCCAATATGGCTGGAGTGAGGAGGGGCCGGATTATTGAGGGGAGCGGGCAGGGGTCTTCGGCCTCTTTTCCCCAACCACCTCCTCCGCGTTTTCCGGGAAACAAGCGGCCAGGAAGCGTCGGGCCAGGGGAGCGGCCACCGCCCCGCCGCTGCCGCCGTGTTCCACCAGCACGGCCACGGCTATTTGCGGGTCGTCCACCGGCGCAAAAGCCACAAACCAGGCGTGGTTCCGTAAGTGGGGGGAAATTTTGCCCCGCTTTTCTTTTGCCCGCTTTTCCTTTTCCTGGGCCACTACCTGGGCGGTGCCGGTCTTGCCCGCCACTTCCAGGGAGGGAACTTGGGCCCCCCGTCCCGTCCCCTTGGCTTCGTTAACCACCCCCCTGAGGGCCTTGCGCACCAGAGCGATGGTAGCCGGGCTGACGTCCAACCGGGACTGGAGAGAGGGGGCAGATTGGTAAAGAACCTCCCCGGCAGGGCTTTCCACCTTTTCCACCACTTGGGGTTCAAAGAGCTGGCCGCCATTGGCAATAACCGCGGCCACCTGGGCCATTTGCAAGGGGGTGGCCAGATTGTAGCCCTGGCCGATGGCTACGGAGAGAGTATCACCCTCTTGCCAGGGCTGGTGGAAGCGGGCCAGTTTCCAGGCCGGAGAGGCCGCCAATCCCGGCATCTCCCGGTCCAGACGGACGCCGGTGGGAGCCCCCAGGCCGAAGCGTCTACTCCACTTGGCGATGCGTTCAATGCCCAGGCGCCGGCCCAACTGGTAGAAAAAGACATCGCAGGATTCCACCAGGGCCCGGTGCAGGTTCATGGCGCCATGGCCGCCCAGGCGCCAGCAATGGAAGATATGCTGGCCGGAGGGCAACTCTCCGGAACAATAAAAGGTGGTGCCGGGGGTAATGACCTTTTCCTCCAAGGCAGCCACGGCCATGACGATCTTGAAGATGGATCCCGGGGGATACTGCCCCGTTAAAGTGCGATTCTCCAGGGGATGGTCTTTGCGGCTGCTCAGCTTTTGCCATTCATTGGAGGTGAGCCCCCGCTCAAAGGCCTCCTGGGAATAGGAGGGAGAAGAGGCCATGGCCAGAATCTTGCCGGAGCGGGGGTCCAGGGCGACGATGGCCCCGGCTTGGTCGGCCAGGCAATCCTCGGCCTCCTGTTGCAGGCGGCTGTCCAGAGTGAGAACGATGTTGCCTCCCGGGGTGGGAAACAGACGGTTCAGCTGGCCCAGCTCCCGTCCGTAAGCGTCCACTTCAATGCGGCGGTAGCCCCGTTTGCCCCGGAGGTATCCTTCCCAGGCCGATTCGATACCGCATTTCCCCAGGTAATCCCCCATCTTGTAGTTGGTGAAGCGGCCGCTTTTAAGCTGGGGGTCGCTGATTTCCCCCAAATAGCCCAAAATATGGCAGGCCCGCCCTTTCTGCCGATATTCCCGCTTGGGCTGGACCTGGATAAACGCTCCCGGCAACTCCGGTTGAAAGGTTTCCACCAGGGCCATTTCGTCCCAGGTTAAATCTCCCCGCACCCGCACCTGGCTCAGGCCCGCGGCCTTGGCCCCGTCCAGTTGAGCCTTGACCTGTTCTGCCTTCAAATGTAACAGCTTTCCCAGACGATGGGTCAGCAGGGGGATGTCGGTGACATCTTCCATGACCACCACCAAGTCATAGCTGGGGCGGTTGGCCACCAGTACCTGGCCGTTTCGGTCCAGGATCATTCCCCGCCAGGGCGGCAGATCCTGGAGACGGATGCGGTTATTCTCAGAGCGCTGCCGCAGTTCTCCCCCTTCCACCATTTGCAAAAACCAGAGGCGTAAAAAAAGGAGGCCGGACAGGCAGAGGACGATGAGGGCCACCGCGGAGAAAGCCCACCGCACCCGTTCCTGATCCTCAGAAGATATTGATCCTCCCAGAGTTTCCCCCAGGAAACGGGAGCCCAGAAGACTTATGGCTTTTTCCTCCGTCACTAACTGAACAGTTGACAGCTAAAAGCGGCAAGCTATTTTGGAGCCAAAGAGCGCATGGAGCGCCAGCCATAGCGGCTCAAGAGCTTTTCCAATCCTTGCACCAGGGCGGACATCAGGGGGGCCACGGCGGCGGTGGCCAGGAGCTCCAGGCCCCGAAAGGCCACCACTTCCGAGAAGGCCAGGGGTTGGAATCCCAGGAGCATCAAGATGAGAAGAAACCCCAGCTCTTGCAAAGTCAGAGCTCCCAGACTGGCGACTATCTGGGGGCCGATTTTTTGCAACAACAAGCGGCGGCGGCAAAAGCGGGCCATGCCCACCAGCAGCAGCGAGGTCCCTAAATGCAAGCCAAAAGGGGTGGTGGCGAAACTATCCTGCAACAATCCCAGGACCAGGGCTAAGGAAAAGGCCAGGGGAAATGAGGGTCTCAGACCCACAGAAAACAAGAGGAGGCTAAGGAGGCGCAGGCGGACCTGGGGAAAGAGCAGCAGATTCTGGAAATAAAAGAGGCCTAAACCCACCAGGCTAAAAAGTAGTAAAGGAGCAGTCATAAGTCACGGAGTTGTGGCCAGATTGACCACCTTCACCACCGCCACTTCTTCCAGGGCGGACAGGTCCACCGCGGGAGTCACCTCGATTTCCTGGAAAACCCCCGGGGTCTTTTTATTGGCTTCGTTGACCTTGCCAAAGACCAGGCTCTTGGGGAAGACGCCGCCCAGGCCGGAGGCCAGCACCAGATCGCCGGGCTGCACATCCGCGCTTTTGGGGACATAATCCAGGGAGCAACGGTTGCCGCCCTTGCCCTGGAGGACGCCCCGCACCCGGGTGCGCTGCACCATGGCGTCCGCGCCGCTGTTGCGGTCCACGATGAGCATGACCTTGGAATAATGGGGATAAGTCTCCACTATGCGGCCCACGATCCCCCCCGCGGCCAGAACCGGCAGGCCCCGCTTCACTCCGTGGTCTAGACCGTGATCCAACAGGGCGCAGCGGGACCACAGGGAAGGATCATAGGCAATCACCCGGGCGCCGGTAACGGGGAGAGCCACCTGCTTCTTCAGGTCCAGGAGGGCCTCCAGGCGGGTCAGGCTCTGCAAGGCCTCCTGATACCGCACCTCCTTCTGGCGATACTCTTCCAGGTGGCTCCGCAAGGCGGCGTTTTCCTTCTGCACGGCCACCAGATGAAAATACCCTCCCCAGATGCCCTTCAGAGAGCGGCCCAGGTAATGGAGGCCCTCGAGGGGTGGAGCCGTCACGGCGATCATCATCCCCTCCACCTTTTTCAGGAATGGCGACTGCCTCAGGCTGAGGGAGAGTAAGGCGATGACCAGAAAGAGGGTGGCGGCGATGACGAGGGAGGTGCGAAAGCGCGTTCGAGGACGCACACTGGCCGCCTTAATCCACCATCACTTCCTTGAGGATGTCCAGATTGTCCAGGGCCCGACCGGAACCGAGGACCACGGTAGCCAATGGGTCTTCAGTGATCTTGATGGGAAGACCGGTTTCCTGATGGAGCAACGAGTCCAGATTCTTCAGCAAAGCGCCGCCGCCGGTGAGATAGATGCCCCGGTCCACAATGTCCGCGGCCAACTCCGGCGGGGTCTGCTCCAAGGCGGTCTTGACCGTGGCCACGATGGTGTCGATCTGTTCCTGGATGGCTTGACGCACCTCATCGGAATTGATGTTGATGATTTTGGGGATGCCGGTCACCAGGTCCCGGCCCTTGACATCCATATATTCTATTTCTCCGGGAAAGGCATTGCCAATGGTGGTTTTGACGATTTCCGCGGAACGCTCGCCAATGAGGAGGTTGTAGTTCCTCTTCACGTACTGGAGGATGCCCTCATCCATCTTGTCCCCACCCACCCGGACGGAGCGGGAATAAACGATGCCGGCCAGGGAGATGACCGCCACCTCCGTGGTGCCGCCGCCGATGTCCACCACCATGTTGCAGATGGGTTCGGTAATGGGCAGCCCCGCGCCGATGGCCGCGGCCATGGGTTCCTCAATGAGATAGACTTCCCGGGCCCCCGCGGATTCAGCGGACTCCCGCACCGCCCGTTTCTCCACCGGGGTGATGCCGGAGGGCACGCACACGATGATCCGGGGCCGGATGAGGGAGCGGCGGTTGTGCACCTTGCGGATGAAGTGGCGCAGCATGGCCTCGGTGATCTCAAAATCGGCGATGACCCCGTCTTTCATGGGGCGGATGGCGATGATATTTCCGGGGGTGCGGCCCAGCATCAGCTTGGCGTCCCGGCCCACGGCTATCACCCGGTTGCGGTCCCGGGCGTTTTTGCGCACCGCCACCACCGAGGGTTCACTCAAGACAATGCCTTTGCCTTTTACATAGACCAGGGTATTGGCGGTTCCCAGATCAATGGCCAGGTCGTTGGAAAACCATCCCAAGATGGGGTCCAGGAACATTATGAACACTCCTTAGAAAGTGGAAAAACCCTTACACCCCCCATTAACCAGGGGAAGGCTGACAGCAGAAACCAGGGTCTGCCCAGGGGCAAAGAAGGAGGACCTAAGGTCCCCCATTTATATTCTGTCATTTTTAAAGAAAAATTCAACCTTTAAATCTGGGTATTTGGCGTCTCCATACCCCGGGAAGGATAATCAGGGCCGAATATCCTTCCAGTTTACCTTAAATCGTTGGAAGAGCCCCCGTTAACAGCCCGTGAGGATGGAGGCCTAGACCTTTTCCAGGTCGTTAAAGAAAAAGGCGATTTCCGTCTGCGCGGTCTCCGGGCCGTCCGAACCATGGACAATGTTCTTTTCGATATCCCGGGCGAAATCGGCCCGGATGGTGCCGGGAGCGGCCTGGCGGTAGTCGGTGGCCCCCATGAGGTCCCGGTTGACCTGGATGGCGTTTTCCCCCTCCAGGATCAGGGCCACAATGGGGGCGGAACTCATGAACCCGGTGAGGCTGTCGTAAAAGGGGCGTTCCTTATGCACCGTGTAAAAGGCCCGGGCCTGGGTAAGGGTGAGATGCAGCATTTTCAAAGCCCGTATCTTCAGACCTGCCTTTTCAAATCTGCCGATTACTGCGCCGATCAAGCCCCGTTCCACGCCGTCAGGCTTGATCAGGGATAAAGTCTGTTCCCTTGCCATGGGTTGTCTCCTGCATTTCTGCCGGTAGGGGCGCACCTGCGTGTGCGCCCTCTAAGGGGCGGACACCTGGGTTCGCCCCTACCAATCGTTTTTAACTTTTGCATCTGTTTGCCGGTTGTTATTTATTCTTTAGCTGATAGCTGATAGTTATTTCTCCTCCCGGCGTTCCACGTACCCGAAGTGATGGAATTGCAAGGTAAAAGTGCCTCTTCCCTGGGTCAGGGAGCGCAGCTGGGTGGCGTAGCCGAACATCTCCGCCAGGGGGGCCAGTCCGGAGATGAGGCGCACCGGCCCCTTGGCCAGGAGTTTCTCCACCTTGCCTTTCCGGGCGTTGAGGTCTCCCACCACCTCCCCGGTGAATTCCTCGGGCGCGATGATTTCCACCTGCATGATGGGTTCCAGGAGTTGAGGCTGGGCTTTGGCCATGCCCTGCTTCACCGCGGTCATGGTGGCGATACGGAAGGCCATCTCCGTGGATTGGCCTTCTTTTACCACCGCGTCATGGAGGGCCACGGCCACATCGACGGCGGGGTGGCCGTAAACCGGCCCGCCGTCCAGGGCCTCCTTAACCGACTGGGCCACCACCGGCACAAAGGCCTGGGCCGGGTGATCCCCGGGTAGAAGGGGCGTAATAGTGTTGCCCGCGCCCCGGGGGCGGGGGGAAAAGCCGAGTTCCACCTGGGCGAAATGGAATTTCCCGGCCAACTCCCGGTCGAAAATACCCGTCTCCTTGACGCTGGCGGCGATGGTCTCCCGGTAAACCACCTGGGGCCGCCCGGCCCGGAGGTGGGCGTGAAATTCCCGCTCCAGGCGGTGGATGATCACTTCCAGGTGGAGTTCCCCCATGCCGGAAAGGAGCGTCTGGCCGGTATCTTCATCGGTGTGGAGGCGCAGGCTGGGGTCTTCCTCCGCCACCCGGGCCAGGGCGGGGGTCAGGCGCTCCTGGTCGTCCCGGGTCAGGGGCTCGATGGCCAGGGAAATTACCGGCACATAGGAGGAAATGGGCTCCAGGACAAGGGGGTGGCTCTGGCTGCACAGGGTGTCCCCGGTGGTGGCGGCTTTGAGTCCCAGGAGGGCGACAATGCTGCCGGCCGCGGCCTCGGGCAGGGGTTCCCGTTTATTGGCATGGAGGCGGAGGAGGCGGGCCACTTTTTCCGTCACCCCTTTCACCGGGTTGTAGACCTCCTGCCCGGGCTTCAGGGTGCCGGAATAGAGGCGCACATAGGTAAGGCGCTGGGTCTGGTCCACCATGATTTTGAAGGCCAGGGCCGCCAGGGGGCCGTCGTCTTGGGGGGGACGGGCCTCCACCGCCCCTGTTTGGGGATGGCGCCCGGTGATGGGGGGCACCTCCGTGGGATTGGGGAGAAAATCCTTGATGCCGTCCAGCAGGGGCTGGATGCCTTTATTTTTCAAGGCCGCGCCGCAATAGGTGGGCACTCCTTTCAGGGCCACGGTGCTTCGGTGGATGGCGGCTTTTATTTCTTCCAGGGACAAGGACTGTTCCGCCAGGTAGGCCTCCATGGCCGCGTCGTCCACTTCCCCCAGGGCCTCCCCTAAGGCCTCTCGGGCCTTTTGGGCTTCCTCCCGGTGTTCCGGGGGGATCTCCTTCTCCTCAAAGACCGCGCCCAGGGTCTCTTCCTGCCAGATCAGGGCCTTCATTTTTAAAAGGTCGATGACCCCCCGGAATTGATCTTCCTGGCCCAGGGGGATGGTGAGGACCAGGGGGTGGGCCCCCAGTTTCTCCCGCATGGAGGCCACGGCCTGGTAAAAATCGGCTCCCAGGCGGTCCATCTTATTGATGAAGGCCAGCTTGGGTACCCGGTATTTGTCCGCCTGATGCCACACCGTTTCCGATTGGGGCTCCACCCCGGAGACCGCGTCAAAGACGCCGATGGCCCCATCCAGGACCCGGAGCGACCGCTCCACCTCAATGGTGAAGTCCACGTGCCCCGGGGTGTCGATGAGATTGATCACCGCGCCCTTCCACTGGCAGGTGGTCACCGCGGCGGTGATGGTGATGCCCCGTTCCTGTTCTTCCGGCATCCAGTCCATGACCGCCGCGCCGTTATGCACCTCCCCCATCTTGTGGGTGCGGCCCGTGTAATAAAGAATCCGCTCCGTCAAGGTGGTCTTGCCGGCGTCAATGTGGGCAATGATGCCGATATTGCGGATGGCCTTAAGCCTGGGGGTGGTCACGGCGGAGGTCTCCGGAAAAACCGAAATAGGACCTCGATTCTTTTAAATGAAATTCCCCTCAGTTTCAACCTTTAATTGCTTCTGGGGAAGGGGGCTAAGGGCTACCATAGGCGAGACGCCTGTGCCACCGGCCCCTGCCCACTCCCCCAGAATCACTTTTGCAGAGCCCTCCTAACCTTTTATAACTTGCCCTATTCCCCAGAATGCTTACTATTCAGCAAACCAAAAGGAAAAGGAAAAACATCCCCATGTCCTGCAACCCTCCCACCCACCGCTTCTGCCCTTGCTGCGGCGGGGCCCTGGAGAAGCGCCGCCTCAATGACCATGACCGCCTGGTGTGCGGCAACTGCCGCCGCCTTCTCTACCTCAACCCCGCGGTGGGGGTGGCGGTGGTGGTGCGCCGGGGGGAGGAAATCCTTTGGGGCCGCCGGGCTGGCGGGCTATATCAAGGGGCCTGGTGCCTCCCCTGCGGTTACGTGGAATGGGGTGAAGAGGTGCGGGAGGCCGCGGCCCGGGAATTTCGGGAAGAGACGGGCCTTACCGTGGAGGTGGGGGAGGTGCTGGCGGTGCACTCCAACTTCCACGACCCGGAGCGCCTCACCGTGGGTATCTGGTTCGCGGGGAGGGTGGTGGGGGGGAGGCTCCAGGCCGCAGATGACCTGGCGGAGGTGAGATTCTTTCCCCTAAAAGCCCCGCCCGGGCCCTTGGCCTTCCCCACCGACGCCCTGGTGGTGGAGGAACTTAAGAAGGGAAAAGCACGGTTGATTCCAGACCTGCCAGATCTGTGAGAGAGACCATGGCGATCCGGGATTCCGGGAGGTCCAGGACCGCGAAGCTAAAGGTGGGGTGGCGGCCTTCCTCCAGGGTGAAAGCCCCGGGAACGATGAGGTAGATGGTGTCCGGTGCAAAAGTCAGGCAGGCCTGGCGGGCCTGAAATTCCTGGGGCCGGAGCGCGTCGTTGATATACAGGAGGCGGCTGAAAGGGGGGCTGAAACGGGTGACGCTGGGCACGTGGGTATGCCCGTGGCAGAGCAGCAAAGGAGGGCGGGCCACGGTCCGGCTCTGCTGGTAGGCGTGCACCCGGTCTTTGAAATGGGTCCAGAGGATGGCCCGGGTATGGGCCAGGAAGATGCGGCCTTCCAATTCCAGGGCCTCGCCGCAGCCGGTGGCCTCCGGCATCTCCGGCCCATAAACGTCATAAACCCAATAGAGCCGATGGCTAGAGTCCATCTCCAGCCAGGGGCGGAAGGGGTCAGGGGGGCAATCCCCCAAACACGCCAGATGGCGTATGCCTTGGGCCTGGAAAAAATGGAGGAGCTGGGGCAGGCCGGCCTGATAGGCGTGAGTATCAGCCACCAAGGCCAGCCTGTCCAATACTCGCGGGGAAGCCACTAAACGCGCAAATATTTTATGATTTTATGGGGCCGGTGCCGCAGGCGTGGCCGGCATGTCCTTTAATCCACTCCAGCAGTTTGGCCAGATAACGCAAGGCCTCGTCCTTATCCTTGTCAATGACGATGCCTTCAATCTGCATCTGTTCTTGATCCGAAAAAACAATTTGCTTCTCTGCCATTGGTGTTCTCCTTAATTTAGTTGGCTTAAGCGGTTGACCGGCGTTTTATCAACCTTGCCCCGGAGGGCCTTCCGCGGCTTTCGGTCCACAGGCGTGGGAATGGGGCTTCACACGAGCCAGCAGATCGGCCAGATACCGCAGGGCTTCCTCCCCGTCCTTGTCGATGACCATACCCTCGATCTGCATCTGTTCCTGATCGGAAAAGACGATGGTTTTATCCGCCATGAATGCGTCTCCTTTCGTTTCTGCTGAAAACAATTTAAGTTGGTGGGGCCAAAGTGTCAATAGGCATTGGAGGCAATTGCCATTCCGGAGAAAAAGGGCGATAATTTTAATGATGCAGCCAGGGGAAAAACCGGGGCTGGTCAGGTCCCGGGATTGATACCGAGTTGCATTCAATCGGCAATATTGGGTAGCCGCAGGCTTTAGCCTGCGCCGGCACAGGCTGGAAAGCCTGTGCTACCTTTTGATTGAAACTTGGTCTGAGAGGATAAGCATGCCCAAATTATTTAATGATCGCACCGTGCCGGCCCGGTGTCCTTTCTGCCGCCGGGAAATCCTCCCCCCCCGGGAGATCAAGGGGGGCCAGTGGTATGATTTTTCCGGAGGCTACTGCGCCTGCGGCGCGGTCTTCGCCCACGACCCCACGGCCAGAAACGGCGGGGCGGTGCTCCTGCAAGCCATGCTCATGGCCTGCGACGGCGACATGGAGCGGGTGCTGAATCTCTCCTCAGACACGGATTATGACGAGGGGCACGTCCAGAAATATAACGGCCAGAGCCACCAGGTGGAGCCCCAGGCCTTCGGCACCCTCTATTTTATCCGCCTCAGAACCGAGAAAATGGTGGAGCAGGATGCTCAAGGGACGGAAACAACGGAGTAAATTTGAGGGAGGATTCAGTTTTTCAGATGGAGGGGACGCCAGCCACAAAAAAGCAGGACCCCGGGGTCCTGCCTGAAAAGTTCCGAAGTTAAGGCGGCCGCTAGTTGCGCCACCACCTCCTTAATCCCACCAGTCCCAGGAGGCCGGAGCCGAAGAGAATGACGGTGGCCGGCAGGGGCACGTTGCGGTCCAGGGCCTGGACCTCGCCGATATGCCAGCCGCTGTAATTGTCCCCGCCCAGCTCATAATAATTCATGGTACTGTTCCATGTTACCGGGAATTTCTTCAGAACGGGGTCAGACGAAGTCCAAAAGTCGTCAGAGTCGGTGGCATAGATGCTCTGATAAACGCCCCCTTCCCCGGCCTCAAACCCCCAAACCGTAAGGGCATGACCGTTATCAGGTTTGTAGATGGCTATGCTTACCCCATAGCCGGCGTGGAGGTACCGATCCACGGCCAGCATCAGATCACCGGTCAAAGTTTCATAAAATTTACCGTTGAAGTCAGCACGGGGCCAGTAGTTTCCTCCCCCGGATTCATTCACCTGAGCCCATCCAAACCAATTGTCGGGTAAGGTCCCGTTCAACCACCACTGCCAGCCATAATTCATCAGGCTGCCTTCGTTGGTCCAATGATACTTGAAATTATCGAATATGGCGGTTGCCGTATTATAGCCAGCGGCGCCCCAATGGCCCCAAGCCAGGATATTGGCGGCCGCGGCCGCCCAGCACATCCTTGAATCGTTGGTCCCGGTTTTGTTGACGTCATGCCAGGTGCCGCCCCATTGGCTGTAGCCGTAATAGCTATACCCCCAAGCCGCGCCATTTAAGACCACCAACAGGATAAATAAGGCCAGAAAAATGGGGGCGATTTTCTTTCTCATGGCTTTCATCCTTATAATATTCCAGGGATATTATACTACATATCGGCCACGATTCTACTTTTGTTAAACTATTTTAGAAAAAACCTGGAATCTCCGAGAACTTTAGCAGGAGGCATTTTCGGGAGAAGGATAGAGGCCTGAGAGGGCGGGCCTCCGGGGCCGCCTGCAGCCCCGCCCTTTTTGGTTATTGACGGAATGTTTTGCGGAAAATCTTGACATCTGGGAAAATATATCTTAAAAAACCTTTTAGAGTTATGTCAGGCAAAAGCCACCCAGACTCCGGGGTGGCTTTTTTTATGGGGAGTGGCCCATGCGTTTGGTGATGATCGACAATTATGATTCCTTTACCTACAACCTGGCGCAGCTCTTCTATGAGTTTGACCTGGAGGTGCTGGTCTTCCGCCACGACGCGGTGACTCTCTCCCAAATCGCCGGGCTTCAGCCCGATTGGCTCTGCATCTCCCCCGGTCCCAAGGCCCCGGCCCAGGCGGGGATCAGCAAGGCGGTCATCTCCCATTTCCATCAAAAAATCCCCATTCTGGGGGTGTGCCTGGGCCACCAGGCCATCAACGAGGTCTTCGGCGGCGCCACCGTTAAGGCCCCGGTGCCGGTGCACGGCAAGCGCCACCAGGTCTTTCATCGCGGCCAGGGCCTCTTCGCCGGACTCCCCTCCCCCTTTGGGGCGGCGCGCTACCACTCCCTGATGGCGACCCGCCACTCCGAAGAACTGGAAGTCACCGCCTGGACCGAAGACGGCGTCATCATGGGCCTCAGCCACCGCCGCTACCCCCTCCACGGGGTCCAGTTCCACCCGGAATCCTTCCTCACCGCGCATGGCCACGCCCTGGCGGAGAACTTTCTGAGGTTGGGGTTGAGGTGGTGGGAGGGGGCCAGGGGCTACCACAGGCGAGACGCCTGTGCCACTGAACCCCTGCCTCCTGCCCCCAACCCCCTCCCCCAAACCCTTACCGGGGCTTGAAGGCGCGCCATGTACGGGCGGATCGTGGATTTGGAGGTGTCGCCTTATGAGCCTCCCGTAGGGGTGGAGGACCTGGCGGCTTTGTTTACGCCTCTCCGCCGGCAGCCTTATGCCATGCTGCTGTTGAGCGGGGGAGAGCTGGACTGCGCCGGTTATTCCCTGCTGGGTTGGGACCCTTTTCTGGTCTTAAAGACCAAAGGCCTCGGGGTGGAGGTGAGTTGGGGAAACGAGGAGCGGATTTATCAGGCGGACCCGTTCCAAGTGTTGGAGGAGGTCCTGGGCTCCCTGGAGCTGCCCGGGCCTTCGCCTTTACAGCCCTGCGCCGCCGGGGGCTTCGGGTTTCTGGCCTATGACCTGAAGAACCATCTGGAGCGCCTGCCCGCCACAGCCATCGACGATCTGGGATTGCCGGAGATGGTCTGGGCCTTTCCCCGGCGCTTGCTGGTCCATGACCGGAGGGCCGGGCGGTTCTGGCAGGTCAAGGTCGTCTATGAAAATGCCCACGGGCGGCGGCCCGAGACGCCGGAGTTGCCCCGGGTTGACGATTTATTGGGGGATTACCAGGTGGGGGCCCTCCGCAGCAATTTCACCCGGGAGGCCTATCTCCAGGCCGTCAGCCGCGTCCGGGAGTACATCCGCCAGGGCGACGTCTATCAGGTGAACCTGGCCCAGCGCTTTTCCTTTCCCTTTGAAGGGGAGGCCTACCGCCTCTTTCTCCGTCTCTTTGCCTTGAATCCCGCGCCTTTTTACGCTTATCTTAACTGCCGGGATTTTGTCATCCTCTCCACCTCCATGGAGCGCTTCCTTTACCGCCGGGGGGATTACCTGGAGACCCGGCCCATCAAGGGGACCCGGCCCCGGGGAAAAAACCCGACAGAAGACGCGGCCTTCCGCCGGGAACTGGAGGCCAGCCTCAAAGACGACGCGGAGCTGTCCATGATCGTGGACCTCTTGCGCAACGACTTGGGGAAGGTCTGCGAGGCCCGCACGGTCAAGGTTAAGGAACACAAGCGCCTGGAGGCTTACCAGAACGTCTATCACCTGGTGTCCATCGTCACCGGCCAGGTGCGCTCCGGATGCAGCCACGTGGATATCCTCAAAGCCACCTTTCCCGGGGGCTCCATCACCGGCTGCCCCAAGATCCGGGCCATGGAAATCATCGATGAACTGGAGCCCCAGGTACGCCACGTCTACACCGGGGCCATCGGCTACCTGGGACTGCACCGCAACCTGGACTTGAACGTGGCCATCCGCACCGCGGTTATCTCCCAAAATATGGCCCACTTTGCCGTGGGGGGCGGGGTGGTCTATGACTCCGACGAGGTCGCGGAATACGAAGAGACCCTCCACAAGGGCCGCACTCTGTTCGGGGTGATTGGGGGGGGAGGGGGGGAGAAAGACAGTGATCAGTGATCAGTGGCCAGAGAAAAACTGAAAACGGATTGCTGGCTACTGGCTACTAAACGCAGTTGCAAGGGATTATGGAAAAAACAGAGTTTATCTGGCTGAATGATGGGCTGGTGCCCCGGTCTCAGGCCCGGGTGTCCGTTAATGACCGGGGCTTTCTTTACGGCGACGGGTTTTTTGAAACCCTGCGGGCGGAAGAGGGGCGTCTCCATTTCCTGGGGGAGCATCTGGCCCGGCTGCGGGCTTCGGCCCGGGCCTTCAGGATGGCTTTTCCTGAGAATTTTCCCTGGGGAGAACGCGTCCACCAAGTGCTGGCGGCCAACGGCCTGGGCCGGGGTTTGGCCCGGGTGAAGATTCAGCTTTCCCGGGGGGTGGCCCCGGGCCTGGGGCTACCCGGAGAGGCCCGTCCCACCCTGGCTATTTGGGCCCAACCCTATACGCCACCCAGCCCGGAAGAGTACGCCCGGGGCTGGCCCCTGGTGACCTTCCCGGAGCCGCGCACCACTTTTCTGGGAAGGCATAAGAGCCTTAATTATCTGTTCTATCTGGCGGCCCGGCAGTATGCCCTGGACCGGGGGGCCAAAGAAGCCCTGATTCTGGAGGCGGACGGATCGGTGTCCGAAGGCGCGGCCACCAGCCTGGTCTATGCCCGGGAGGGCGGTTTCTCTACCCCCCAGGCCCCCAGCGCCCTGCCGGGGGTGACCATTGAGGTTTTACGCCGGGGCCTGGCCCGCCGGGGGCTTTCTCTGGAAGCCGTGCCCACCACCCTGGCCCAACTCACCCAGGCCGGGGGCCTCTGGTTGACGAATTCTTTAATGGGAGTGATGCCGGTGGCCTCATTAGATGGCCGCGCCCTACCTATTTCCCCGGCGACTGTGCTGCTTCAAGAGTGCCTGCGCCTGGAGGTGCAAACCTAAGCCCATGATTTCTTGGTTATGGTGACGTTTGCTGCCGCCCCCCTCACCCCAGCCCTCTCCCCCCTGTATAGACCGGGGACATGGGTAACACATGTTCGGAGACATGGGTAACAGTATAATGGCGGATCGTCTCTTTGGAGGTC
>Ga0299912_10000725_pt1 | contig 27166 bp, 25 predicted proteins | sample RVTome_2_FD_207667 | JGI IMG/M metagenome (GOLD analysis project Ga0299912, IMG submission 207667) | Soil microbial communities from uranium-contaminated site in the Upper Colorado River Basin, Wyoming, United States - RVT95D214 (version 2) ... | reverse complement strand
CGTAGGATAGGTGGGAGGCGATGAAGTCCCGATTCCGGTCGGGGCTGAGCCAACGTTGAAATACCACCCTTGCTATGTTAGTCACCTAACATCGACCCGTGAATCCGGGCGATGGACAGTGCTAGGTGGGCAGTTTGACTGGGGCGGTCTCCTCCTAAAAGGTAACGGAGGAGTTCAAAGGCACACTCAGCGTGGTTGGCAACCACGTTTAGAGCGTAAGGGTATAAGTGTGCTTAACTGTGAGACTTATTAGTCGAGCAGATGTGAAAGCAGGACCTAATGATCCGGTGATTCCGTGTGGAAGGGTCATCGCTCAACAGATAAAAGGTACTCCGGGGATAACAGGCTTATCTCCCCCGAGCGTTCATAGCGGCGGGGAGGTTTGGCACCTCGATGTCGGCCCATCACATCCTGGGGCTGAAGGCGGTCCCAAGGGTTCGGCTGTTCGCCGATTAAAGTGGTACGCGAGCTGGGTTCAGACCGACGCGAGTCAGGTCGGTCCCTATCTGCCGTGGGCGCAGGAATCTTGAGGAGATACTTCCCTAGTACGAGAGGATTGGGAAGTACCGACCGCTGGTGTACCGGCTGTCCCGCTAGGGGCACCGCCGGGTAGCTACGTCGGGAAAGGATAACCGCTGAAAGCATCTAAGCGGGAAGCCCACTCCAAGATAAGGATTCCATGCCGCACCTATTTTTGCTCAGCAAATGTAAATCCGAATATCTAAATTCGAAATCCTAAACAAGTTCAAATGACCAAAGGTTCCAAATCCAAAACATTAAAGTTTTGAGCATTTGAAATTTGTATTTTGAGATTGTTTAGTGCTTTGTGCTTCGAATTTAGGATTTATACTCTTCTGGTCAAAAATAGGTGCGGCAACAGAGCCCTGATAGACTATCAGGTTGATAGGCCGGATGTGTAAGGCGAGAAATCGCTTCAGCTAACCGGTACTAACGCTCGAACGCTTGACCATATCAATCCTTGGTTGCGCAGGTTAGAATGTTCGTTGTTATGAGTTCGTAGTTCATTGAAATCTACCAACACCGAATAATGGACGATGAACTTACCGTGCTCATACCTGCATCTGCATATTTTAAGAAATGCAAAGTTTAAAAATAAAAAATTAAAGTTGTGGAATCCCTTAGGGATGAATTCCGAAATTTTGCATTTTGCTCTTTGATGTTTGAATTAATCCCGCACCTACTTTGATAATTTACGGTCGGATATTTTTGTTGGCTGCGTTCTAATACGAACCTTCGGATTTATTCGATTGAGGTTTGTCAAAGTAGGTGCGGGATAACAAACTTCCTGGTGACTATACGTACGGGGAAACGCCTGATCCCATTCCGAACTCAGAAGCTAAGCCCGTGCGGCCGATGGTAGTCCTTCGGGGCGAGAGTAGGTCATCGCCAGGATTATGAGGCCGGTCAGCAAACTGACCGGCCTCTCCTTTTTTAACCACAGATTACACAGATTTAGTGAAAAATTCGAAATACTAAGCACGAAATCCTAAACAAATCCAAAATACCAAAATTCAAATGTTAAAAACAAGGCATTTGTGCCTTCGTCCGCAAGGTTAAACATATTGGCCTTTTTGTGAAGCTGACGAATTGAGAGATGGGCGGGTCCGCCTTCGGCGGATGAAATCCGGTCATCGCCAGGATTATGAGGCCGGCTAAGGAATTGGCCGGCCTCTCCTTTTTCAACCACAGATTTCACTGATTAACACGGATTTTTAAAGAGATAGCCTTTTGCTTCGCACAGGTTTCGTTTGACATTTTCAACTGTCGGCATTAGGATTTGACTTAAATAATGTAATTTGTTGGATAACGACATTTAATTTTAAGGAAAAAGTCTTGATACAATCAGATAAATCGAAAAACTTTGACCCGGATTATGGTTTGCATATTTTGTCTTCCGGCTGGTCGAAGTCGGCACCTATTTATCTTCTAAATTGCTCCCTTGACCATATCAGCATACTTGAGGAGGGCAAATATCGAGCAACGATGGGCAGAACAACGAGCGGCAAGAAGTTTGCTATAACTTATGATTTTGGTGAAGATGTTTTGCAGGAGATTATGAAAATTGTGCCCGAACACATACGACGCTTAATCAACAAAGGAATTGAAGGGCAGAAAAACGACCCTCCGAACATATTTACAGTCGAGTTCAACGAATTAGTCCCCATCAGTGGATTTGCTGCACACCTGGGTTCTGTCGAGCGAGCAGAGCGAGAGGATTTTGTTCCTTTGATTGTTGAACGTCTTATTAGTAGAGAAGATTTACCTATGTAAGCATAAGATAGCAGGTAGGGTGTGCTGAGCACACCATTCTCTTGTTTCCGAACACAGAAGCTAAGCCCGTGTGAGCCGATGGTAGTCCCGCCTACGCTAAAGCTACGGCGGGCAGGCCCTTTGATAAACTCAGTCCTCGTCCACAGGATGCCTTATGGCAGGACTCCTAACGGAGGACAAGCAGGATTTTTTTATGCACTAAAATGGCCACAGAGTACGCAGAGAACACAGAGAAAAATATGATAAAATAAAGGCCGAGGAGGTAATTCTCCTCGGTCTTTGCCTTTTTGTACGTCTGTGGGAGGAAAAATATGGGCAGGTTGCTATCAGAGGCAGCAAAATTTGTGGTTAATTCAATAGCATCTCTCGGTCTAAATGTACAGTCCGGATCGAGATTTGACCTGATGTATAAGACCTTACATAATCCTGATGGAACCAGCCGAGATATAAAGCCTGACGATCCAAACTTTGGGGTTGCATGCGAGGCATTAAGAGATATTACTCAACTTGAGTATTTCTTCGATGTGGTTGACCTAAGTATTGAGTCGCGAGAACTTAGGTCAAAAGTAATACGGCTTATCAACGATACTGTGCTTCCACAGGGTAGCACGACACAAAGTCCAGGTCGTGATGTTCAGGCCGAACTGTTTGTATTTGCCGCCTGCCGAAAAGCAGGGTTGAATCCAACGTTTCAGGAGCCGGACATAGTTTGCTTACTGGATCATCAGAAAATCGCAGTCGCTGTAAAACGTATCAAGAATTTGAAGCAACTGGTTAAACGCATTAGGGAAGGGGCGTCCCAGATAAAAAAAGCGGGAGGCTGTGGAATTGTCTTTGTTGATGTTGTTATCGCGATGAATCCCAGGAACTATAGGGCGATAGCCAGAGAATCTGATGTTGTTTTTGGTCTGAAGTGGATGTGTCTTTTGAGGAAGGTTATAAACGGTTATCATGATCTGATACAGAAGAGCATTAAAGGCAAAAACGTTTTGGCGGTGATATTGCATGACCATTGGATTCGCATGGATTTAAACAAACACTGGGGACTTGAAACTATGACATATAGGATACCTGCAAAAGAAATTGATTCTTCTTTATTGAGTTATCTCGATATATTCTCTAAGAAATATCTATCTGCTTTTCCTAATCTTACCAAGTTAACAAAGTAAGGATCGGAGCTACAGAAAAAGGTGACCTTTCTATTGTTGCTTTGGTCAGGATTTTGAGCGAGTCCTTCGACAAGGCTCAGTGCAGGCAGAAGACAGACGACTGAGGACGGAGGACGGACGATTAGAATAAATCCTAATATCTAAACCCTAAATCCCAAACAAATTCTAAATTCGAAGATCAAATTTTCAAAACAATCCGAAAATCTGGCTGGCCTTTTGCTTTTTTACCAAAAAATGGTAATTTTCCTGAAAATTTTGGTCCAATTTTTGGTATAATATTATTAGTGGGAGATTCGCAACTTTGAGGGAGATTCAGCAGTACCATAAAAAGGCAATAATTGCGGAGCAGGAAGATGAGAAAATGGGTTTTCTTATTTCTGCTACTTTATCCGGCAAGTGTAGCCTTTGCTAATCCTGTCGTTTACACTGATCCAATAGATATAATGGTTCTCGGCTCTGCGTTTTTCCTTGAAGTGTCTATAATGACAATTTTATTGTTCTTTTTTCACATGTCACCTGTGCCTGTCTTTTTAATCCTGTTTGCAGGAAACTTAGGTATTTATTTTGTGGTTTTTGTGCCGGTTCTTGATGCGATGATAAGTCTACTGGTTGCAGAGATGCTGATAGTAGGACTCGAAGGGACTTTTATTAAGCTCATCAGCTTATCCGAAATTTTTCAACTGGAAACATTCACACAGCTTAAGTGGAAATATGCATTTATAATAGCAGCGGTCGGCAACATAGTATCCTATTACATCGGTGCTGTAAGGGGGGTTTGAGGGATGGTGAAGAACGGCTGAGGGGTAGAAAGCATTGAATATCGAGCAGGGAATGTCGAAGTAAAAAGTAATGCGGTGGCCGGATTCTTCATTTCCTTCTTCGCTAATACTACGAAGGGCGGGTCGTTCGGGATGACTGGCAGGATCCTTCGGCAGGCTCAGGACAAATCCCTCGGCCTTGCTCGGGATAAATTTATAAAGGCCGGGTGTTAACCCACTTAGCCTTTTCTTTTGCGCTAATTTGGTTTGACAACATTTTGCTGTTAGTTTACACTAATTGCTATGGATAGGAAGCAGATAAAAGAAAGACTTTTGCAAGCCCTGAAAAATGAGCAGCATATCGCTGACATTAAATCCGTTGCGATTTTTGGTTCGCACGTGAGCGGCCAGGCAACGGGAGACAGCGATGTGGATGTGCTGATTGAGTTCGAGCCGAATGCGACGATTGGTTTTTTTGAATTTGTGCGAATCCAAAGGAATTTTACAGAAGCGTTGGGGAAAACGGTTGACTTGCTCACGCCAGAGGCTATTAGCAAGTATATCAGACCACAAATTCTTAGACAGGCGGAGGTCATTTATGAAAGATGACACTCTTTATTTAGGTCATATACGCGACGCCATTGATTCGATTGAAAGCTACATCAAGGGGATAAGTTACAATCAATTTGTTTCAAACAAGATGATGACCGATGCTGTGGTCAGAGAATTGGAAATCATTGGTGAAGCTATAAATAATTTAAGCAAAGATTTTCGTAGTGACCATCCACAGATACCATTTCGCGATATAATCGATATGAGAAATGTTCTTATTCACGAATACTTCGGCGTAAATACCAAGATTGTCTGGGACACCTGCAAAAAGAACTTGCCGGCTCTGAAACCCCTGATACAAAAAATTTTGGATGGATGCCAGGATTTATAAAGGCCGAGTGGGAAACTCCTTGGCCTTTGCTTTGCGTTTTTAGTCACGAAGACGCGAAGGCACGAAGAATTTCAACCACGGATTACGCGGAGAAATGTAACCACGAATTTATACGAATTTGCACTAATTATTTATTGGCCACTCGTCTCGGCGAAGGCCGAAGCCGGAGCAGGACAGATTAACACGGATTTTTAAAGTTGTTATGAGACGGCTTTTTCCCTTGCGCCGGATAAGTTTGAACCAACCTCGCCGGAATGTGGTAGAATGATATTATGGCTATGAAACATGAAAATATCGGCCCGGCTACGGCTCGTGCCTTCGCCGAGACGAGCACATTCCTGCCCACTACGTGTGAGGAAATGAGGCAGCGAGGGTGGGAGCAGGCGGATATTACCCTTATCACCGGCGATGCATACGTTGACCATCCGTCGTTCGGCGTATCTTTAATAGCCCGATGGCTTGAAAGTAACGGCTACCGCGTTGCGATTTTAGCTCAGCCGGATTGGCGCAGCGTCGATGCTTTCCGCACTCTCGGCCCGCCTCGGCTATTCTGGGGAATAACCAGCGGCTGTGTCGATTCGCGGCTCAACGATTACGCCTCAATGGGAAATCGGCGCAGGCAGGACGTATATAGTCCAAGCGGGGATTTAGGTTTGCGGCCTGAGCGGCCGCTGCTGGTTTACTCGGCAAGGGCACGCGAGGCATACAAAGGGGTCCCGATAATACTCGGCGGTCTGGAGGCAAGTTTGCGCCGTCTGGTGCATTACGATTATATCGAGGATAAAATCAAGCGTTCAGTTCTTATCGACGCCAAGGCGGACGTGCTTGTCTTCGGGATGGGTGAACTTGCGATACTCGAAATCGCAAAGAGGTTAAGTGCCGGCGGCAGCACAAGAGACCTGGTCAACATACCCGGCACAGCATACAGGATTACCGGTGACATCCGCATTCCGAATAGCGCTGTTTTGCTGCCGTCTTTATCTCAACAGCAGGCCGACAAAGACTTGGTTATGCTGGCCCAGCAGCAATACCAAAAGCACGCTCATCCCGGCGGACAGCCGATAGTGCAGGAGCAGGACCCCGGCACAATCGTGGTAATGCCTCCGGCCCGCCCTTTGACCACCGATGAGATAGACCAGTTATATGATTTACCTTTTACACGCTGCTGGCATCCGCGATATGATAAGCAGGGGGGCGTACCTGCTCTCAAACCTGTGCAATTCTCAGTAACCACCCATCGTGGGTGTTTCGGCGGCTGCTCATTTTGCTCCATCTATTTTCATCAGGGTAAGCATATAACCTCACGCTCAATTCAGTCCCTTTTGGCCGAGGCGGAAGTAATCCGCCGTCACCATCAATTTCGAGGAACCATTGTTGACCTCGGCGGCCCGACCGCCAATATGTACGGGATGCAATGTAGTAAAAAGGATACTTGCAGCCGGCCCAGTTGCCTGCTGCCTTCGACCTGCAAAAATCTAAAGCTCGACCATAGACCATTGATGGAAATGATGGAATCAATCCTTCGCTGGAGGCAGAGTGGGAGCAGGAAAACAAACGTCTATGTCGCTTCGGGCGTCCGCCACGATTTAGCCCTTCAAAGCAACGAGTATATCGACCTTTTGACTCGCCATTTTGTCGGCGGCCATCTCAAAGTCGCACCGGAGCATTACTGCAACAAAGTATTGGGACTAATGGGCAAACCGCCGTTTGAATTATTTGAGGAATTTGAGGACCGCTTCAATGAAGTTTCTCGCCGGGCCGGCAAAGAACAGTATCTTGTGCCGTACTTTATTAGCGCTCATCCGGGCTGCACAACGCAGGATGCGCTGGCTTTGACCGAGTATCTTGTATCTCGCTCATGGCGTCCACGCCAGGTCCAGGATTTTGTTCCAATTCCACTGGCACTGTCAACGGCTATGTATGTTTCAGGAACAGACTCACACAGCCGAAAGATTTACGTTCCCCGAGGCCGCAGAGACAAGCGCCTTCAGGCGGCTTTATTGCAATACTATCAGCCCCGAAATGAAAAAATCATAGCGGATTTTCTCCGCGACATTAAGCGCAGCGACTTATTGTCTAAAATCAGACACCTTCAGTCGCCAAAACCCCGCCGCAGGAAGTGATTGCGAATCTCTATCTCCTATTATATGATTGGTTTATGCTTTACATCTGGTTAACTGCACTTGTCTTGCTGAATGCACTTTGGCTGGTGCTGGTTGTCTTTGGGCTGCCGGGGAACTGGCTGATTGTTATGTCGACTTGCCTGTTTGCGTGGTGGCGGTGGGGTGATGACGTCTTTTCCATTTATACATTGATTATCATCGTGGTTCTGGCCATTATCGGGGAGCTATTTGAATTTTTCGGCGGGATGCGCGGGGCAAGAAAATCAGGGGCGAGCTGGCCCGGGTCGGTCGCAGCACTTGCAGGCGCCATCACAGGCGCCATACTCGGCACTTTCTTTATACCAATACTTTTACTTGGAACATTGCTCGGTGCGTGTATAGGAGCGGGAATAGGGGCGTGGGCGCTTGAATTTACCCGGGGCCAAAAACTGGAAGAATCCGCCCGATATGCAATCGGGGCCGGATTAGGCGAATTTTTAGGTATTACCAGCAAATTTGCTGTCGGCATCGCCATCTGGCTTATCGTGGCTGTCGCCGCCTTTTGGCCTTGAAGGTAGAATCAACCCGCCGTGAAATCAGCCGAAGGCGGACAGGCAGTGGGCTGCTATGAGGCCATATTTCGTATTATATACCTTTGACTCTCATTTGCAGTGAGTAAAGTGATGTCCGGGCTGTGATAAAGAGCGTATTTTTATCTTTGCCGCCAAAACAAACATTAGCCGGGCTTTCTGGAATAATAATGGTCTCGATTTTTTCGCCCTTTGAGTTGTAAACAGCCACCACGCCAGTCGTCAGGTAAATGTTGCCTTCATTGTCAATGGTCATCCCGTCAGAGCCCTCAGGTGCAAAGAGTTTTTTATTCGACAGTGTTCCATCATTATTGATGGTATATACAAATGTTTTTCTGTCACCATGGTCGGCTACATAAAGCAGTTTGCCGTCAGAAGTACCTATTACTCCGTTAGGCCTGACCATATTATCGATGACGCGAATGACCTTTTTATGGTCGGGCGTGAGATAATAGACGTGCTCGCCATCCTGCTGCATACTGTCTCTGTTACGCCCATAGTTTGGGTCGGTGAAATAAACGCCGCCTTTTGGGTCAAGCCATAGGTCGTTGAGACTGTTGAATGGTTTGTCCTGATACTTATCGGCCAGGACCGTCACGTTACCACTTGGGTCGATTGAGACTAACTTGCGACCACTGCCTTGACAGGCAAAGAGGTTTCCATCTTTGTCAAAATACAGGCCATTGGCTCCGTCTGAGTTTTCAAGAAAGGTTGAGAGCTTTCCATCCAGCGACCACTTGTGGATTTTGTTGTTGGGGATATCCGAAAAGAAGATATTGCCCTGTGCGTCAGCGGCGGGGCCTTCGGTGAATATAAAGCCGGCGGCAAGTTTTTTAACATCTGCACCGGGTGCAACAACACTCAGGTCATCAAAAACTATTTCTTCTGTATCTTCCCTGCAGCCAACAGCTGCCACTACAAACAACAGTAAGACCAAACAATACAATTTTCTATTCATTCCTACCTCCTTCTGCTTTTTTAACTCTCATATATTATTTTTTATTCGTTATGCAAAGTTCAATTATCATGGTCGTCAGTAGTGCTTTGCAGCTTGCGTTCTTTTCTAAAACGCTGCAGCGGTTTTTCTAATCTTGCAAGACCAATCAGGACAACGATTGCAAGAAGGGTCGTTACGAGCGCCAGTTGGTAAAGCTGTGCTCCGCAGGCCATCCCGATGCTGGCCACTAACCATATTGTCGCAGCGGAAGTTAAGCCGTGGATACCGCCTCTATCCCGAATTATAGCACCGGCGCCTAAGAAACCCACACCCGTAACGATTTGCGCAGCTATTCTTGCAGGTGAAACTTCTGCTGCAAGTCCATCGGTGATTTGTCTGGATATAATCGTGAAAACCGCAGCACCAAGACATATTAAAATATTCGTCCGTAACCCGGCAGCCTTGCCCCGGACTTCTCTTTCCAGTCCGATTGCTCCACCAAGCGCAACGGCCAAAATTATGCTGATTATATTTTCAAGCCAGACCATAGCTTTACCTTTCTATCAGAGTTTCATCGACCTTCATACCGAAGTGTCTGCCGGCCTTTTCGATATGGCCGAGAACTTTGTCGCCCGGCTTTAAGGTCGTAATCGAAACCGCTTTACCATCAGGGTCAACCAGCCGAATCGTCTCGGCATTTTGCATAACAAGACTTATAGGCATACCTTCTGCCTCGGCTTCAATGAGCATCATAGGCCTTTTTTCAATCTTGTTTCTGCCGAGATAGGCGGTTTTACTCTTGCCCTCAAAGTCCACCAGCAGAACCTCATCGCCGGCTTTTAAATCAGCCAGATATTTTGTTTTGCCACCTGGCGCTAATGTATATGCGTGGACTGCTCCGGCATTGACGCGGAAAGGCCGAGAGGCAACGTAAGGATTATCGATGGATTCGGAGTGAACCAGGAAAAATCCCGAAGCAGTATTGCCAACGAGCATTCCTTCACCTAAGGTCATTTGCGTGCAGGTATCCAGACAGGCCCTGTCACCCATACCGAGCTGTTTCGTTACTGTGATGGTCGCTGTTACAAGGATAACCTTTTCACTTATGCCCTGGATTATTTCAGCGGTCTTTTTAATCTCGTTTACATCTTTTGTATTTAGAACGACGCCATCGACGCCTTTTTCGAGGATTTCGGTCATAAGCTTTGCCTGCTTACTATTTTCGACCTGGACCATAATATTTTTGCCGCGGCGGGCAAGGAGATTTTCAATCGGGATAATCGTCCAATCAAGCATTCGCAGAACAACGATTTTATTTTCAGGAACGGCGGCGGCTTTATCTTCATCGGCCTTGCCGGAAATATCAATAAACTCGACATCGATTCCGGGCCGGATATCGCCATTTTTTTCGACGGTTTTTATTTTGCCGAATTCGCGAACAGTGTCACTTTTGCCATCGGGCAGGATGACCGCCTCAGCACCGCTTTCGAGCGCTGCTATGGCAATATCCTTTTTATATGGAACAACATTTACCCACAATTTTTTCATTTTCCTGGCCTTTTTTTATCCGAGATAAGGTTTTGACTGTGAAACATTAAACAACAATCATGCAAAGCTGTCAAGAGTTTTCGGAAAAGATATGGGCGGTAGGGAAGAGGTTTTAGATAATCGATTGAATGGGAATTGTTTATTAGGTTCGGCGCATACTATTTCGTTACGCAATTTTTTCGAAAAACAGTTGTCATTTTTACTGCTTTGAAATATGATTATCACTTCGTCAGTTGAATAGTAAACAATTCGGTCATATATTTTTTAGGAGATTAGCTATGAGTAAGACAATCAGGAAATTCGAGATTTTGTGCTTTAGTCTTTTGCTACTGATGTCCGCCTTCGGGGGGCCGCTCGTCTGGGCGGCTGATGCCAACGACCAAAATCAGCCACAAATCCCGCCGCAAACGACAGCACCTTCGCCGAACCAACCTGTCCTGAGCAAAGCCGAAGGAACTGAAGATATCACAGGTGAGTGGGAAATCACGATGGAATTCAACGGCAGGCAGACCTTTGCAGCGCTATCAATTTCCAAAAAGCCGGATGGAACACTGGCCGGCAAATGGGGCACGAGCGAACTATCCGATGTCAAATTCGACGGCTTAAAGCTCACCTTTGTTCGCACCGTCAAGTTCGGCGACAGGGAATTTTCAACGAACTACAGTGGGACGCTGAAGGACGGCAAACTCACAGGCACGATGTCCGGCGAACGCGGTGATTTTGCCGCCAACGGGACCCGAAAGAAGCCCAAGCTTCCTGTCCTCGGTCAATGGGATATCAAATTTATTGTCGGCGATAGAAACATCACAGCAAGACTGATAATCACGCAGAAACCGGACGGAACACTTGAAGGTAAGTGGACAGTAGAACCCGGCGAGCACGTAATTTCCAATGTTAAATTCCAAGATGGAAAACTCACCTTCACTCGAAAGAGCAAAATAGACAACATGGAGTTTGAAACGACATACGAGGGGGCCATTAAGGGCAACGAGCTTACCGGGATGCTCAAAGGTGAAATGGGCCAGTGGCAGGCCAATGGCGAGCGCGTATGGGCGGCACTTATTGGGAAGTGGGAGCTGACTGTCACATCCGAGAGAGGGACACGCACAAGCTTGCTGACGATTGAGTCGGATCTTTCCGGCAGGTATGAATCCTTTGGCGGCGAAATACCGATAAAAGACCTCAAGCTGGAAGGCGACCAGGTGAGCTTTAATATTGAGGTGGGCTTCGGCGACCAGACCTTCAAGATGGAGTTCAAAGGCAAACTGGACGGAAAGACCCTCAATGGCCAGATGAGCTCGGAGAGAGGTATCAGGGAGGTAACAGGCAAGAGGGTTGAAGCAAAGGTTGAGGAAAAAGTTGAGGAAAAGGTTGAGCCAGCAACGAAGTGACGGTTTCTAAATGTGTGGCGCCTTGATATTTAGTCGCGTTGAATGGTTCAAAGAGCTTAAAAATAATTATTGACCGTTGTCGTGCCGACAACGGCTAAACGGTCTGGAGCTGGTATTATTTGGTTTGTTCTCTGTAGAGGATACCTTATTTTTTTAGTATCGCAACAGCTTCTTTGATGCCGGCGCCTTTGTGGGCCATTTTGCAAGGAGCACCTTCCCATTAGCTTTTTTCTAAACCTCAACTACGGCTGGGACGCTCTCTTTTGAGAGATAGTTTCTTAGCAGGTATGCTTTTTACGCAACTTTAGTTTAAAATAGACGGGATAACCAAAAGCAGGCAGGAATATGGCAATACTATAAAAAGGATGGCTGCGAAGAGTCGGCCAGAGATATACAACGACATTGCATTCAAGCTGCTCAGTAGCTTCAATTTGGTGTTTACTTGCAATAACTGTTTCAGTAACATCTTCGTTATCTACGGCGATTCTGACAATATGAAAGAACCTGCCATTTCGTCCGCGAAGACGCGCACCGCCTCCGCCGCTGACAATAAAAGTTGTTGGGCCTACTTTCTTTTTTGCATAACCATGATGGTCTCCGGCAAAAACATAATCGACATTATATTTATGGACCAGTTTCAAAAATTCTTCGTTGTTTTGCAAAGAATTACACAAAATCCCTGGCACTATATTTGTCGGAGGAATATGCATGAAAATAAAAGTCTTATTGTATTTACCTGAAAATTCAGAGAGTTTGTCTTCTAAAAAGGCAAGATACTGACCCTCAGCATTGTATTGCGGCAAATCGTTCAAGAATATAAACAGATTATGACCGATTGTGAAGGTGAACCGGTCAGCTCCATAGGTAGTTTTGAAATTCTCGATAGTAAAATTCTCTTGTGAAACATCATGATTCCCAGGTATAACAAAAATCTGCATCCTCTTGGAATGCGCGCCCATCTCGAAAGCAAACAACTTATGGTTTGTAACCGTAGGCTCGCTAACAAAATCACCTATAACTACAAGGAAGGCGGGATTATCTCCGTAAACTGATTCAATTAAACTCTCAAAAGTAGCCGTTCCGCCTTGAGGGTCGCCTGATACCAAAAATGTAAAATGATTTGGGTCAATGTTGTTTTGCACTTGTTGAATGCAAGAAGAAAAATTACCCAAGTTCGCTGGTTGAGGGTGCGATGACACCCATAATCCATAAAATACAGTGCCCCCCATTCCAAGAGTCAATACGACAGATAAATAATACACAAGTTTGTGAATCTTCAGTTTCATTTTTATAAGTGTGAAGGTTTTAAGTCTGTAGTATTTTGACCGCTTGTTTAATGTTTGCGCCTTCGTGGACCATTTTGCACAGGGCGGCGACCATTTTCTCAGGCGTTTTGTGCTGGAAGGCGTTTCGGCCGATGGATAGTCCTGCGGCACCTGCTTTGAGGGCGCCGTCTGCCATCTTGAATATATCCTCGTCACTATCCATTTTGGGACCGCCTGCGATAACTACCGGCACGGGACAGCCGCGAACTACCTCTGCGAAACTATCAACGCTGCCGGTATATGGCACCTTGACAATATCAGCACCGAGCTCAGCGCCGACTCTTGCAGCGTGCTTGACGTTCTTGACGTCGAACTCATCTTTGATTTTTGGCCCACGGGTGTACATCATTGCCACAAGCGGTATCTGCCATCGCAGACACTTTTTACTTACATAACCTAATTGCCGAAGCATTTCTTTGTCGGTTGGGGCACCAAGATTTATGTGGACAGAGACGGCATCGGCACCGAGTGTAATTGCCTCTTCGACGGTGCAGATAAGCTCCTTTGCAATTGGGTCGGGACTTAGAGAAGTTCCGCCGGAAAGATGAATAATAAGCCCTACATCTTTACCGGTGCCTCTGTGACCTGCCTGGACAAGGCCCTTGTGCATCAGGATGGCATTTGCACCGCCTGCTACGACCCTGCTGATGGTTTCTCGCATATCTATCAAACCCTCAACAGGCCCGATGGTAACGCCGTGGTCCATCGGAATAATTACCGTTTTATGAGAATTTCGGTTGATTATTCGTTCCAGCCGTATCTTTTTGCCTATCATTGTCAAATCTCCAATCACAGAAAAATGTAAATCTTAAAACGCAAAATGCGAAATTAAGGTATAAATTACATAGTTTTCTTTCGGCTTTTAATTCATAATAATCTACATAAAGTAGCGTAAAAGGCAAGAAAAAAATGCCTGTTCAGCTTTTTTCCCTGATTCCAATTATTGAACTTTGAACAGAAAGATAAATATTTTCAGTGAACGAACAGAAGTTATCATTCCAGTCTTGAGCAGGAACCGAGCTTTTTTGTGGATTCCCGCTCCCCCTATTCAGGGACAAGTTTATCCCTGTGAAAGCAGGTGGCAGGAATGATATTCATCGATGCGTTTATAGCAGAGCACTACTTTATTTTGTGATTAGCAGGTGAAGCTGTGTTTATGCTTTCATTTGCTAACCGCCACCGATTATTTTTTGACTTTGGCAGAGATTTGTTTATATTGTAACCAACAATTTAACTACGAAACTTGTCTGAGACAGTCAAGATTGGAGAAAAGATATGCTTTACCCAGTAATTGAATTTTTCAAAAATGCGGTTGTGGAAAAGATATTACAAGATCCCTTCTGGGCAACAGTAGGTTTATTTGGCCAGCTGGTATTCGGTTTCAGATTCGTTCTTCAATGGATAGTAAGCGAATACAAAAAGAAGTCTTATGTGCCGACAGCTTTTTGGTTCATATCCATTATTGGCAGCTTGATATTACTCGTTTATTCAATCCACATTAAAAATCCCATTTTTATCCTTGGATTCTCACTAAATACGCTCATATACTTGCGAAATCTTCATTTGATTTATAATGACCGTGCTCAAAAAGATATCGCAACCATTATCGCAAAAGGCAAGGATTAAGCAGTCGATATCAGCTGTAAGGCCGCGAAATGAAAAACAATCAAAATATTCCCCAAAAAACAAAATATACTGTCGTCTGTGGTTTATTGATTCTTTGTGCCATAAATGCCTGCTGGATGCTTTCAGAAAAGTCACTGGACGACCATGAATGTTTTGTATCTGTGGCAGCCCGCGAGATGCTTCAAAGCGGTGATTGGGTCGTGCCTACTTTAAATGGCGCGCCCCGTTTGAATAAAACTCCGCTTTCATATTGGCTTGTGGCAGGCTTTTCCAAAATAACAGGTCGTGTTAATGAGTTCACCGCAAGATTTCCGAGCGCCGTCTTTGCATTTCTGACGGCGATAAGCATCCTATATTTTGTAAATCAGTGGCTTTCATTCAGGATTGCTGTGCTTTCTACCGCTGTTTGGGCGACGTCTCTGGCTTACATTAACTATTCGCATAATGCCAGGCCAGATATGGCCTTGACATTTTTCATCACTTTGTGCTTTTTAAGCTTCTACTCGGCAATTAACAGCAGCAACCGCAGACAGCAAACCATATACGCATTTATCTTCTGGGTAAGTTTCGGTCTTGCAAATCTTGCCAAAGGGCCAGCGCCATTGCCGCTTGTTTTACTTCCGCTATTTTTTTTCATTATTATCAGCCGAAACTGGTCGGTCCTGCAAAAGCTGATGCCTTTTGTGGGGGGCGTTCTTTTTCTTGCTATTGTACTACCTTGGCCTCTGACCGTTGCCAATAAATTGAACTGGGATTTAACTTTATGGAAACACGAGTTTGTCGATCGTTTGTTCGGTACATATGCGCGGGGGAACTACCCATTTTATTATTACTTCTTAATGATATTTAAGTTTATGACGCCGTGGGTTATTTTTTTGCCAATGGCACTGGCAGCCCCATTCTATAAAGTCTGGAAGAAGAAACAGCCCGTAATGAGATTTCTGTGGATATGGTTTGTTTTGGATTTTGCATTTCTGACAGTCGATATAGGTAAACGTCAGCATTACATCCTGCCTTTAATTCCGGCGATGGCTATACTTATCGGTATTTTGATTGAAGATATGGATTTTACACACAAAGCATACACTGCTGATTTTGTGAAACGTATTTTTCAAAGTCATATAATCATAATAAATGCAGGAACTATAGTCGGCCTTGTTTGTGTTGCAGTGCTATATCCGCAATTTTTGCCGGGCACTATAATATTTAGTATAGAAGCGATAATTATGACTCTTATTGTTTCTGTATTCTTTGCTACCGGAAAACCTGGTATTGCCTGTGGAATGTGTTTTGCCGGTATCGTTGGCTGGGTTATGATTTTTACCTTAACCTTTTCAGATTTTTTGGATATTGACCGCAAATCGCGAGATTTTGCTCAAAAAATCGCCCAAATAGTGCCGCAATCTGATAAACTTGTAGCTTACGGAGACATATCAAGCAGATTCATTCATTATTTCGGCAAAGTTGCACCGGAAATAACAGATGTATCGGCACTGCATGAACACTATCAGCAAGGTGAGTGGATTGTTGTAACTTCAGAACATCTTATTAATGACGTGGATGTCGATAAAAGCTTAAGAAAGGTGTACTACCGACAGAAAAAACCGGGATTAAAATATGATACCGGCGGTGCTTTGTACCACATAACGGCACCGATAGAAAATGCAGCGATACCATCGACAGATAGAACAAGTCTACTTGACTAAATGGTTTATAAAAGTAATCTCACCTTCGGTTAATTCACGGTCGTCGATGATTTTTTTGATTATGTCAACTGTGTGTTCGGCGGTATATTTCTGGCTTTTTCGCAGCCAGGATGCCACCAGCATAGCAACTCTTTCATCGTCGCCGCTGCCGTGCAGAAGGACGGGAAGATTGTTCTTACTTGCCATTATAGCGATAAAATTATCCTGAGTTTGTTCATCTGGAAAATAGCTACTTTTTTCGATAGGCATTTCGATATATCTGACCCCGTTGTTCCTCGTCCAGATTATTTCTTCGGTGTACCAGTTGTGTTCTTTGTGTTCCAAAGGCTGACGTATATTCACAATTGTTGTGATATGATACCTGTAGAGAAGTCGTGGATAGTCCATCCCCCGGGGCTGACCACTGGCATAAAGGACGGTCGGTTCTATAATGCAGAAATCACTGATGTGAAAATGCTTGACCAGCGAATATATGGCTGTGGCGATTATCAGTAAAATAATAATCAGTCTGCTTATCGACTGTCTTTTTTTATTCATTTTTGCCCTCCGCCGTCAAGTTATGCTTATGATGCACTTTGCGCACCGAGTATATCTTTTTGTTTGTGGCCTCAAAATAGACCCTGCTTATCATCTCACCTAATAGACCTGTGGCAATGAATATAAACCCAATCAAGAAAAGTAAGGCCGCTAATCCTGCCAGCGGAGCGTGAGCAACCATAATAGGCACGTTATATACAAATTTGTCATATAATACATAGCAGGCCATTAACACAGCCGCAAGAATGCAGTATAAAGCTGCTCGGCCAAAAAAGTGCAGAGGTCTTGTAATGTATCCAAGCAAAAAACCGATTGTTATTAAATCGAAGACTACTCTAAATGTTCTGGATATCCCGTAATTGCTTGAGCCCTTTGGGCGGACAACATTCTTAATAGGTATCTCAATGATTTTAGCACCTTGGTGGGACAATAGGGCCGGGATAAACCTGTGCATTTCACCGTAAAGATTCAACTGTTCAACCACTTCACGTTTGTAAGCTTTGAATGTGGTGCCGAAATCGTGAATATCCACTCCACTTATTTTTGAGGCAAGCCAATTAGCCGCTTTCGAAGGAATTCTTCTGGTAAGGAGATTATCCACTCTGTTTTTGCGCCATCCGCTGACGACATCATAACCTTGTTCAATCTTTTCGAGAAAATTCGGTATGTCTTCGGGGCAATGCTGAAGGTCGCCGTCCATTGAAATTATTATTTGACCCTTTGCGGTATCAAAACCGGCGGCCAAAGCAGAGGTCTGACCGAAGTTACGGCAAAGTTCTACAACCACCACTTTGTTATCCTTGCGGGCGATGTCTTTTAATATCCGCAGAGTATTGTCGATGCTGCCGTCGTCCACGAAAATCAGCTCATAATCCTGAGCGGTTTCGCTCATAGTTCTGGTCAGTCGTTCATAAAGCTCATTTACAGAATTAGCTTCGTTGTAAAGCGGCACGACAACCGAGCAGTCAACCCCGTTAAAAGTCTTCACCAAAGACCCATCAGCCCCCCTTATCCACGAATTTTTAACGGGGTCAACATTAGTCCGATTCTTAGAGTTGTCCATAATGCACTAATTTTATTCCTGCATTTCTTAAACACTGCTTCGTTTTTTCATCGCAAAGCGTATCAAGTTCGATTTTTCGCTGCTGAACCAGCTTTGTTTTGAACTTTTCCAGACCTTCGGTAAAGCCCGGGTGAGTCATTATCTCAGCAACCGGTGCCCTATTATACAAGGCAACAGCCCTGAAAAAATCTGTGTCTATCTTGCCCGTATGGGCGACGCCGAGAAGCACATCGGTTTTGAAAAAGCTGGGGTCCTGCAGTCGATTTATCCGAGCCATAATACGAATCAACCTTGCTTTTTTCTTTCCGTCGCTGCTCGGTAGCGACCAGGGCATAGAAGAAAAACTTCCTGGCTCGTATGTAAAACGTATCGCAGGGATTTCAAACTGTCTGGCCAAATCGCATACCAACGGGTATATGGCTGGGAAACTGTGGATATGCTTGTGCGAATCCAGATGCGTCGGTCGTATATCCCTTTCGACTGCCCATCGTATCTGGGCAGCTAATTCGACTTTTGTTGCGTTTCTAAACCGCGGCGAAACAAAAGAATAGAACGATAGCTTTGTAGTTGAGTAGGCGAATTGACCGTCGGTATTTACTAAGAGTTGAACATCAGCATCCTTCGAGACCGGCTGACCGTCAGTGAGGTTAAGATGAACACCTATACCAAGTCCAGGCAGCTGCTTTGCTATCTTGACGGCTTCGGCGGCAGCCGGCATATTGGTCATTATAGTTGCACTGGTCAAAATGCCCTTTATGTGAGCTTCTGCTACAGCTCTGTTTACTCCTTCACACAGGCCAAAATCATCGGCATTTATTATAATTCGCCTGTCCATCGCAGGTAAGTGTATATAAGAAAAATGGTTAAATCAAGCCGCAAATTATAAAAACTACGATATGGGACAACAACCAATTATAATAAAAAAACTTTTATCTGGATTGTGTGATAATGACTGGGTATTACCAGGCCATCTGACCCGTGACCCGTTGTGCTTTTGCTCTTGCTTTAGGGGTTAAACGCTGGTATATGTTTGAGTTATGCAGACGAAATTAGCGGTTCCAATAGCAGCAGAAAATCCGGACCAGGCAAAAAAACAAATCAAAGCGGCGCTGGCTGCAGGCGCTTGTTTACTTGAGCTGCGAACCGATTACCTCGAAAATCTCAGTGCCGGTTTGGTTAAGAATTTAATTGTGGATGCCAAAACCGCCGCTGGCCAGGCCATACCTGTAATCGTAACCTGTCGTGACAGACGGCAGGGCGGTGCAAGAGAATATCCGCTGCGGCTGCGAGTCGATGTGCTTGCCGGCGCACTAAAAGCCGGTGCCGAATTTATTGATTTCGAATACGAAAACTTCCGCTCTACAGAGAGTCAGGAAAGGATAACCACGACACTATCGCAGGTATCAAAAGGCCGGCTGATTTTATCCGCCCATAACTTTGAGACGAAATTTACCAATATCAGCAAGTTGTATCGCGATATATTAATAGTTTTTCCCGCTGCGATACCCAAACTCGTCTATTCGGCCAATCATATCAACGACTGCTTCGATGGATTTGATTTACTACATCAGACCAGCGGCGAGCGGATTGTCTTCTGTATGGGTGAGGCGGGACTTATAAGCAGAATTATAGCCAGGAAGCTTGGCAGTCTGGTAACTTTTGCCAGTATCGACGAAAAAAACGCAACCGCACCAGGGCAATTGACAATCGAGCAACTGAAAGACTCGTATCGATTTGATTCTATAGACTCTGATACGGAACTTTTCGGCGTGATTGCTGACCCTGTCGGGCACTCACTCAGTCCTGCAATTCATAATGCCTGCTTTGCAGAAAAAAATATGAATAAATTGTATTTACCGCTATTAGTTGAAGGCGGGCAAAAAGAATTCGATTTGTTTTTGAATAACGTCATTGTAAGAAAATGGCTGGGCTTTCGCGGCTTCAGTGTAACAATTCCACACAAAGAAAACGCCCTTAACTATGTCAGGAAAAAGCTGGGGTATATTGAACCGTTGGCTGAAAAAATCGGGGCGGTGAATACTATTGTAATAAAAGGCGATGAGAGGATAGCCGGCTACAACACCGATTACTCCGCGGCACTGGATTCAATTACTTCGGCACTGAAAATCGACAGGGCTGATTTGAAGGAGATGCCGGTTGCGGTTATTGGCGCAGGCGGAGTCGCAAGAGCAATAGTGGCAGGTCTTAGTGACGCAGGTGCTAAAATAAAAATCTATAACCGAACTATTCAAAGGGCAGAGCGGCTCGCCGCTGATTTCGGTTGTGAGTTTGCAGGTCTGGATGATTTACAGAATTTGGATGCAAAATTAGTTATAAATTGCACGAGTATCGGAATGCACCCGAATATTGATGCGACACCGGTGCCGCAAGAGTATCTTAAAAAAGATATGGCAGTTTTCGATACGGTCTATAATCCCGCTGAGACTTTATTATTACAGCAGGCAAAGAAAAAGAGGTTAAAAAGAATTGATGGTCTTTCGATGTTTGTCAACCAGGCCCTTGCCCAATTCAAACTCTTCACCAGCCAGGACGCTGACCCCAACCTTATGCGAAAAACCGTCTCTAATTCTCTGCACAGCCGGTAATTCATATAGATATAACCTTTTGGTTGTGTTTGCGGAGAATCCCTTGTATAATTCTGAGTTTGAGATAAGAGCTTTTTGAGGTGAGAAATGGTGAAGAAAGAAAAAGTTGTTCTGGCGTATAGCGGCGGGCTGGATACGAGCGTGATTCTGCCGTGGCTTAAAGAGACATACGGCTATGAGGTGATAGCGTTTGCAGCGGACCTCGGCCAGGGCGAAGAGCTGGCCGGCATTAAGCATAAAGCTCTGGCAAGCGGGGCGGTTAAATGCGTGGTCAAAGACCTGCGGAAAGAATTTGTGGAAGAATACCTGTGGCGATTGCTCAAATCAGGTGCGGTATATGAAGGAGGGTATCTTTTAGGCACGAGTATCGCCCGGCCTTTAATTGCCAAACATCAGGTTGAGGTTGCCCACGCTGAAGGTGCGACAGCGGTAGCCCACGGAGCAACCGGCAAAGGTAACGACCAGGTGCGGTTTGAATTGACATATATGGCATTAGACCCGACGCTTAAAATTGTCGCACCCTGGAAAGACCCGAAGTTCACATTAACCTCGCGTGAAGCGGCTGTTGATTACGCCAAAAAACATAAAATCCCAATCGAGCAAAGCAAAAAGAAAATCTACAGCCGGGACCGGAATCTCTGGCATCTCAGCCACGAGGGAGCGGACCTCGAAGACCCGGCCAATGAGCCCAAAGACGATTTGTTTGTAATATCGCAGCCGGTCACGAAGACACCTGATAAGGCGGATTATGTGACAATAGGTTTCCACGAGGGAGTGCCGATAAAACTTAATGGAAAATTAACAAGCGGTGTGGAGCTGATTGAAGAACTAAACCAGCTTGGCGGAAAACACGGTGTCGGCCAGGTGGATATGGTCGAAAATCGGCTGGTGGGAATAAAATCCCGCGGTGTTTATGAAACACCCGGCGGAACAATCTTAGTTGCAGCTCACAGCGCATTGGAAAGCGTGACGCTCGACAGAGAAACTATGCATTATAAACAACAGGTGGCTCTGAAATACTCAGAATTAGTTTATTATGGACTGTGGTTTTGCCAATTGCGTGAGGCGCTCGATGCGTTTATAAATGTCACGCAGCGAAATGTTACCGGCGAAGTGAAGATGAAATTATTCAAAGGCCGGTGTACATCAGCCGGCATAAAAAGCCCGAATAGTCTTTACCGAACTGATTTGGCAAGCTTTAAGATGGGCGCCGAATATAACCCGACCGACGCAACAGGTTTTATACGTTTGTTCGGCCTGCCTATAAAAGTTGCCGCACTTGTCAACAAAAAAGGGCGAAAGAGTAATTAGAATTTAGAATGCTCTGTAGAAAAGAACCTATGTCATTTCGACCGAAGCGTCCCCAGGGGACGCGAAGTGGAGAAATCTATTCAAAAACAGATTTCTCGACTCGCCTTCGGCTCGCTCGAAATGACACTCTAAATTGTTTTTTACAAAGCAAATTCAGAATTTAGAGTTAAGAATTTAGAATGGCGGAACCGGATTGGATTTGGTTTGTCTTTATTTTTGCGTTTGGCTGCTGTGTTGGCAGCTTTCTGAATGTTGTTATTTACCGCCTGCCTCGCGACAAATCCATTATAACTCCGCCTTCCGCTTGTCCTTCGTGTGGTAAGCACATTCGTTTTTACGATAATATACCGCTGGTTTCGTGGCTTGTTTTGGGCGCTAAGTGTCGGTATTGTAAAGCTCCGATATCACCGCGATATTTTATTATTGAGCTGCTGACCGGTTCGGTTTTTCTCGGCCTGTTTATTTTATATTTTCGCACGGTTTTTTTGCCGGACATGAGGCCATTTCTTGCGGGCGGATGGTTTATTTATCTTCTTCACATCATTTTGTTGGCTGCTTTTATTGCCGCCTCCGCAATTGATTTAGAGTTATGGGTTATTCCGCTGCCTATATGCTGGTTTGTTACTGTGGTGGGATTGATTGGTTCGGCAGCGGGAGTTTATGTAATTGACCCTGCTTTAATCCGTGCATATTCGTTTTTGCCCAGCGCGACAGCGAAGACGGGGTCTCTGGCTGTCGGGGCAGCAATAGGATTAGCCGTATCGTTGGTTCTTCTTGCAACCGGTTTGATTAAAAGAAGTTACGAAACAGAAGGCAGAGAACTGAAGACGGAAGGTGAACAAAAGTTTAATCACCGCTTGGAGGCCTGTAAGGAAATCCTCTTTTTACTGCCGATAATAATCTGCTCGGTGGCAGCTTTGCGGATTATCAGTGGACGTAGCTGGTGGGTGGGTTTATCGCAACATCCTGCTATTGCAGGACTTCTGGGCAGTCTTTGGGGCTACTTTATCGGCTGCGCAATAGTCTGGGCTACCCGCATCTGCGGCACATTTGCATTTGGAAAGGAAGCGATGGGATTAGGTGATGTGCATTTGATGGGAGCTGCGGGAGCCGTGATAGGACCGCTCTTTGTAGCCGTGGCATTTTTTATCGCCCCATTTTTCGGGCTGGCGTGGGCGGGGTGCCAAATGTTTTTTAAAAAAATTCGGCAAATTCCTTATGGTCCCTTCTTGTCTCTGGGCGTATTTGTTGTTATGATTTTGCACGACTTGATAATTAACTATTTACTATTTATTATTGATTATTGAAAAAAGTCAGAATTTGGAAACAATAGTAAATAGACAATAGGAAATAGTAAATTTGATAAGGAGATTTCAAAATGCAAAGCGCTAACAAAAAAACAATCGCACTGGTAATTTGTCTTGTTTCGGTAACAGTATTTTCCGGCTGCACAAACTGGAAGAAGAAATACCAGGCCCTCAATGTCGAGCATCAAAATACGTTGGGTCTGCTCGAACGCGAAAGGGCGGAAAAGGGCCAACTCGGCCAGCAGCTTACACAAAATCAGCAAACCATCGAAGAGCTTCAAAAACAGATTGAGCAGCGCAGTAAAACACCCGCAGAAGCTACCGGCTTTGGGCCAGGTTATGATGTTACCTTTAATGCCGCAGCGGGGACGATTACCGTAACGCTTCCTAATGAGATATTGTTTGATTCAGGAAAAGCCGACCTCAAAAAGGCGACCAGTGCCGAGCTCGACCATATTGAGTCGGTATTGAAGAGCAAATACTCGGGAAGACAAATAGATGTTGTGGGGCATACCGATACGGACCCCATCAAAAAATCAAAATGGAACGACAACTGGGAGCTTTCCAGTCAGCGTGCACTAACGGTAACGAGGTATCTTATCAAGCGTGGAATATCCGACGAGCAGATTCGGGCGGTTGGTTGTGGCGAGGCCCGTCCCATTGCTTCCAATGCAACGGCCAGTGGTAAATCAAGAAACCGAAGGGTCGAAATTGTTGTTTATATGAAGTAGATGCGTTTGTGTGACAATGGGTTGATGAGTTGGTCTAACAGCGAATTTGCTCATCTACGCATTCACGCATTTACTTACTATTTACTATTGTGCCGTCTTTGTCGATGCGAATGATAATCGCTCCATTTCTGGGTGTATAAAATGACTTTGCATTATTTACGATAAGCTTGTCATCGGCAGAAAAATTCACCCTTTCATATTGTCTTTCTTCGCAACTACAGAGCAAAATATCCGCATCAAGGTTTCCAAGAAAATTTGGGTCTGCTGTTTTGATTGAGCCGTGATGAGGGACAACGACGACGTCGGCTTTCAGGTCTGGATAGAGCTGAAGAAGCTCTCTTTGGGCAAAATTCATAATGTCGGAGCACAAAAGCATTTTTCTGCCGGCAAATTCTATCAAAATAACCAGTGATTTGTCGTTATCATCTAATTCTTCATTCCGGCATATCTGTTTAGTCGGCCAGAGAATTTTTATATTAGCGGCGCTTGCTAAATCTAAGTTTTTATCTACACGCTGTATTTTATGGCCTTTTTTGAGCAGTTGTTCTTCGAGAAATTTGGCTGTGCCCCATGAATCTGTTTTGCTGAAGAAGGCATCATTGGCAAAAATTGCCCCAATATCACAGTGCTCGACAATCTCCGGTATCCCGTTAATATGGTCAACGTCATTATGGCTTATGATAACAGCGTCGATTTTGCTTAGGCCGCTATAATCTAAAAATGGCGCAACGATTTGTCTGCCGATGTCACTTTTATGTAGTGAGCCGGCATCGAATAAAATATTAGCTCCACCCGGAAGCCGAGCCAAAATCGCCTGGCCATGACCGACATCAAGACAGGTTAAGACTAAATTATCCCGATGCGTCCTCTGTAATTTAGTTACGCCTAAAAAAACGATTATCGCAAGAGCAGCCGCCGCACATATTATTTTTTTCGTCAAAGGTCTATGAAAATGGGCGAAAAAGGCAACAAAAAGAAAAACATAATAGAAAATAACAATTACAGGAGATACCCTGCCTACAAGCACCTGCGAGACGTCTATTTGTGCTATATGTTTGACAAGCCAGATAAGCCAGCTTGATAAAGGCTTTATTATTACATCCAGTACCGACGCCGTTGTCGGCAGCACCAGACCCACAAGCAGCTTGAGATACCCCAGAAATGAAATCACCGCTATAAACGGCGAGGCAACTACTGTCCAGATGCTCGTAAGAGGTTGAACTGTATAAAAATTGTATAACAGGATTCCCGCACTGGTCAGCCAAGCAACAAAGCTTACAGCAAATACCGCGATTACCGGCGAAGCAAGTTTAGAAACAATGTCAAAGTAAGAACGCAGCTTGCCGGTCAGAGGGTCTTCAAAAAACGCTGCTACTTTTTCATAGAGGAAATCCTCGACCGGCTTTGCGAACAACAGGATCCCCAGCACCGTTGCAAATGAGAGCTGCCAGTCGGCTTCAAAAAGCTCTGTTGGCCTTATAAGCAGAAGTATTATCGCTGCCAATGAGAGAGAGTTGAAAGGGTCAGATTTTCGACGGAAGAAAAACGATATGCAAAAAACAGAACTCATAATAGCTGCTCTGAATGCCGGCGGTTGCCACGGGATAACAAGCAAAAAGATACCTGCGGCAGCGAAACATATTACCGCACGGGCAGGTTTCATCAGGCCTGCTGTTTTACAAAGCTGCCAGATAATCCAAAACAAAATCATGAAGTTCATCCCGGAAAGGCAGACAAAATGCAAAAGTCCCGTTTTACGAAACGCCTCGTAAGTGACGCTGTCCATCGCTGCTCTATAACCCAGAACAAGTGCCAGCAACAGGCGTTCATTTTCATCCTGTGGATATGTGCTGCCTAACAATGACTGCACAGCTATCTCCCTTGCCTTTCTCTTTATTTTTGCAAAAAACCTGGTAGAACTACTTTGAAGCAATTCGATGGCGTCTCGCGTTTGTATGGAAGCGGCGATAAAGACATTTTTTCGAGCCAGATATTTAGCAATATCAAATTCGCCCGGATTTGTTGATGATTTGAATCTGTCCAGCCAGCAATACGCCTGAATATAATCGCCGGCTTTTAAGTCAAGTATCGGTTCATCAACCTGAACACGAACGGTGCCGGTTACATCCGCCCAGCCATCGACAGTTTTTATCTCGTCAAGCTTAAGATAGAAGCTCGTTTCAGGGTCGGTGAACTTAAATCGTGCGAATTTCCAGTTTTCATTTCTATCGATATACGGGTCGGTGATAATCAGACCACGAATGGTTGCTAATTTGCGCTCGTTGCCCACAAAACTGCGAATGTCATTTGGCCTCAGCTTATAAAAACTGGACAGCCGAATCGCACCAAGACAGGTAAAGCCAATAAGAACACAAACACTTAAGAGCACAGGAGCACTCGTCTCGGTACTCGTCACGGCAAAGCGTGCCGTAGCCTGGAAGGCACGAGCCGCAGCAGGATAAGTATCAAGCTTGTTTCGTTTTTGGATTATAAAAAGTAGGACTGCTGATACTGCAGAGGCTATCAATAAAACAAACCAAAAAGATTGTGAAGCGTGAAGCGTGAAACGAGTAGTGTGTTCTGAATTAAAATGCCGAGGATTAAGCCAACGGCTGCGAAAACAAGCGGGCTGGTGCTTATGATTCGCTGATAAGAATTGAAAAACCCCCCAGAAAGCTGCTTATCAATCAAAGCCAGTTTCCGCTTTATGTCATCCATAGAGGGTAAAGACTACAGACCAAAGACCCAAGACTCAAGTTATAAATCCGCCTGTGGCGGAAATAATTTCATCATAGACAGCTCAGGGTAAGGGTCTTCTTCTGCTGCCTATGAAGTGGCGAGGTGGCGGAACATAAAATAGGCGGCGCCGGCCAGACACAAAGCAGCCCATAGAAAATCGAGCTTGAGCGGCTCTTTCATATAAACCACGCAAAAGACGGCGAATACACTTATCGTTATAATTTCCTGAATGACTTTCAACTGGGAGAGCGAATAAAAACCAAAACCGATTCGGTTAGCCGGAACCTGCAGGCAATACTCAAAAAAGGCAACGCCCCAACTGACCACAATTGCCAAAAGAAGCGGCTTATCCTTGAGGTCTTTCAAATGGCCATACCAGGCGTAAGTCATAAATATATTTGAACCAATCAAAAGAAATATTGGCATAACTTTATTCATACTGAATCCTTCATCTTAAAACTGTTATGCCAATATTTCTTTTGATT
>Ga0299912_10000724_pt1 | contig 27206 bp, 24 predicted proteins | sample RVTome_2_FD_207667 | JGI IMG/M metagenome (GOLD analysis project Ga0299912, IMG submission 207667) | Soil microbial communities from uranium-contaminated site in the Upper Colorado River Basin, Wyoming, United States - RVT95D214 (version 2) ... | reverse complement strand
ACCCGGCCACCATCGTGGGGCGGCCCCCCATGGAGGACTGCTTCCTGGCCAAGGCCACGGAGCGCATCTTTATTCCCTTGATGAAAAAAACCCTGCCGGAGATCGTGGACCTCAACCTGCCGGTGGAAGGGGTCTTCCATAACCTGGCCTTTGTGAGCATCGACAAACGCTACCCGGGCCAGGCCCGCAAGGTGATGTACGCCCTTTGGGGCTTGGGGCAGATGATGTTCACCAAGATCATCATTGTTTTCGACAGGGAGGTGGACGTCCAGGACCTCTCCCAGGTCCTCTGGCGGTTGGGCAATAACGTGGACCCCAAGCGGGACGTGGTCTTCGCCGAGGGGCCGGTGGACGCCTTGGACCATGCCTCGCCGCTTCCCCATTACGGCTCCAAGATGGGCATCGACGCCACCCGCAAGTGGCCGGAGGAGGGCTTCACCCGGGAGTGGCCCCCGGTCATCGACATGGACCCACAAATCAAACGCAAGGTGGATGAACTGTGGCCGCGACTGGGATTGGAATGAATCGCTTCGTGGTGGCCTTGACCGGGGCCTCCGGCATGATCTACGCCCGGGAGCTTCTGGGCTATTTCGCGGCCCGGCCGGACCTGGAGCTTCACGCGGTGATTTCTTCTGCCGGGGAGCAGGTGCTCTCCCTGGAACTGGGATTGACCCCGGCAGAATTGGCCCCCCAGGCCGTCTGGCATCAGGTGGATGACTTCACCTCCCCCCTGGCCAGCGGCTCTTTCCGGGCCCGGGCCATGGTGGTGATCCCCTGCACCATGGGCTCTATGGGGGCCATCGCCCAGGGGGTGGGCCGCAACCTGATCCACCGGGCCGCAGAGGTCTTTTTAAAAGAGAAGCGTCCCCTGCTCCTGGTGGTTCGGGAAACCCCGCTGAGCCTCATCCACCTGGAGAATTTGACCCGGGCCGCGGCCGGGGGGGCCACCATCTTCCCCGCCTGCCCCGGATTTTACCACCGTCCCCAATCCCTGGAGGAACTGGCCCGGCAGCTGGTGGGCCGTATCCTGGACCACCTGGGCCTGGAGCATCACCTGGGCCCGCGTTGGGGAGAAAAATGATTCACCACAGAGACACAGAGACACAGAGACACAGAGAGCACAGAGATGCACAGAGAAATGATAAATCATGGTCTCGGCTCCGCCGAGGCCATGATTTATGATTTTTCCCTCTGTGATTCTCTGTGTCCTCCGTGCCTCTGCGGTTAGTTCTTAAAGGCGTCCCATGCGGCAGTTTTTGCGAAATATCTGGGAAATCCTGGAGATGATCAAGATCGGCCACAGCGTCCTGGCCCTGCCCTTTGCCTTCATGGGGGCCATGCTCGCGGCCCGGGGCTGGCCGGGGGGAAGAATTTCCTTCTTCATCTTGCTGGCCATGGTGGCCGCCCGGAGTGCGGCCATGGCTTTCAACCGCCTGGCGGACGCGCCTTTTGATGCCCTCAACCCCCGGACCGCCAGCCGCTCTTTGCCCCAGGGACGGATCAAGGGGAGCGCGGTCCTGCTATTCGTTATCGTGAATTCCCTAATTTTTATCTGGGCCGCGGCCCAGCTCAACCGGGTCTGCCTGATCCTTTCCCCCTTGGCCCTGGTGGTGATCCTGGGCTACTCCCTCACCAAAAGGTTCACTGCCGCCACCCATTTTATCCTGGGCCTGGGCTTGGCCCTGGCCCCGGTGGGGGGCTGGCTGGCGGTGAGGGGCGACCTGAGTGGTCAGGTTCTGGTCCTGGCGGGGGCCGTGCTTTTCTGGGTCGCGGGTTTTGACATCCTTTACGCCCTCCAGGATGAGGACTTCGACCGGCGGACGGGACTTTATTCCCTCCCGGCCCGGCTGGGGCACACCAGGGCCCGGGGCCTGGCGGCTGGGTGTCATGTGGTGGCTGCCGCTGGTTTTATCATTACCGGTCAAGTGGCGGGATTGCAGGGAATCTATCCCACGGCCGCGCTTTTGGGGGCCGGTTTTCTGGCCGGTCAACACGTATTCCTTCTCTTACGGGGACCCACCCGCCTGCCCCCGGCCTTTTTTACCCTCAACGGCCTGGTGGGCGTAGGTTTGGGCCTGGCCGCCTGGTTCAGCCTGATCTCATAAGAATATTTTTTAAGATTTTTCTTTAACTTCTTCTTTTAATTCGGAGGTTAGGAATATCAAAGGCGTATTGGGGGCCACCTTTTTATTTCAAGCAGAATAGCTAAGTGTGATTTGGTCCCCGATTTTTGGGTGTTTAGCGATGCCAAATGAGGTCGGCTCTGTCACACCTCCTAAACTTAACTCTTTTTTCTGCCGAAGATAATTTTATACTTGACAAAAAAAAGATCGACTCCTAAAATGGGGTTGCCTTTAGAAGGGAGAAAGGACTGGTCTTGAAAAATTCCGGAAAGGAGGTACGGGGGAAACGGTAAACAGGCTCATTTCAAGACCGAAAACCAAACTTTTCCAAGATTAAGGGGGGATAATTTAATGAAACAAAAATTTTATCGGCTTTTGGGGTTGGGTTTTTTGGTACTGACCCTGGTGGCCCTGCCCGGCATGGCCCAGTCCGCCATGTGGGTGGGCGGTCAAGTGGGGGGAAACTTTGCGGCGTCCCCGGATGTCGATGTTACTAATGCGCCTGTGGGCTTCACAACTACCTGGAAAAGTGTGAAGATAGAGCCCTCGGTGATCGGTGGCATCACCATCGGCTATGACTTCATCAAAGAAGGCTTCCTGGGGTATGACTGGCCGACTTGGATGAAGTATTTCAGTTTCGCCACTGACTTCACTTACAATCGTTTTGACATGCGGGGACAATATATCGATTTCTCCACTACCGTCCCAACCTCTGGCAAGGACACTTTCCCCAAATGCGAAGGGTACATGGCCGCCTGGACCTTCCTGTTCATGGCCCATTACGGCTTCTTGGCGGATGCCGAAGTGCCTGCCGGCCGTTTGCATCCCTACGTGGGGGTGGGCCCCTCTATCCTGTTCAGTGGCCTTGATATCGGCGATTCAAGTTCGGGATCTCGAAGCTCGGTGGATATCTGTCTGGTCACCGAGGCCGGCCTGCGCTTCTTCGCTTTAAAGAACGTCTCCCTGGATGCGGCCTTCCGGTACCGTTGGGCCTCGCCCACCTATGGGTTTGTGGACGGTGGCGTCGCCCACGATGTCAGTCTGGATGCGCATCAGTTCAGCTTCCTGTTCCGGGCCAGCTACCACTTCTAACCTATCCAACGGATAAACCCCAAAGGCGGCCTCCGGGCCGCCTTTTTTATTGGGAAGCATGGCGGTAAGACTGCTTTTGTCCGCGATGCACCGGGCCCATTTAACTTGCAGGTGATGCCGGGCTCCCTTTGGCAGCCGAAGATTTTTCTCTTGATAAAAATGCCACAGGCGCTTAAAATAACTCACCCAATAAAAAGGGAGAGAGGAAGGGTCTGGAGAAATTCCGGAAAGGAAGTGCGGGGGAAACTGTAAACAAGCTCAATTAAAGACCGAGAACCAAACGTTTCCAAGACTTAGGGGGGATAATTTAATGAAACAAAAATTTTATCGGTTTTTAGGGTTGGGGTTCCTGGTGCTGACCCTGGTGGCCCTCCCCGGCGTGGCCCAGTCCGCCATGTGGGTTGGGGGTCAAGTGGGGGGAAATTTTGCCGCGTCCCCGGATATCGATATTACTAATTCGCCTGCTGCGGGCGTCACCACTACCTGGAAAAGTGTGAAGATAGAGCCCTCGGTGATCGGTGGCATCACCATCGGCTATGACTTCATCAAAGAAGGCTTCCTGGGGTATGACTGGCCGACTTGGATGAAGTATTTCAGCTTCGCCACTGACTTTACCTACAATCGTTTTGACATGCGGCGACAATATATCGATTTAACCCCTCCCATCCTAAGCGCCCGAGTCATTAACCAGGACTATTTCGCCGGATCTTCCGGAGTTGAAGGGTACATGGCCGCCTGGACTTTCCTGTTCATGGCCCATTACGGCTTCTTGCCGGATGCTGAAGTGCCTGCCGGCCGGTTGCATCCCTACGTGGGGGTTGGTCCCTGCCTCCTGTTCAGCGGTTTGGATTTAGGTGGTATGCGCTGGGGCAATAAAAGTTCGCTTGATGTTGCCCTGGTCACCGAGGCCGGCATTCGCTTCATGGCCTTGAAGAATGTCTCCCTGGATGCGGCCTTCCGGTACCGTTGGGCCTCGCCCACCTATGGGTTTGTTGACTCCGCCGGCCTTAACCACGATGTCAGCCTGGATGCCCATCAGTTCAGCTTCCTGTTCCGGGCCAGCTACCACTTCTAATCTATTCAACGGATAAACCCCAAAGGCGGCCTCCGGGCCGCCTTTCTGTTTGCTCCCCTGCCGCCACAACGCCCTTGTCTCCTGATACCCAAAGATGATATGTTGGGACGCGATCATCTAAAAAAATAAGGGGTTGGGAATGGGGTTTGGGGGAGGGGAGGGGCCCGTAGGGCGGGCCTCCTGGCCCGCCGGAATCCCTTAGTCCCCTTCCCCACAGCCGCCAACGCCCATGTTTCTCCAGCAATTGCTCAACGGCCTGACCGCGGGCAGCGTTTATGCCCTTATCGCCCTGGGCTACACTATGATCTACGGCATCCTGGGCCTGATCAACTTCGCCCAGGGGGAGATTTACATGTGCGGGGCCTTTGTGGCGGTCCTGCTCCTGGGCACCGGCCAGGTCAACTTCTACCTGGCCTTTGCCGGGGGCATGGCCGCCGCCGCCCTTCTGGGGGTGGTCCTGGAGCGGGTGGCCTTCCGCCCTTTACGGGGTTCCCATCCCCTGGTGCCCTTGATCAGCGCCATCGGCGCCTCCATTTTCCTCCAGAGCCTGGCCTTGCTGCTGTTCGGCCCCAATGACCGGCCTTTCCCCATCCAGTTTAATTTCAGCACCATCACCATTGCCGGGCTGCCCCTCTCCAGTTTGCAGGGAGCCATTCTGGCCGCGGCCCTGGGATTCATGGGCCTCCTGGTGGTCTTTGTCCGCTATACGCGCTACGGCAAGGCCATCGTCGCCTGCGCCCTGGACCGGGACACCGCCCGGTTGATGGGGGTCAACGTGGACCGCATGGTGGCCCTCACCTTTTTCATCGGCTCCGCCCTGAGCGGGGCCGCGGGCATCATGATGGCCATCTATTACAACGCCACTTATCCCCGCATGGGCCTCCTTCCAGGCCTCAAGGCCTTCAGCGCCGCCATCCTCGGGGGAGTGGGGTCCATCCCCGGGGCCATCCTGGGGGGCCTGCTGTTGGGAGTGGCGGAGAGCCTGGGCGCGGCTTATGTCTCCTCCGGGTATAAAGACGCCATCGCCTTCGCCATCCTTATCCTGGTGCTCCTCTTCAGGCCCCAGGGAATCTTAAAGGGCCGGGGAGACTGAGATGTCCGCCTATTTTCTGCACCTGGCCATTTTGGGGGGCATCTATATCATCCTGGCCATCAGCTTAAATTTGATCATAGGCTACGCTGGCCAGGTCTCCCTGGGACACGCCGCGTTTTACGGCATCGGCGCCTATGTCTCCGCTCTCACCTCTCTCAACTGGCAGTTCCCCTTCCCCCTGGCGGCCTTGAGCGCCATGTTGTTCACCGGGGGCTGCGGCTTGGCCTTGGGACTTCCCACCCTGCGCCTCAAAGAGGACTATCTGGCCATTGTCACCCTGGGCTTCGGGGTGATCGTGGACCTGGTTTTTCTCAACCTGGAGATCACCGGCGGCCCGGACGGCCTGGCCGGCATCCCCCCGCCCTCTGTCCTGGGGTTAAGTTTCCGCCCCCCTCCTTTATATCTTCTCCTAACGTTGCTGGCGGTCCTCTTTACCCTGGGCCTCACCTACCGCCTGGTCCATTCCTATCACGGCCGGGCCCTGAAGGCCATCAGGGACCACGAGGTCACCGCCCAGGTCATGGGTATCAATACTCCCTCCTACAAGGTGGCCATCTTTACTCTGGCCGCGGCCCTGGCCGGGCTGGCCGGGTCTTTGTATGCCCATTACATCACCTTCATCAACCCGGAGTCCTTCGGTCTCCACACCTCCATTCTGATCCTGTGCATGGTGGTGGTGGGGGGGATGGGTTCCATTGCCGGGGCCGTGGTGGGCGCTCTGGCCCTCACCATGCTGCCGGAGATGCTCCGGCAATTTCACGCCTATCAGGACCTGATTTACGGGGCCCTGTTGGTGGGCCTCCTGATCTGGCGGCCGGAAGGCCTCCTGGGCCGGGGTAAGTTGAGCTTGAAATTTTTAAGTAGGGAGTGATCACAGAAGGTTTTTAGTTTTCAGTTTTCGGTTTTCAGTAAAAGATTTCACAAAATTATGGCCCTGTTGGAAAGACTGTGATATTATCTCAAGATTTTTAACTACTTAGCAAGTCTTCAATCTTTAATTAACCGAAAACCGAAAACTGAAAACTGAAAACCGTCTTTAAAATGTTGACCCTCAAAAGCGTCCAGGCCGGCTATGGCCGCTTGCTGGTGCTGAAAGGCATCTCCCTCCACGTGCGCCCCGGGGAGGTGGTGACCTTGATCGGCGGCAACGGCGCGGGCAAAAGCACCACTTTGCGGGCCATCTCCGGTTTGCTCCCCCCCTGGCGGGGGGTAATGGAATTTAACGGCGCGGATCTGACCCGCCTGCCGCCGGAGCGCATCGTCGCCTTGGGTTTGGCCCTGGTGCCGGAAGGCCGCCGGGTCTTTGCCACTCTCAGCGTCACCGCCAATCTGGAGTTGGGGGCCTTTCACCGCCAGGACCAGAAACAGGCGCGCCGGGATTTGGAAGAGATCCGGGAGCGCTTTCCCCTCCTTAAGGAGAGGGCTTCCCAGCCCGCGGGCACCCTGAGCGGCGGGGAACAGCAAATCCTTGCCATCTGCCGGGCCTTGATGTCCCGCCCCCGGCTCTTGATGCTGGATGAGCCTTCCATGGGCCTGGCCCCCCGCATGGTGAGCCAGGTGTACCAAATCCTCCGGGAGCTGAAGGACGAAGGCACCACTCTGCTGCTCATCGAGCAGAACGCCCGGGCGGCCCTGAAACTGGCCGACCGGGGCTACGTGCTGGATACCGGGCGGATAATCCTGGATGGGGCCGCGGCGGAGCTCCGGGAAGACCCGGAAGTGCAACGGGCCTATCTGGGCAAGGGTTACCGGGAAGTGTGGGAATAGAGCTGTCAGCTTACAGCTTTCAGCGGTCAGCTTAAATATTATTCTCGTTCCCAAGCTTTGCTTGGGAACGCAATTGTGGCCCAAGCTTCGCTTGGGCAAGGCCAATTACAATTAGCACTGTCTTTCAAGATAAGATTTACCTTGCAAAGCGCAGCTTTGCATCCACTAGGGTTCCCAAGCCCAGCTTGGGAACCAGAATAAATTCTTCTTTAAGCTGATAGCTGACAGCTTAAAGCTGAAAGCTGCCCCATGACCTTATTGGCGGTTACCGAACTCACCAAATCCTTCGGCGGGGTCAAGGCCCTGGCCGGGGTGTCTTTCACCGTGGCCCCGGGAGAGATCGTGGGCCTCATCGGCCCCAACGGCGCGGGCAAGACCACCTGCTTCAACCTCATCAACGGCCTTTTGGCCCCCACCAGCGGCGCGGTCACCCTCCTGGGGGAGAACCTGAACGGCCTCCCGCCCTATCGCCGGGCCCATCAGGGTCTGGCCCGCACCTTCCAGAACATCCAGCTTTTCGGGGGGATGACGGTCCTGGAAAACGTCCTCACCGGTTGCCATCAGCGCCAGGAGGTGGGGGTGCTGGCGGCCCTCTGGCCCGGAGGCAGGGTCCGCCGGGCCGAAGCCCGGGCCCGGGAAGAGGCCCGGGAGTTGCTGGAGTTGGTGGGATTGGGAGAAAAGGAGGATTTCCCCGCGGAGGCCCTGGCCTACGGGGAGCAGCGGCGTCTGGAAATCGCCCGGGCTTTGGCCCAGGAACCCCGCCTGCTCCTTCTGGATGAGCCCGCCGCGGGCCTTAATTCCCGGGAGACCGAAGACCTCATGGCCCTGCTGGAGGAACTCCGGGAACGGGGCCTCACTCTGCTGATTATCGAACACGATATGACCCTTGTCATGGGTCTCTGCCGGCGGGTGGTGGTGCTGGACCACGGCCAGGTCATTGCCGCGGGCCCGCCCGCCGAGATCCGGCGAAACCCCCGGGTAATCGAAGCCTACCTGGGCCGGGAGGAAGATGATGGAGATCTTTGACCAGGAAGCGGAACAGATGGAGCGGCGGGACATGGCCCAGGTGCAGTTGGAGCGCCTCCAGGCCACCCTCCACCGGGTCTATAAAAACGTCAAGTTCTACAAAAAGAAGTTCGATGAGGTGGGGTTTTTGCCGGAGGATTGCCGGTCCCTGGAGGACCTGGCCCGCCTGCCCTTCACCACCCGCCTGGACCTGGCCCAGAGCTACCCCTATGAGATGTTCGCGGTGCCCTTAAGGGAGGTGGTGCGCATCCATTCCTCCACGGGAAGCCCCGGCGCGCCCATCGTCATGGGCTACACCGCCCGGGACCTCCGCAACTGGGCCAAACTCGCGGCCCGGGTCCTCACCGCCGCGGGCGTGGACCGGGACGACGTGGTGCAGGTGACCCTGAGTTACGGGTTGCTCACCAGCGCCTTCGGCCTCCACTACGGCGTGGAACTCCTGGGCGCGTCGGTGATCCCCACCGGCCCCGGCTCCACCGCCCGCCAGGTGCAGATCATGCGGGACTACCGCACCACCGTGCTGGCAAGCACCCCGTCTTACGTCCAGGTGCTGGCGGACCAGATGGAGGCCCAGGGCCTGGACCCCAAGAGCCTGCACCTGAAGCTGGCCTTGCTCGCCGGGGAGCCCTGGACCGAGGCCCAGCGCCGGGAGATCGAGTCCCGCCTCTACCTCACCGCCCTGGACCACTACGCCCTCTCCGAGGCCATGGGCCCGGGAGTGGCCGGGGAGTGCGAGCACCGCCGGGGCATGCACCTCCACGAGGACCATTTTCTCCCGGAAATCATCGATCCTAAGAGCGGCGCTCCCCTGGCCGCGGGAGAGTTGGGGGAGCTGGTGCTCACCACCATCACCAAGGAGGCGTCGCCGCTGGTGCGCTTCCGCACCGGCGACCTCTGTCGTCTGCTGTACGAACCCTGCCCCTGCGGCCGCACCCTGGCCCGCATGAGCCGTATCAAAGGCCGCACCGATGAAGTGGTCATCGTCAAGGGCATCAACATCTTCCCCAGCCGGGTGGGGCAGATCCTGGCCGCCATCCAGGGGGAGGAGCCCGCGTATCAACTGGTCATCGGCCGGGAAGGCCACCTGGATTACTTGGAGGTGAAGATCGAAGTGCGGGAGGGCCTCTTTTTCGACAAAATGACCAAGCAGCGGGAATTTTTGCAGCAACTCACCCACAAACTGGCCCAGGGCATCGGCGTCCAGCCCCGGGTAAAACTGGTGGAACCCCACTCCATCTCCCGGGAAGAGGAGACCTCGCCTTTGGTGATTGATTTACGGAAGATATCTTGATATTTTGTTTTATGATAATATAATTTGTAGGCTTTTTATAATTTAAACCCCTCTCGTACAAATGAAAGGATAAGTTTATGACAATAAATAAATTAAAGGTAACAAATTTTAAAAGTTTTAAAGAGTTAGAAATCGATTTAGGAAAATTTAATATATTAATTGGTGCTAATGCATCTGGCAAATCGAATTTTATAAAAATATTTGATTTTTTGAGAAATATAGCAAATTCAGGGTTAGATAATGCTATCTCAATGGAGGGAGGTATCGAATATTTAAGGAATATCAATGTTGGTAAATCTAACGACCTTTCTGTTAATATTACTTCTGAATTTGATGTGACCATAGGAACAGAAACGCCAGATGGCTTTTATGGAATGAGGGTGCTAAAAACTATTTATAATTTTGGTTTAGAATTTAGCAATAGAGGCTTTAAATATAAAATTGTTAATGAGAAATTAGAGCAAAAATGTGATTTTATTAGGCTAATAAAAGGTGGAAAAGGAATAAAAGAAACCGAAAAAATCGGAACAGGAGAAATTATACTATCTCGAATCGATGGAAAATTGAATATTGAATTTAATAAACCTGATGAGGTTCCTATTAAATTAGCTGATGTATTTCCTCCATTTTTAAGAGCTGAAAAAATAGCACCAGATACTCTCCTTCTCGAAAATCCATTCTTTATTATTTTTCCGCTATCTAGGGTTTTTAGAGATATAGCAATATACGATTTCGACCCAAGACAGCCCAAAAAAGCAACCCCGATTACAGGAAAAGCTGAATTGGAAGAGGATGGAAGTAATTTGTCAATAGTTTTAAAGAATATAATCGAAAAAGCGGACAAAAAAAGGAAGCTTTTTAATTTGGTAAAAGACCTATTGCCATTCATAAGTGACCTTAATATAACGAGAGTTGCGGACAAATCTCTTCTTTTCAACTTGCGCGAAATATATTCAAGGAAGCATGATTTGCCTGCATCGTTAATTTCTGATGGGACTATAAATATTACTGCTATAATTATAGCATTATATTTTGAAAATAAACCTCTTACAATTATTGAAGAACCTGAAAGAAATATTCACCCTTATCTTATATCAAAGATAATAAATATAATGAAAGAAGCATCGAAAACTAAACAAATTATTGTAACGACTCATAACCCAGAGATTGTTAAATACGCAGGTATAGAGAATCTTTTACTTGTTTCGAGAGATAAGGATGGATTCTCAACAATTGTAAAACCATCTGAGAAGGAAGAAGTGCAATTATTTTTAAGGGAGGAAATAGGAATTGATGAACTATTTATTAAAAATTTTCCAGGAATATGACCAGTCATGAGTTATAAAAGATTGTTTATCTGGGTTGAAGGTGACGATGATCTGAGATTTTTCGATAGAATTATAAAACCAAGGGCTCAACGGCAATATGACTTGGTAGAGATAATAACATATGCTGAGATGAAGAAAAATAAAATTGATAAATATATTAAGAGCATAAATGGTATGGGGGCAGACTATATTTATATACGAGATATTAACGAAGCACCATGTGTTACATTTAGAAGGGACAGGATAAAGGAAAAATATGAAATTCTTGATGAAAAAAATATAGTTGTAGTTATTAAAAAGATTGAGGGATGGTATCTGGCAGGAATTCATGATGAAAACGCAACAAGATTAAAAATGAGAAAGATTAGAAAATATATTAATACAGATATGATAGATAAGGGGCAATTTAATACGCTTATGCCAAGGAGGTTTGATTCTAGAATAGATTTTATGATAGAGATTTTAAAAAGCTTTTCTATCGAAACTGCAAAGAGGAAAAATAAATCGTTTAATTATTTTGTTGAGAAATATAAATTATAAGCTTGGTTATATTAAATTGCGATCTTCCTGAATTGAATACTTCATAGTCATCGCAAGCTGATAAGCGTCCGATTCACCAAATTATCTCGCCAGCGACGTTATACAGCGGTCGGCCTATAAGTCAAGCTTTAGGAAATCATGCGGCCCATTAAGACATTCATACTCGGTTGCTTTATACTCCTGCTAACCACCGCCTGCTACCGCCTCCCCCCGCCCCCCGCCGACCTGGCCGAATCCTGGGGCGAGCAGAAGACCTTCGACTATCAGGGTATAAAAATCAACTACTACGAGAAGGGCCAGGGCCGGCCCCTCATCCTCCTCCACGGCTTCGGGGCCTGCGCCTATACCTGGCGCTTCCTGGGCCCGGCCCTGGCCGGGGATTACCGGGTCTTCACCATCGATCTCAAGGGCTTCGGCTGGTCGGATAAGCCCCCGGACGAAAAATACGCCATCAGCGACCAGGCCGACATGGTGGCCGCGTTCATCCGCGCCCAAAAATTACAAGAGGTGGTCCTCATCGGTAATTCCATGGGCGGCGCGGTGGCCCTCATGACCTACCTCGCCCTGCAGGAAGGAAGCCCCGGCCCCATTAAAGGCCTGGTCCTCATCGACAGCGCCGGCTATCCCCAGAAGATGCCCTGGTTCATCCGCCTGGCCCAAATCCCGGGGCTCAATACCCTGGGACCGATGCTCCTCTCCCCCCGCTTCCTCACCGGCCTGGTTTTGCGAAAGTGTTATTATAATAAAGAGAAGGTCACCGAAGAGGCCATCGACGCCTACGCCTTTTTTTCCAGTCTGCCGGGCGCGGCCGAAGCGGTGCGGCAAACCGCCAAACAGATCATCCCGGCCAATATGGAGGCCATGATCGCCAGATATAAGCACATCCGCGTGCCCACTTTAATCATCTGGGGGCAGGAGGACGAGGTGGTGCCTCTCGAAAACGCCAGGAATTTTCAGCGGGATATCCCGGACTCGCAACTGGCCATCCTCCCCCATTGCGGCCATATCCCCCAGGAAGAGGAACCCCGGGAGACCCTGGGCATCGTCACTACTTTTTTACAAAAATTGCATCCTGGGAGATAGGCACAGCTAACAGCAAACAGAGAGGGGTATCCCTTATTTCCCGCCGGCAACCCACCCCGGCCCTGGACCTTGAAGTTAAAGTAATAAAAAGATATATTGAAAAATGGTAGAATTTCTTTTAAGTTAGTATTCGTATGTCGGAATGTCCTTATTGCCAGGCGCACGTTGAGGAAAGCGCCATTTTCTGCCGGGCTTGTGGCGCCAGCCTGAGGCTGCCGGAGTATGACCGGGCCTTCTGCCCCCATTGCGGCGCCCGGGTCAGCATCCGGCAGGAGTTCTGCCATGAGTGCCATTGGTCCCTGGTGAAATCAACGGAGGAGGGGCCGGCTCCCGTGGAGGAACCCCCTGCGCCCATTCTGGTCAAACCTTCCCCCTGGAAGAACCCCTGGGTTTGGGGCCTGCTCGTGGGGGCCGGCCTGATTATCGCTTTGCTCCCCTGGCTTTTTATTTCCGGTTCGCCTTCCTCCCCTGTGCCTGCAACCCCGGCCCCCAAAGTTGCCGGGGAAAAGCCTCCCCTTGGCGCGCCCGCGCCTGGTGCCCCGGTGCCCGGACCCTCCCCCGGGGTAGGCGCCGCGCTCCCCGCCGCCGAGACCCCATTAACCAACGTGGTTTTAAAAAATCAGTTGTCAGAGGTGCTGAACCAATTGCGGGAGGCGCAACTTAAAAAGGATATCACCCTCTATAGCCAGGCCTATGCCCCCGGCTTCCCTGATTTTGACCAGAAACGCCAAAAAACCCTGGCCGTCTGGGGAGCCTATGATTACTCCAGTTTAGATTTTGACCTGCAAGAAGCGAAACTCCTGGATGCGGATCACGCCTTGGCTCAAGTAACCTGGAACATCAAGACGGAAGAGAAGAAGAATCAGAATATTAAAACCGAGAAGCAGACGTATAAGGTATGGTTTTCCAAAGACTCGGGCCAGTGGCGGATCAGCAAACTGGAGAAGGAGCCCAACCCCGATCAAGAAGGAAAAGGCAGATGAAAAAAAGCTGGCGCCGGTCCAGTATCATTCTTTTGCTCTGCATCGCTTTCTGCATCAGTTCTTGCACTCCGGTACCGGTGGAAACCAAACCCTCCGTTTATTACGTCACTCCGGTGGTCACCTATTTAAAGGAATGCCCCGCTTATGACTGCCAAGCGGTGGGAGAGCTGCATCGAGGCGACCAGGTGGAACAGCTGGAGGTCAAAGATAACTGGTGGCGGGTTCAGGCGAAGTCCAGCGGTCTCACCGGCTGGCTCCAGCCGGAGCTTTTAAACCCCGCCCCCGTAGCCGTGGAAAATTATTATGTGGCCGCCGACACCCTGGAACTGCGGGAATGCCCCAGCCCGGATTGTCCCTTCCGGAAGATTCTCTTTAAGGGTGACCGGGTCCAGAAGATTGCGGAGAACGACCAGGGTTGGCTCCGGGTGCTGGTGGAAAAAGACGCCAGCATCGGCTGGATTCCCGCGGCCCTGCTCACCGACAAGGCCGAGAAACCAACAGCCAAGCCGGTGGAGGAGAAATCTTACCTGTATGCGGCCGGGGCCAACGTCAATCTCTATTCTTTGCCCCTGTTCAGCTCCAAGATCGTCAAGACCGTGCCCCTGAATGAAAAGCTGGAGAAGCTGGCCCAGCACGGCCAGGACTGGTTCAAGGTGCGCCACCCTAACTCCGGCGCCGAAGGCTGGGCCGCGGCCAAAGACCTCAAGGCCTCCCCGGTAGCCAAGGAGCCGCCCAAGAAAAAGAAAAGGCTCAGAAAGAAAGCCGCCCCCCCCAAACCCCAAGTTGAACCGGAAGCCATGTAAGGCTAAGGAGGCGCCCGGGGTATCGGAGGACAACAGGATCCATGGCCGGCAGGCGTCCCCCTCCAATCCCGGGTGTGAACTTGGTTTATCTCCTCTCCCCCCCGTCCAGGATACCTTCCCCTGGCCGTTGATTTACGGCCATGATTTTGTTAGCATGCGAATAGTCTTGGTCTTTGAAAAAGGCAGAGGTGCTTGAGAAGAACCGGGCGAGGGGAGGGAGTCAGCCTGGTGGCACAGCCGTACCGCCTGAATTTTTGTTAATAATTTGCTAATGGAGAAGCAGCGCTTTGCGACCCTCCTGGGATGAATATTTCATGCTCATCGCCAAGCTGGTGAGCACCCGTTCCACCTGCAACAGCCGTCCCACCGGCGCGGTGCTGGTGAAGGATAAGCAGATTCTGGCCACCGGCTATAACGGCTCCATGCCCGGCGCGCCCCACTGCTCCGACCAGACCATGCCGGACGGCAGCCCCTACTGCCACCGCCGGGCTTTGTGCATCGAGGACGTGGACAAGTACAATTACTGCCGGGCCTCCCATGCCGAGGCCAACGCCATTGCCCAGGCGGCCCGCTATGGGGTGGCCATCAAGGGGGCCACCCTTTACGTCACCCTGGAACCCTGTTTTGTCTGCATCAAGCTCCTGGCCACCGCCCAGATCGCCCGGGTCTATTTCGAGATGGCCTATGAGTCCCGGGATCTGTCCCGGGACGCGTTCTGGCGGGACGCGGTCAAGGACGCGGGCATTCAGGTCTATGAGCAACTGAGCATCACCCCGGAGTCTCTGGCTTCTGTTCTCCCCAGTTTAGAGGAGATCACGTCTGCGCGCCGTTTGGCGGCCACCGGGCCCGGCGCGGAGCCCCGCCTGAGGGTGGGCGCGGTGGACCTGGATTGAGTCGGAATCAGGCCTATTCGCAGGTAAAATTCAGGTTGCCTTCGTGCAATGTAATATTCTAATAGTGGCAATCAGTTAGCCGAAAACCGAAAACCGAAAACTGTATTTATGAGTCCCAAGGCCAATCCCAAAAAGAGTAATTCCCGCAAGGCCAAAGCGTCCCCCCCGGCCGCGCCTGCCTCCCCCCGCACCAGGCGGCTAAGCCAGGAGATGACCGCGGTCCTGCTGTTGGGGCTGGCGGCGTTTCTGCTGCTCTCCCTGTGGACCTGGACCCTAAGGGACCCCCAGAATCTGGGGGAGGTGTGGAACGCCATCCGGGTGCACAACTGGGGCGGCAAAGCCGGGGCCTATCTCTCCCGGCACCTGCTGGCCGCCCTGGGGGTGGCGGCCTTCTGGCTGCCCCTGCTGCTTACGGGACTGGCCTGGAAGTCCTACCGCTTCGGCCTGGAAGACCTGTCCGGCAAGCAGGCGGCCGCGGCCTTGGGGCTGGTGGCGGCCAGCGCCGGGCTGCTGGGGCTTGTCTGGCCTTTTGTGCGCTGGGATAGCGGGGTCTTCCAATCCGGGGGCTGGGTGGGAGTCCTCCTGGTCTGGGGGCTGTCCGCCCCTCTCAACCGCTCCGGCGCGGCCCTGGTTCTGGGGCTGGTCTTGCTGATCAGCCTGATGGGGGCCACCCGCCTTTCCTACCTGGGTCTCCTGGCCTTGTTGGGCCGGATGCTCAAAGGGCTGGGGTCCCTGGTCTGGCCCCGGAGCCGGGAGGCGGGGATGCCGCCTCCCCGCGCCCGGCGGCCCGCCCCGGAGCGGCCGCTGGTCAACCGGAGCGGCAGTGAAGCCCCGGAACTGGTAATAGGGCCTCCCCCCGCCCCGTCCCCCGAGCCTCCGGCGGCAGCCGCGCCCCGGGCCCGGCGGGGCGCGGCTGCCGGCGGCTTCACCCTGCCGCCCCTGGACCTCCTGGACCAGGTGCCTCCCTGGGATCACCAGGTCCACGAAGGGGTGATGGTGGCCCAGGCGGAGAAGCTGGAGGATACCCTGCGCCACTTCGGGGTGGAGGGGAAAGTCGTGTCCATCACCACCGGCCCGGTGGTGAGCCGCTTTGAGCTGGAGCCCGCGCCGGGGGTGAAGATCAGCAAGGTCACGGGTCTGGCGGACGACCTGGCCCTGGCCTTGAAGGCCCTGTCCATCCGTATTGTCGCCCCGGTGCCCGGCAAGGCGGTCATCGGCATCGAGGTGCCCAATCCCAAACGCCAGGTGGTGGGCCTCCGGGAAATCCTGGCGGACGCCTCCTACCGCAAGTCAGCTTCCCGCCTGACCATCGCCCTGGGCAAAGACATCATGGGCCAGCCGGTGGTCAACGACCTGGCCAAGATGCCCCACCTGCTCATCGCCGGGGCCACGGGGAGCGGCAAGAGCGTAGGCCTCAACGCCATGATCCTGAGCATCCTCTTCAAGGCCACCCCCCAGGAGGTGCGGTTCCTGCTCATCGATCCCAAGCGCATTGAGCTCTCCACCTACGAGGGCATCCCCCATTTGCTGCACCCGGTGGTGGTGAACCCCAGGGAAGCCACCGTGGCCCTGCACTGGGCGGTGGCGGAGATGGAGCGCCGCTACGTCCTGCTCTCCGACATGGCGGTGCGGAACATTGAAGGCTACAACCAGAAAGTGGCCAAGAACGCCAAGGAAAAGCCGCCGGAAGGGGAGGAGCCGCCCCGGCCCCTGCCCTATGTGGTCATTGTCATCGATGAGCTGGCGGACCTGATGCTGGTCTCCTCCCGGGACACGGAAGAATACCTGATCCGTCTGGCCCAAAAGGCCCGGGCCTCGGGCATGCACCTTCTGGTGGCCACCCAGCGGCCCTCGGTGGATGTGATCACCGGCCTCATCAAGGCCAATTTTCCCACCCGGGTCTCTTACCAGGTCTCCTCCAAACCCGACTCCCGGGTCATCCTGGACACCGTGGGCGCGGAGCGCCTTCTGGGCATGGGCGACCTTCTCTTTATGCCCCCCGGCACTTCCCGGCTGAAGCGCATCCACGGGGCCTTCGTCACCGAAGAGGAAGTGGTGCGGGTGGTGGAATTCCTGAAAGCCCAACAGTCTCCGGAGTTCGAATCCGGTATCCTGGAGATGCAGGAGAAGGGAGTGGAAGAAGGGGAGACGGGGGAGAAGGATGAAAAATGGGAGGCCGCGCTGGAGCTGGTGGCCGAAACCCGGAACGCCTCCATCTCCATGCTGCAGCGAAGGCTGCGCATCGGCTACAACCGGGCCGCGCGCATCATCGAGACCATGGAAAGCGAGGGCCTCATCGGCCCCTCCGACGGCCTCAAAGCCCGGGAGGTCTATATTCCCCGGAGGTAGAGATTACTGGAGGATTAGAGGAATATAGTTCCCTATATTTAATTCTGCTCTTTTAATTTTCACAGAAAACAAAAAACAGAAACCGTCTCCTCAACCCGCCTCCGCAGCCGTCACCACCCGGTTGCGCCCCCCTGTTTTAGCCTGGTAAAGGGCGGCGTCCGCGGCCCGGATTAAGGCCTCTCCATCGGCCCCGTGATTGGGGGAGACCGCCACCCCCAGAGACAGGGTAATCGTTCCCAGGAGTTGGCCCTGATATTCCACCTGGAGGCGTTCTACTCCCTGGCGCAGTTTCTCGGCCCGCTGGCGGGTGGTCTCCAAAGAAGCCTCCGGCATGATGAGAATGAACTCTTCGCCCCCATAACGGCAGGCAATGTCCTCCCGGCGGATATTGGCTCGCATAAAAGTGCTCAATTCCCGGAGTAAGGTATCCCCTGCTTCATGGCCGAAGGTGTCGTTGAAATGTTTAAAGTGGTCCAGATCCAGCATAATGATCCCCAGGGGGGCCTCTTTGCGCTGGACCCGCATGATTTCCCGCTCCAGCATCTCCTCCATGTAACGCCGGTTGAACAGGCCGGTCAAAGAATCGTGGATGGCCTGCTGCAGAAGGGAATTTCTCAGGTTCAGGTTCGCCAGGGACAAGGCGATCTGTTTGGCCGCGGTGGTGGCCAGCCTCTTTTTGGAATCGCTCAGGGTCTCTTCCGTAGAGGTTTCCTGGGGGTTCTTGAGCAACAGGAGCAAGCCCAGATTATCACCATGGGCGATTAAGGGAACGCACATATAACCGGTGGAGACCGATCCTGCCAAATGTCCGCAAACAAAACCGGAGGGGGGGTCATTAACCAAATGCTCCTGTCCCATCCTTAGCGCCCAGCATTCATCCGGGGAGAAGGCCTGGGCTCCGGACGGGGACTTCCCCCAATGCGCCACCGCTTCCAGGACGTTCTTTCCCTCCTTGAACACGAACAATGCCCCTGATTCCTCGGGAAACATCTGCGGGGCGTACTGGCCCATGCCCGCATAAGCTTCCTCGATGGTCTGGCAGGCCTGGAGAAGGTCTCCCATCTCATTGAGCAGGGTAATGTCCCGGTTGCGCCGCCCGAATTCCAGAATCCAGATCTTGAGTTTTTCGTTGGCCTTAAACAGCTCTTGCTCTGCCTGGCGGTGCTCAGTGATATCTTCCAATACCACCATCACCCCGCTTATTCCATCTTGGGGGTCGTGGAGGGGGGACATGGAGAAGCTGATATCCATGATCATGCCGTTGCGGTGCCGTAGCTCTATCTCCCCGTTGACCGGCTCTCCTTGCAAGCCCCGGGAGTACAATTCCAGGAATTCCAGGGGCGGGTCCTCAGGAAGGAATGGGGGCGGCAGCCCCATCACCTCGGAGGCCCTCCAGCCGAAGATGCCTTCGGCTGCCGGGTTCCATAGATGCACGCAGCCCTGGGCATCCAGGGCGACGATGGCCAGGGGAGCAGCTTTAATCAAGGAGCCCAAGGTTTGATTGACTTCCTGGAGGTCTATCTCCGTCCGCCTCTCTTGCGCCAGGCTTTTACCCAGGCGGGCAGAGGCCAGGCCGATGCCCCCCAACCCCAGCAGCCATAAGAGACCATGGCTAAGGTAGATGATGAACACCTGCTGGCGACTCGCGGCCCGGAGGGGCTTCAGAGGCACCAGGACGCTGATCCCGCCCCGGATGTCTCCCACCTTGTAGCCCTGGGCAGCATGACACTCCATGCAGGCCTTTTCGGCCACCAGGGGTTGGATCAGGCGCAGGTAATCCTGGTCCGGCATATGTTCCACCGCACTGAATTCCGGGGCTCCCTGCCCCAATGCCTTGAGAGCATTGGTCTCCCAAAGATCCGGGGTATTTTCCGGACGCAGGGATTTGAGACTGACGATGCGCCCCTCCATCTTGTTCTGCTGCAGGGCCAGCTCATATAACTGCCGGGTCATGTACGCCGGGTTTACCAGGGTCAACCTCCGTCCTGAGGGGGTGCGCAGGTCCCGTTCCGGCACGCTGGAGAGATATGGATTGGGTGGGGTATTATTATCCACCTGGACATATACCCCGTTATGGAGGGCGTTCCACTGCCGGTAAAGGATGATCTGGTCGCAGTGGCTCCGGGCCGCGGCCCGGGCAATCTCAAGGTTGGTCTGGCTTTCCTGGTACAGGTTTACGGCCAGGGAAAGGATAATCAGCCCGGTCCAGGCGGCCACCAGCAACCCCACGTAGCGCCCTAGGGAAATGGCCGGGGCTTTGATTTTCAAGGAGTCTCCCGGGTTCTGAGTTATAATAATAGGTTCCACATTTGCTCCGAAAAAACCGGGCGGTGCTGTCGGCATTATTGAAGTTCTATCAGTTATATATCGACCGGATGGCCGAACATATTGAGATAAAAAATCTTTTCCCCCAGGCGAAAAGAAAAATAAATTTTGTAAAGAGGGCCGGGGGAAAACCATTTCCCCGCCCTACCTCAAAATGCCCTTTAAAGGAGACCGTCAATTGTAAACGTCTTATTGAATACCGGTTGACAATTATTTTTTTTAGAAGATACTTTTTCGGTATGCCTTCCCTTAAACAAACCGATTTTGAAGATATCTTTTGCCGCTCCTGGGGGGAGATGTGGCCCTTAATGGCGGAGGCCCACCGCCTCCGGGAGCGTCATTTCGGGCGGCAGGTCAGTTTCTGCGTCATCACCAACGCCAAATCCGGCCTTTGTTCCGAGGACTGCGCCTTCTGTTCCCAGGCGGCCGGCGCCAGGGGGGAAGTTCCCCGTTACCCTTTGCCTCCTTTGGAAGAGTTAGTGACGGCCGCGGCCCAGGCCGCCGCGGCCGGGGCCTCCCGCTTCTCCCTGGTGACCTCCGGCCGGGGCATTATCTCCAGGAAGGAGCAAGAAGCCTTGCTGCGGACGGTGGCGGCCATTAGGGAGGCGGTCCCCATTCAGGTCTGCGTTTCCCTGGGGATTGTGGAGCGGGGCTTCCTGGAGGAGTTAAAGGCTGCGGGGGTGTCCCGTTATCATCACAACCTGGAGGCCGCGGCCTCCTTTTTCCCCCAGATTTGCACCACCCATTCTTATGCAGAACGAGTGGCCACCATTGAAACGGCCAGGTCCGCGGGGCTCTCCGTGTGCGCCGGGGGCATTCTGGGACTGGGGGAAAGTCTGGCCCAACGCTGGGAGCTGGCCCAGGCCTTGAAAGAATTGGCCGTGGACGCCATCCCCCTAAATTTCCTGCACCCTTTGCCGGGCACCGGGCTGGCGGGCAGACCGTTATTGTCGCCCCTGGAGGCCCTCCAGAGCATTGTCGCCTTCCGCCTCCATTTCCCGGATCGGCCCCTCATCATCTGCGGGGGCCGCCAGGCGACGCTGCGCTCCCTGGCCCCCCTGATCTTCGCCGCGGGGGCCAATTGCCTGATGACCGGAGACTACCTCACCACCAAGGGCCGCCTCCCCCAGGAGGACCGGCAGATGCTGGCCGACCTGGACCTGGAGCTCGTCCAGGAGAAGACAGTGAGCAGTAAGCAGTGGCCAGTGGCCAGTGATCAGTGATCAGTAAAAAAAAAGTGATTACAATTTATTAACCTTGAACCTTGAACCTTGAACTTTTAGAGCTGATGAAACTGAAACTACCCGACATCCCCGCAATTAAAGGCCTTTTCGTCACCGGCACCGATACCGGGGTGGGCAAAACCTGGATCGCCGCCGGGCTCACCGCAGCCTTGAGGCAGCGGGGGCTTAAAGCCGGATATTTCAAGCCCGTCCAGAGCGGTTGCCCGGAGGAGGAGGTGGTGCTAATCCCCACTGATGCCCGGATTGCTAAGGAACTGGCGAATCTGCCGGAGCCCCTGGACCTGCTCACCCCCATCACCCTGCGCCTGCCCCTGGCCCCGGGGGTGGCCGCGGTCCAGGAAGGGATAAAAGTGGACCTGGAGCGGGTGGCCACGTCTTTCCGGGAACTGGGCAAACGTTACGGCTTCCTGGTGGTGGAAGGCGCAGGCGGCCTTTATGTCCCCCTGGTGGACAACAACTTCCTGGTTCTGGACCTGGTCCGCTGGCTTAAGCTCCCTCTCCTGGTGGTGGCCCGGGCCGGCCTGGGGACCATCAACCACACGGCCCTCACCGTCCTGGCGGCCCGCCAGGCGGGGCTGCCGGTTGCCGGGGTGGTCCTGAACCGTTGCTCCGCCACTCCAGGCCTGGCCGAGCAGACCAACCCGGCGGTGATTGAGGCTATTACGGGAGTCCCTATTTTGGGGAAGGTGCCGGAAATCACCGATCTGGAGTCTCCGGAGGGCAAGAAGGTCTTTTTAAGCGCAGTGCACGAAATCTGCTCCAGGGTAGATTTTTTTATAAATATGTAAGGGGTTGGGGGAGGGGGTTTGGGGGAGGGGGCAGGGGCCCTCGGCCCCTGGCCACCTCCCCCAACTCCCACCAAAAACCATGTTTCTGGAACTGGCGCAAGAATTAGCGGCTTTAGAGGCCCAGGCCCTGGGGCGCCGCCTCCAGGTGGTGGAGGAGGTATTGCCCGGCGGGCGGGTGCGGGTGGCGGGGCAGGTGTTGTTGAACCTGTCTTCCAATGATTATCTGGGTCTGGCCCAGGAGCCCCGCCTCATTGCCGCTGCCCAGGCCGCGGCGGCCCGCTGGGGGGTGGGGGCCGGGGCCTCCCGCCTGGTGGTGGGGCATTTGGCGCTCCATGAGGCCGTGGAAGCGAAACTGGCCGCGTTCAAGGGCACGGAGGCCGCAGTGGTCTTCAGCACCGGCTACATGGCCAACCTGGGGGTGATTGCCGCCTTGATGGGGCCGGGGGACGTCATCTGCAGCGACCGGCTCAACCACGCCAGCATCATGGACGGCATCAAACTATCCGGCGCGGCCCTGCAGCGCTATCCCCACCGGGACCTGAACGGGCTGGAGAAGGCTTTGCAAAAGGCTCCGGGGGGTAAAAGGCGTCTCATCATTACGGATTCCGTCTTTTCCGTGGACGGGGACCTGGCGCCCTTAAGGGAGTTGGTGGAGTTGAAAGAACGCTACGGCGTCTGGCTGATGATCGATGAGGCCCATGCCACCGGCGTCCTGGGGCCGGGGGGCGCGGGACTGGCCCAAGACTTGGGGGTGACTGACGCGGTGGACATCCACATGGGCACCTTATCCAAAGCCCTGGGCTCCCTGGGAGGGTACGTGGCCGGGGAGGGGCGGCTCATTGATTATCTCCACAACCGGGCCCGCTCTTTTATTTACTCCACGGCCCTGCCGCCCCCGGTCCTGGGCGCGATCCAGGCGGCCTTGAAGATTGTCCGGGAGGAACCGGAGCGAAGAGCGGGACTCTTACAGAAATCCGCAAATTTTCGCCGCGGTTTGCAGGACGCGGGCTTTGACACCCTGGGCAGTGAGACCCAGATCGTGCCGGTGCTGGTGGGGAAAAACGAGGCCACCCTCAAATTTTCCGAGGCTCTCAGGCAGCGGGGCCTGATGGCCGTGGCCCTACGGCCGCCCACGGTGCCTCCCGGGAAGGCCCGGGTCCGTTTTTCCCTCTCCGCGGCTCACGGGGAAGAAGACCTGGCCCGGGCCCTGGAGATCATTGTGAAAACGGGTAAAGAGATGGGGTTGGCGCAATGCAGACCCTGATCCTGCTCCACGGCTGGGGTGCAACCGGATCGGTCTGGCAGAAGCAGACGCTGGCCTTCCAGAAGCAGCTCCAGGTCCAGGCTCCCCCCATCTCCGCCTGGGACCCATACTGGCTGGAGGGGTATCTGCAAAATTATTCTTTGCCGGATTGCCTCCTGGTGGGCTGGTCTTTGGGAGGTATGCTGCTTCTGGAGGTCTTGGCCAAGAAGGGTTCCCCCCCGGGCGGTCTGGCCCTGGTGGGGGTGCCCCCGGTCTTCTGCTCCCGCCCGGACCACCCCTGGGGACAGCCCCCGGCCGCGGTGCGGGCCATGCGCCGGGCCTTGAAGGGCGACCCCCCGAAGGTGTTGCAGGATTTTGCCGGGAGTTGCTTAAGCCCAGGTGAGGAGGCCTTTAAAGATGAGGTCGCCCCTTTGTTCACCGGAGCCGACGGGTCCGATCTAACTGCCGGTCTGGATTATTTATTGAACCGGGACCTGCGGCCCCTGCTGTCCGGCCTGCCGGCTCCCCCCACCATCATCCAGGGGGACCGGGACCGCATCGTGCCAGCGGAGCAGGCCCGATTTCTCCATGAGCGCCTCCCCGGCTCCAGCCTGCGCCTCCTGCCCGGCGCGGGCCACCTCCCTTTCTGGACCCAGGCCGGGAGGTTTAACGAAATTTTGGAGGAAATGATTGTGGGGGGAGGACCAGGAGGATAGCTATCAGCATTCAGCTATCAGCTTAAAAGAGAGAGGGCTCTTCTTTTTTGCTGAAAGCTGAAAGCTGACTGCTGACAGCTCTCTCCCCTGGCCCCCTCCCCCAAATCCCAACACCAAACCATGGATATTAAGCAAAGCATAAGGCGGAATTTCGCCCGGCGGGCTGGGTCTTATGATCGTTATGCCGGTATGCAGCGTCTCATGGCCCGGGGTTTGCTGGCCCGCCTTGAGGAGGCTTTGCCCCGGGCCCGGCGCATCCTGGAGGTGGGGTGCGGCACCGGCTACCTCACCTATTTGCTACGGCAGGGCAATCCTAAAGCGGCGTTGGTGGCCCTGGACCTGGACACCGCGCTGGTGGCCCAGGCCCGCGGCCGCCTGGGGCCGGATTCCCAAATCTCCTGGCTGGTGGCGGACGGCGAGGCTTTGGCCCGGGGACGCTTCGACCTCCTGGTTTCCAACGCCACTTTTCAGTGGTTCACCCATCCCCGGGAGACTCTGCAGGCCTATTTTCAGGCCCTAAGCCCTGAAGGTTGTCTGGCTTTCTCCACCTTGGGACCCCAAACCTTCGGGGAACTGGATGCCTCCTTGGGCCGGGCCGCGGCCGCGGTTAACCTGAAGTCCGTGCCGGTGATTGCGGCCCGGAGGTTTTTGGATACCCGGAATTGGGAAGAATTTCTAGGACTGGCCGGTTTTTCCCAGGTGCAATTGACCAGGAAACTGCTCCAGGCCCATTTCCCCACGGTGCCGGAGTTTCTCCAGGCCCTGAAGGCCACGGGGGCCACAAACCCCCAGCCCCGCCCCTTTTCTCCCCGCCTGTTGGCCGCGCTGATCCGGGCCTATGAAGCCCGGTTCCGGCAAAACGGCAGCATTCCCGTGACCTACGAGGTTATTTGGGCCGTGGCCCGGAAGTGAAGGTACGCCGGATGAAAAGCCCTGGACTTTACCACCTTTTCTCTCAATTCATTGCGCGGAAAAAGGACAAAATCATTGGCAATATCTGAGAAAATGATAAATTCATAAGGTTGCACTATTTTCTGCAGGATTTTCATTTATGTCGGAATTACTTACAGGCCGGCCGGGAGAGCGGCGGTTATTTCTGGGAAACGAGGCCATCGTCCGGGGCGCGTTGGAGGCGGGCGTGGCCCTGGTCACCACCTATCCCGGCACTCCGGCCTCGGAGATCGGCGACCGCTGTTACGAAATCTCCCGGCAGACGGACCTCTATTTCGAATACTCCGTCAACGAAAAGGTGGCCCTGGAAGTGGCCGCAGGGGCCGCGGCCTCCGGCTGGCGGTCGCTGTGCGCCATGAAGCACGTGGGCCTCAACGTGGCCGCGGATACCCTCATGACCCTGGCCTACGTGGGCGTCAAGGCCGGCTTGGTCATCATCAGCGCCGACGACCCTTCCCTCTTTTCCAGTCAGAACGAGCAGGACAACCGCTATTACGCCAAAATGGCGGGTCTGCCCATGCTGGAGCCGGCCTCCCCCCAGGAGGCCAAGGAGATGACCCGGGCCGCGTTCGCCCTCTCCGAGGAACTGCAACTGCCCGTGCTGCTCCGCACCACCACCCGCATCAATCATACCCGGGGCGCGGTGACCCTGGGAGAACTGGCCCCCCGTCCCGGTCCCGGCTTCTTCACCAAGGAGCCTTTCCAGAAAGTGATGGTCCCCGCGGTGGCCCGCCAGGCCCACGCCCGGCTGCTGGCGGCCCAGGGCCAGGCTGCGGCCCAGGCCGAGGCGTCTGTTTTTAATAAAATTTCCGGTAACGGCCCCTGGGGCATCGTCACTTCCGGGGTGAGCAGCAACTACGTGGAGGACGCGGTGGCCGAACTGGGGCTCCAGGATCGGGTGCAGGTCCTCAAGCTGGGCTTCACCCATCCCCTGCCGGCGAACCTCATCCTCAAATTTTTGGCCCCCTTAGAAAGGGTGCTGGTGGTGGAGGAACTGGAGCCTTACCTGGAGGAAGGCCTCCGGGCCATCGCCCAGGCCCAGGGCCTGACTCTGCCCATCCAGGGGAAAGGCCAGGCCTTGTTCTCCCGCCTCTACGAGTATCAGCCGGCCCTGGTGCGCCGGGTCACGGCCCGCTATTTCGGCGTAACCGACATAGCCGCGGAACCTCCGGACCCCGCCCAAATCCTGGGCCAACCCCTCCCGGACCGGCCCCCCAACCTCTGCCCGGGCTGCCCCCACCGGGCCATGTATTATTCCGTGAAAATGGCCCTCCGGGACCTGGGCATGGAAGGAATCTTCCCCACGGACATCGGCTGCTATACCCTGGGGCTCTTACCCCCCCTGTCCATGGCCGATTTTCTCATCTGTATGGGCTCCAGCATCAACACCGCCGCAGGCATCTCCCGGGCCACGGACCAGAAGGTGGTGGCCTTTATCGGCGATTCCACCTTTTTCCATTCCGGGCTTCCCGGCTTGGCCAACGCCGTGCACCAGGGCCATAACTTCCTCCTGGTCATCCTGGACAACGGCACCACGGCCATGACCGGCCACCAACCACACCCCGGGGTTACCCTCACTCCTCCCGGCTACCCCTGCGAACACGTTCCCCTCAAGCGGGTGGTCCAGGCCCTGGGCGTGGAAAAGCTCTGGGTGGTCAATCCCTTTAAATACCGGGAGGCCTTGGCAGCCACTAAAGACGCGGTAAATGCCACCGGGGTGCGGGTGCTCATCTCCGAGGCCCCCTGTCCTCTCCACGTGCATCGGCTCCAAGGCCGTAAAAGCCGGGCCCGTTTCTCAGTCACCGATAAATGTCAGGACTGCCGCCACTGCCTGGACTACTTCGGTTGCCCGGCCATGCAACTGAGCGACAAACCGCAGGGCGGCCGTATGCGCATCGATACCGACCTCTGCTCCGGCTGCGCCTTCTGCGTCCAATGGTGCGAGGCGATCCGGCCTTTAAAAGTCCCATGAAACCCCAATAATTTAATAGAAAAAGAAAGGGGAATAGAATGGACGGCCAATTAAAAAAAGATGTTGAAACGGCGTTAGAAAAACTCAAAAACTATGTCAATGGAATTTATCCTTGGGAAGGAGGCACGAATAGAGCTGCCTTGGTTGGGATACTTCAGGCAGCACTTGTTGTCAACAAACCTAATATTGATAATATTTACCCCCATTTAGTAAGCAAGTTAACTAAAAAAAGTTGTAAACTAATGCCGAATTTTGTTGGAAAGTTAAGGAGTAGTGGTTTGGTAAGCCCTGGTGATAGTCATAAACTACAATGGGAAGCGGAACTTACCATCTCACGGGACAAACTTAAAGCATTGTGGGATGTGGTTTCTAAGGACTAATAATAACCCAAAATTCAGTGCTGTCCGGTTAACTGATTAAAAAAAGTCCGAAAACTCCCGGAATCTGTTAGAATGGGTTAGCCATAACTCACTAAACAGAAAGGAGATTTCGGACTATGGCCCATTGTAACACAATCTTTC
>Ga0299912_10000723_pt1 | contig 27223 bp, 22 predicted proteins | sample RVTome_2_FD_207667 | JGI IMG/M metagenome (GOLD analysis project Ga0299912, IMG submission 207667) | Soil microbial communities from uranium-contaminated site in the Upper Colorado River Basin, Wyoming, United States - RVT95D214 (version 2) ... | reverse complement strand
TATAACTGAAACAAACACCGACCGCAGCGTCGGGCACAGCTTGCAGAACCTGTTTCGCTACGGGAAAATATTCATTTACGACGTGCCTGTCGAAGTGCAGAAAGACGCTTCCTCGCCCCCGGAGCGAAAAACGGCAAAAGAGATATATTATCGGCCGGATTTACGGATGTTTGACTCGTATCATCAGGCATTACTGGCGGTTCTTGAAAAATACAAGGGTGTTGAGGACGAGGGCACGTACAGCTCCCTTCAGGACGGCCACCGCAACATGCTCAAAAACGCTGTCCTTTTGTTCTATCAGGCAGGGCACCAGCAGCAGGCGCTAAAAATCTACAACGAGCTGCGCAAACGCTATCCGCGAGACGAGTTCAAAGTCCCGCTGGTCGAGTACGCCAGGAATCGTCTGCGCGAGGAGCTCGAAAGCATAGGCATTTTCGACGCACAGGAGCAGATCGCCGCACTTCTTCGGGAAAGCTACTTTAGATTCGCAATGCGGGACGATGATGAAGCATTCGGCAGAGAGAAACTGGCCAAAGAGGTGTGGGACATCTATCAGTCAAAATACCCGGCTGAACAGAGAATTGACCTGCCCGATTTCAGATTGCTCAGGTACTTTGCGCTTCTTGATTTCTTTGAGGACCCGCTATATCCGCCCAACCTCAAGCTGAATCTGCTTGGACGGATAGAGATAGAAAGGCCTGAACTCCATAAGCAGTTGCAGCAGCAAGAAGAGCAGCTTAAAAAAGAGCTCGAAAAATCGCAATGACCACATGCCCGGCGCGAGTATGCACAACATACCTTCGCATCAATTAACACCCTCACAAAGAGAAGCTGTTTCTCACAAGGAGGGGCCTTTACTGGTTGTGGCCGGCCCTGGAAGCGGCAAGACGCGGGTAATCACATACCGAATTGCGGCTCTTATCGATTCAGGCATCAAGCCATACAATATTTGTGCGATAACTTTCACCAATAAAGCCGCTGATGAGATGCGCCAGAGAGCAGTTGCGCTGGGTGCGTCCGGCCGCGCCCACATCAGCACCTTCCACTCTTTGTGCGTTAGAATCCTTCGCCAGTATGCCGATAAGGCGGACATAAAGCCGAGCTTTAGCGTGTATGACGAGTCAGACCAAAGTAAGTGCATCAAGCAGGCGGTCAAAGACTGCGAACTCGATGCCACAAATTTTCCGCCGGCCCGAATCCTCGAACATATCTCTAAGCTAAAAAACAACCTTATGGACGTGGATTTTTTGAAGGCTAAAGCGGACGATTTTTGGACCAAAACATTGGCGAAAATATACGCCCGCTATCAGTCTATTCTGTCTGAGCGTAACGCTCTGGATTTCGATGATCTATTGATGAAGACCGCTTTCTTGCTGGAAGGCCGGCCCGAAGTCTGCGATGAGCTTGCCGAGCATTTCAAATTCCTGCTCATCGACGAGTATCAGGACACAAATCACGCCCAGTACCGGATCGCCAAAGCCCTTGTCTCGCGGCACAATAATATCTGCGCAACGGGCGACCCGGACCAGTCAATCTACCGCTGGCGGGGGGCCGACATCCGAAATATATTGGCGTTTGAAAAGGATTGGCCCGATGCCACTGTCGTCAAACTGGAGGAAAATTTTCGCAGCAGTCCTAATATTCTCGAAGTCGCAGACAGTCTTATCGCCTTTAACCAGAATCGAAAGGAGAAAAAGCTCATTCCTACGAGGCCACGGGCCCGCGATGTCTGTGTAACAGCCTTTGAGGATGAGCACGAAGAAGCGTTGGCTGTTGCCCGGCAGATAAAAAACCTGGCTGATGAAGGTGCATCTCCGAAAGACATCGCCGTGTTCTACCGCGTCAATGCTATGAGCAGGGTGATCGAGGAAGCGTTTTTTCAAAACAAAATACCATATCAGATTGTCCGCGGCGTCGAGTTTTACCATAGAAAGGAAATTCGTGACCTGCTTGCCTACTTGAAGATTATTGCCAACCCTGATGACGAGATTGCGCTACTGCGCATAATAAACACGCCGGCACGCGGCATAGGAAAAACCACCGTCGACAAGGTTCGCCTGTATGCCGCCCAAAACAAGATCAGCCTGCTTGAGGGCCTGAAAAACGCCGAGCATATCGAGGCTCTGCCGAAAGCGGCGCAGGCCAAGCTTACTGCTTTTGTCGATATGCTGGAAAGGCTCAGAAAGAAAGTTGCCGGCAAAGTCGCGTCACTTGCTGAAAGCGTTTTTGTCGAATCCGGACTGGAAGAATCGCTCCGAGCAGCCGGACCCGATGGCGAAAACGCTATCGAAAATGTCAATGAGCTGATAAATGGGGCTTCTCAATACGACCAGCAAGCTGAGGACCCGTCACTGATTGACTATCTTCAGCAGGTATCTCTGTTCAGCGATGTTGACGGTTACGATACATCCAGCGATCGCGTCGCTCTGATGACTTTGCACGCCGCCAAGGGCCTGGAATTTGAAAATGTCTTTATCATCGGCCTTGAAGATGGTTTGCTGCCGCATGAAAGATCAAAGAACTCAACTACCGGCGGCCAGGAGGATTTGGAGGAGGAGCGGAGACTCTTTTTTGTGGGCATAACCCGCGCCAAAGTAGGCTTGCACATAAGCCACGCCCGATACCGGACGGTGCGGGGACAAATGCTTAGAACCATACGCTCCGACTTCCTTGGCGAACTTGGAATTGACTTGGCCGAACCTGACCAAGATGAGCAGTCCACTTTCTTTGCAGGCCAGTTAGTTCGGCACAAATCGTTCGGCGTGGGCAGGATCAAAGAATTTGTAGATATGGGCGAAAACAGTTTCGTGGTCGTTGAGTTTAATTCTGGACAGACAAAATCACTGATGCTAAAATACGCCCGTCTTGCGAGGGTAAGCATTAAGCAAGCACCCCGCAATAAATGGCGGGGCTAAATATTTAGCCTGCGGTTTTACCGCAGGTTTGGAGCCTGACCAAAAACCGAAGAAGGGAGATTGAGATGGAAAATGGAATGGATCGACGAGAGTTTCTGCAAATGACAGCGGCTGGAAGTGCGGCGTGCCTTGTCGGCGCAAATGTCTTGGCGGCGGCAGCAAGCCCAAAAGCGTCAAGGCTGATAAGTCCGGGCTGCAGAAGAACAAAAGTCAAAGTCGCCAGGTTGTATATGGGGCTGCCCAGCAACCCTCACTGGCCTAAGCCCAGCCTGAATCTGGCAGAGGAAATCCGGTTTTATGGCTCGGAGTTCGCAAAGCTGAAAGACCAGCTATCCGATGTGGAATTTGTGCCGGACCAAGTGGTTAGCTCGCCCCAGCAGGTAAGTCAGCTAAAAGACAAGCTGCAAGATGTTGACGGCATTTTAGCGATCCACCTGACGATAGGAATAGGTTCAATCCTCAACGAAATCCTCAGCGTTGGTAAGCCCACGGTTGTCTTTGCCGTGCCGTATTCCGGACATGAATGGGCGGGATTTGGCTCTATGCAAAAGCAGCCGGTGGGGGCAAAAATGGAGTGTGTGCTCACAACCGACTATAAGCAATTGGCGGTTGCTGTAAGACCTTTCCGGGCAATTCACCATTTGCGGGAGGCCAAGATTCTTGATGTTACAACCAGGTCTTTTGCCAAGTACGCCGAGAGCATGAAAGAAAAATTCGGAACCGAGATTAAGCAAATCGAACTCAAGCGGGTCGAGGAAGCATATAACGCCGTTGATGACAAAGAAGCGAAGGCCGAGACTGAGCGGTGGATTAAACAGGCAGAACAAGTTGTGGAACCCTCCAGAGAAAACATATTTAAGTCCTGCAAACTGGCGCTGGCGTTTGAGAGATTGTTGGACGAAGAGGATGCCACCGTAATGACCGTTGATTGCTACGGCACAATGTGGGATAAAACGATAAAACTTCCTGCCTATCCGTGTGTTGGCTTTACCAGACTTAATGACATGGGGTTGGGCGGCATCTGCGAATCAGATTTGCAGTCCGCTATGACTCACATCATATTCCAGGGTCTGGCAGGAAAGCCCGGCTTTATCAGCGACCCTACGGTTGACGAATCCAAAAATGCGATAATACTGGCGCACTGTCTGGGCACGAGAAAAATGGATGGTCCGGAGGGACCCGCCGCCCCGTATAAGATAAGAACGGTGATGGAGCGCCAGGAAGGCGTTGTGCCGCAGGTCGAGATGCGCGTCGGGCAAAAAGTCACCCAGGCCATACTGCTCGGCACCGATTTTATCCCATATTTCACGGGCGAAATTATCGAGGCGCCGGTGTCCCTTGCTGACGATAGAGGTTGCCGTACCAAGATTACAGTCAGGGTGGATGGCGATGTAAGGAAACTATGGAAGAACTGGACGAACGGACTGCACCGGCAGACATGCTACGGGGACATAACGCCGGAGCTGACGACTTTCTGCCGGTTCAAAGACATCAAGATGCTCAACGAGGCTGTATGAATTCAGTTGTCGCGGCTTTTAGCCCTGCCACCCCTGTCCTGAGCAAAGTCGAAGGATGTGGGCAGGGCTTAGCCCCCGGCACCGGTCCGGGGGCTAAACTTGGCACGTCCAGAAGCGAAGCACCTAGTTAAGGGCAAATCCTATGAAGCGCAGAGATTTCCTCAAAGTAGCAGGCCTGGCCGCAGCGTGCTCGGCGACTGGTACGCGCCGGCTGGGCGCAAGGCAGCGTACCATTGACGTGTCGAAAGAGCAAATCCTTGACGAGGCTGACGCCCGCATTGAAAAGCACCGTAAAGGCGATGCAGTGCTGAGATTTACCGGCCCGGATGGAAAACCGCTCAAAAGCGGTTTGACCTTGAAGATTTCGCAGACCCGGCACAAGTTCCTTTTTGGGTGCAATATATTCAAATTGGGGCGTTGCAGAACGGCTGAAGACAATGCCGCTTATGAAAAGCAGTTCGCCGCCTTGCTCAACTACGCCACGCTGCCTTTCTATTGGTGGAATTACGAGCGCCAGCGTGACAAGCCCGATGACGAGCGCACCGAAGAAATCGCTCGCTGGTGCAAGGCTCACGATGTAACGACCAAAGGACATCCTTTGGCGTGGAACTGGGTCGAGCCGAACTGGCTCCCGGACGACCCTGAGGCGGCAATGCAGGCACAGTTCGAGCGCATCCGGCGGTGCGCTGAGCAATTCAAGGACGACATCAACATCTGGGACGTGGTCAACGAGGCGACGCATTACGACCGGCCTCAGTGCAAGGAGCGTGCGCCAAAGCTGACTGAAGCCATCCGCAAAATGGGCGTCGGTTCATACGTCCGGGCGGCATTTAAGGCGGCGCGTCAGGGCAACGCGCAAGCTACACTGGTCATCAATGACTATCGAACCGATGCTGCCTTTGCCGAGAATGTGATTTCTCAGCTTGTGGACGACACCAGGCAGCCGCTTTACGATGTCATCGGCATCCAGTCGCACATGCACGGCGGCTGCTGGCCGGTCGAGCGAACCTGGCAGGTCTGTGACACCTTCGCAAAATTTGGCAAGCCGTTACACTTCACCGAGACCACGGTCGTCTCTGGGCCAAGAACGGCGGCAGGCTGGAATACCACGCCGGAGGGCGAAAAACGCCAGGCTGAGCAAGTCGCCGAGTTTTATCGCGTTCTTTTTTCGCACCCGGCGGTTGAGGCGGTTACCTGGTGGGACTTCACAGACCAAGACGCCTGGCAGAGAGCACCGGCTGGCCTCGTGCGGGCGGATATGACGCCCAAGCCTGCTTACGAAGAATTGCAGCGATTAATCAAAGCGGCGTGGTGGACGCAAACCGAGGCAGAAGTTGCAACGGCAGGGCAAGTGCGCTTCCGCGGGTTCTTCGGGCGGTACAACGTGAGCGCACGAATCGGCGAGCGTGAATTAACCGGCAGCTTCAGCTTTGACCGGAGCACCAAAGAAGCAATCGAGGTTCAGCTAAGGCAGAAAGTATGAGGCGCCGTGAATTTATTAAGGCTGTCGGCATCGGTATAGCGGGCCTTGCCATGCCACGAACTGCTCTGGCCGCCGCAGCACCGAGCAAACGCCCGAATATTATTTACATATTGCTGGACGAGCTTGGCTATTTCGAGCTGTCGTGTATGGGCAATAAGTATCTGACGACTCCCAACATTGACCGGATAGCAGCGGAAGGGATGCACTTCACACAGGCATTAGCCGGTGCTCCGGTCTGCGCGCCAAGCCGGAGCGTATTGATGACCGGCCAGCATACAGGGCACACAACCGTCCGCACAAATCCCGGAGGCGTGCCCTTGCGCGAGGATGATGTGACCGTTGCCGAGGTGCTCAAACAGGCCGGCTACGCTACGGGCGGATTCGGCAAATGGGGCTGCGGCGACCGCGGGACGACCGGTGTGCCGGAAAAGCACGGTTTCGACGTTTTCTTTGGCTACTATCATCAGGTTCACGCCCACTCTTACTATCCGCGTTACCTTATTCGCAACGGTGAAAAAGTGCCCTTGGAGGGCAATACCGGAGACTTTTACACCGGAAAGCAGTATTCGCACCATTTGATTTTTAGCGAGACCATAAAATTCATTCGCCAAAATCGGGATAGGCCTTTCTTTTGCTATGCCTGTTGGACGCCGCCGCACGGCGTCTGGGCGATTCCGGAGGATGAGCCGGCCTGGCAAGAATTCAAAGATAAGCCCTGGACCGCCGGTGACAGAACGCCTAACGACGCGAAGGTTTACGCTGCTATGGTGAAAATGGTTGACCGTCAGATCGGCGAAATTCTCGCTCTGCTGAAAGAGCTTGGAATCGACGACAATACGATTGTATTTGTCTCCGGCGACAACGGCGGCCCTACATACTTTGCATACGGCGACCCTACAAAGCCGAAGCCAAAAGAGCCACCCTATCCTCACGGCTTCTTCGGCGCCAATCTAAATCCTCGTACAGGTCAAAGGTTCCGGGGCGGAAAAGGCAATTTGTATGAAGGCGGCTTGCGCATACCGATGGTCGTTCGTTGGCCTGGCAAAATCAAAGCCGGCATCGCCAGCGACCACCTCTGGTATTTCCCGGATGTGATGCCCACCTTAGCCGAGCTGGCGGGCGTAAAACCGCCCCAGAACACTGATGGAATATCCATCGTTCCGACCCTTTTGGGTGAGGATGCCGCCAGACGCCGGCAGAGACGCCACGAATATCTATATTGGGAATATGGGGCACAAACAGCGGTGCGCATGGGCAAATGGAAGGCCGTTAGACCGGGCAAGAACAGGCCATTCGAGCTTTATGACCTTAGCCAGGACCTCGAAGAAAAAAATGATGTGGCATCTGAGCAGCCGGAAATCCTGGCAAAAATGAAGGGCCATGCAGAGCAGGCCCACACTGAAAATATCCCCGGCGGCTGGATCGACCAGGAAAAAGGCTTTAAGGGCCATCAGCTCCCCTGATGAAAGGAGTACGTTGGTGACGCAAGCGCAAGTAAGATTGTATTACAAAAACGCCACTGCGGATGCTATCGGCTCTGAACACGGCATTGAGCGCGAGCAGCTAAATGCCCTGGGGCAGCGTCTGGCGCCGTTAATTTCAAGGTTAAACGGCACAAAAGAAGAAAGACCTGCCTATAGGCAGTTGCCTTACCAGACCCAAACATTGGAAAAAGTCAACGGGCTGGTTGCTGAGCTTAAAGACCGATGTAAAAACCTGGTTGTACTTGGTATCGGTGGTTCTGCTCTTGGCAATATCGCGCTGCAAACCGCCCTTAGCCCTTATATGTACAACCTCGATCCCTCGCAGCGGTCAGGCCCGCGCCTTTTTGTTTTCGACAATATCGACCCTGCACAACTTGTTTCATTCCTGGCCTGGGCCGATGGCAGGCTCGATAAGACCATCTTCAACATTATCAGTAAAGGCGGCGATACGGCAGAAACTGTTAGCCAATTTATGATTGTTCGCCAGCTACTTTGGGACCGGTTCGGCAGTGAGGGCTATGCAGACCGCGTGGTCGTAACCACTGATCCCAACGAGGGGTCGCTTCGCAAAATTGCTGGCACAGACAATTTGCGATCCCTTGAAATTCCGGATGGTGTTGGAGGCAGATTTAGTGTGTTAAGCGCAGTGGGGCTATTCAGTGCCGCTATGTGTGAAATTGGTATAGACCAGCTTTTGGCGGGCGCTGCCGATATGGACGCCAGAGTTAGCTGCGAGGATTTTCTCAGCAACCCTGCTGCAATCAACGCCGCCATAAACTATCACTTTTATAATCAGGGTAAGAAGATTTCCGTTATGATGCCGTATAGTTTCCACCTGAAGGATTTAGCCGATTGGTACAGGCAGCTGTGGGCGGAAAGTCTGGGCAAGGCAGAAGACCTAAGGGGCAATGAAGTTCATATAGGGCCGACTCCTGTCAAGGCTCTTGGCGCGACCGACCAGCACAGCCAGATACAGTTGTACCGCGAAGGACCGAACGACAAGCTGTTCACTTTTCTTGCGGTGGACGATTTCGGCGCAGACCTTACGATTGGGCCATCTCCTGATTGTGCACCGGAGCTCAACTATCTCGCCGGCAAAAAACTCAGCGCGCTACTCAATAACGAAAAGAAAGCCACCGAGTACGCCCTTTTGGAGAGCAAGCGCCCGTGTCTGACGGTCCTGTTTGATAAGGTCAATGCTTACACAGTTGGGCAGTTCATTTATTTATATGAGGTGACGACTTCGTTTGCCGGCGAGCTATTCGGGATCAACCCTTACCACCAGCCCGCGGTCAACCGGGGCAAAGAAGCAACCTTTGCTCTTATGGGCAAGCAAGGCGACGGGTATGAAGAGTTGGCGCAGCAAATCCGATCAATGACCGATGTTGACACCGCCTATCTGGTCTGATACTGTCTGACGTTGAATTCCAAGCAGTTAGAGGAATTTGCCAATGAACTATGCAGTGGTGATGGCAGGGGGCGCGGGCAAAAGGCTGTGGCCTCTCAGCCGGGAAAAACGCCCTAAACAGGTCCTGAAGATTCTCGACGGCCAGACCCTTTTGCGGTGCTGCTTTGAGCGGCTTCTGCCGGTTTTTGACGCCAGAAACATAATCGTCCTGACGAATGCCGGCTACGCGGACTTAGTCCGTGAAGAGTTGCCGGAGTTGCCGTTCAATAACGTCATTGCCGAGCCTGCTGTCCGCGATACGGCCGGCACCATCGGACTGGCAGCAAGTATTCTTACCAAATATGACCCCGAAGCGCAAATGGCGGTAGTTACGGCTGACCAGTTGATCGAACCGGCGGAGGTGCTCCAGCAGGCTCTCAAGGATGCCTTCGTTTTTATAAATAGAAATCCTGACGATTTAGTTATATTCGGCATCAAGCCGACCTTTCCCAGCACGCAGCTTGGCTATATAAAATGCGGCGCTGCGAAAGTGTGTCGGGACTGCGCAAATAAATTGCATTTGGTCGAAGCCTTCAAGGAAAAGCCCGACGAAACAACGGCAAAAGAGTATCTTGCCAGCGGCAAATATTTGTGGAACTCAGGCATGTTTGTGTGGAAAGGTAAAACGATTTTAGCCAACCTGGCAAAATTTTTGCCGGAAGCCAGCGAATCGCTGAGCAAAATGCGGGCCGACTGGGATAGTCCCAATCAGCAAAAGACACTGCAGGATTACTATGTCAAGCTGCCCAAAATCAGCATCGATTTTGCCGTCATGGAAAAGGCTCCCAACGTCTACGCCATCAGATTGGACTGTCGCTGGCTCGATATGGGGTCTTTTATTGCCCTTGCGGATATTATCAGCTCGGATGAAAACAAGAATGTCGTTGCCGCCGGCGCCAGTGAGCTGCTTGACTGCAAAAACAATATCATCGTGACTGAGGACAAAAACCATCTGATTGCTGCCGTGGGGCTGGAGAATATCGTCATAGCACACAGCCCCGATGCCACATTGGTGTGCCATATCGACCAGACCCACCGGCTGAAAGACCTGGTGGAGCTGATAAGAGAGCACCGTGGCGGAAAATTCTTGTAATCAAGCGGCATACTTACAATAACAGCGCACAGCAAACAGTGATGAGGTACCTGGCAATAGACTACGGCGAAAAACGCACCGGCCTGGCAATCTGCGATTCAGCCGAAACGCTTGCCACACCGCTTGCTGTGACCCGTGGGCAGAAGGGACTATTAAGAAAAATTGCAGATATAGTCAAAGATGAAAACGTCGAGGCTATCGTGCTGGGCCTGCCCTTGAGCATGGACGGCTCAGAAAGCTCTCAAACCAGGCGTGTTTTGGACTTTGCCGAGCAGCTTAAACGGCACCTTGGGATTCCGGTCCACCTTCAAGACGAACGTCTGAGCAGTTTCAGCGCCGAGCGAGAGCTTGGTCCCAGTAATCTTACTCGAGGCAAGAAAAGAAAACGGCTGGATGCTGTTGCCGCCGCCACGATATTGGAGGCCTTCCTTCAAGCAAAGAGCCGGGACTGAGATCGCCTCGGCGTAGGGGCGGTAGCCGGGCAACTGCAGTGACGCGGCTGCAAGTATGGCGCGTGCAGTTCTGCGCGGGTTAAACGCTAACTTCTGTCTGGACAGCATGTTAGCAGCACTTTCTGCCCTCTCTTGGTTTTGGCAAATCTTATCAGAGTTTATCGTCGAAAAAGGCTTGCAAATATTACGATAGCTCATTATCATACTGAGTTTGGACTGCTAACAACTTGTAGAGTCACAAAAAGAAGGAGTTTGGCTAAAGAATGTTAACGAAGCAGGATAAGACAAAAATCATTAACGACTTTGAGACGCACCAGGCAGATACGGGTTCGCCTGAAGTGCAAATCGCGCTGCTGACGCAACGGATTAATAGTCTCACCGAGCATCTCAGGACTCATCTAAAAGACCATTCATCCAGGCGTGGATTATTGAAAATGGTCGGGACCAGAGCAGCAATGCTAAAGTATGTCGGCAGAAGAGATGTCAAGCGTTATCAGCAAATCATATCCCGGCTTGGCTTGAGAAAGTGAAAAGAATGTAGAATTAAGAATTGAGAATTAAAAAAAATTCTACATTCTGAATTCTCAATTCTTCGTTTTTCTTTTTATGGTATGACGAGGTAGTAAATGTCTGATGTATACAGGGTAGAAGGAGAAATTGGGGGCCGAACTTTATCTATCGAGACAGGCAAGATCGGTAAACAAGCCGACGGGGCAGTGACGGTCCAGTATGGCGACACCGTGGTGCTTGTTTGCGCCGTGACGGCACCACCCCAAAACGATGAAGTCGACTTTTTCCCGCTTAGCGTTGAGTATCGCGAAAAACAAAGTGCCGCGGGCAAATTTCCGGGCGGCTTTATCAAACGCGAGGGAAGACCCAGCACCAAGGAAATGCTTACCGCCAGAATGATAGACAGGCCCATCCGGCCGCTATTTCCCGATGGCTATCTGCAGGAAGTGCAGATTATAGCGAACGTTTTGAGTGCGGATCGCGAAAACGACCCAGATGTGCCGGCAATTATAGGCGCCAGCGCCGCACTTGCTATAAGCAAGATTCCGTTTTTAGGGCCAATTGGGGCCTGCCGATTGGGCAGAATAGATGGGCAATTCGTGGTCAACCCAACACACAAACAGTTAGAACTTGGCGATCTGAATCTACTTATTGGCGGGCGCAAAGACCGGCTGGACATGATCGAGGTTGGCGCAAAAGAATTGCCTGAGACGGTCGTCGCTGAGGCTATCAAGACCGCACAAGCAACTGTCCGCCAGGTTTGCGAAATAATTGAAGAGCTGCGCGAGAAGGCCGGCGTCGAGAAGGAAATACCGCTCGTGGAGATCGACCAGGAACTCTACAAACAAATGCACGCGCAAATAGCGGACAATCTGCGCGAGATCAAACAGATACCTGATAAGCGGCAGCGCAATACTGCCATGCAGCAGCTATTCGACCAGGTGAGTGTCGAATATTGTGGTCTGGCAACTAACCCTGGGGCCGATGTCACGCAGCTTGCGCACAAGGCTGAGCCGCGATGCGATAAGGCGATGTTCAAGCGCATCTTTGAAAAGATAGAGGGTGAGGTCGTCCGCCAGTTGGTTCTGGACGGAAAAAGACCTGATGGCAGAAGCTATAGCCAGATCCGTCCCATTTCCTGCGAAGTGGGAATTCTGCCCAGGACTCACGGATCAGCATTGTTTACACGTGGGGAAACGCAAGCGATTGTAAGCGTAACTCTGGGCACTATCAGGGACGCGCAAATTATAGATGGCTTGTTGGACGAATATGCTCAGAGGTTCACCTTTCACTACAACTTCCCGCCGTTTTCCGTTGGCGAGGTGCGGCCGGTTCGCGGGCCTGGCCGAAGAGAAATCGGACACGGCGCCCTGGCAGAGCGGGCGTTGGAGGCAGTTATGCCAGCCGACGATAAATTCGCCTATACCATCCGGGCGGTCTCTGACATTACCGAGTCAAATGGCTCCAGCTCGATGGCTTCGGTTTGCGGCGGTTCGCTGGCCCTAATGGACGCGGGCGTTCCAATTAGCAAACCGGTTGCCGGCATATCAATTGGAATGGTAAATGACAAAAACGGCCGATGCGAGCTGCTGACCGATATTATTGGTGAAGAAGACCATTTCGGCGAGATGGATTTCAAAGTCGCCGGCACTGCTGACGGCATTACGGCCATACAGCTCGACATCAAAACCGAGGGACTGGACCATGATACTATGGTCGCGGCTCTGGAGCGGGCAAGAGTCGCTCGTCTGGAGATTCTGAAGTCTATGAACGCGGCCATTAGTGTGCCCAGAGCTGAGCTAAGCAAGTACGCGCCGAAGCTGATAACGCTCGAAATCGACCCTGAGTATATAGGCAAAATAATCGGGCCAGCCGGCAAAATGATTAAGAGCATTCAAGACCAGACGGACACAACCATCGAAATTGAAGAGGACGGAACTATCTACATAAGCTGTCTGGGCGGCGATGGGCACCTCAAGGCTAAAGAGATCATTGAATCGCTTACACAACCTCCGCAGGTAGGGCGAATATATGCGCAGTCAAAAGTGGTATCCGTGAAAGACTTTGGAGCGTTTGTCGAAATTACGCCCGGCGTGGAAGGCTTGTGCCATATCAGCGAGCTGAGCGACAGCTTCGTCAAGAACGTCGATGAGGTTTGTAAAGTGGGCGATGTAATACCGGTGAAACTCATATCTATTGATGAGCAAGGTAGATTCAAGCTCTCACGCAAGGCGGCTCTTGCCGAGCTGGGCAAGAAAGATGAAATTAAGCCGGTAGCGCGAAGGCAGTCTCCCGGTCGGGGACCGGTCAGGTAAGCTGATGGGCGAGACCAAAACAGGCGAAACAGCTCTCCAAGACAGGTCCGGCCTCGCCTCTTAAAGAAGCATAGCATCTGCGGGATCACACCTTTTTGAGCTTTTCAGGTCTTTGGCCAGAGGCTAACAAGTGCTCCAGCCTGCAAATAGAGACAGCCAGGTTTCACAGCTCGTAGAATTGAGCAAGCTGACGGGCGAGCTTGCCCACGAGATCAAAAATCCGCTTTCCACCATAAAGATTAACTTGAAGCTCATCGCCGAAGAGCTGGAGGCGGCAGATTCTGCTGAGTTCAGCAGCAGAAGCTCCGACGAGTACAAGCAGAAGCTAAGAAGGGCGCTTAGAAAAATCGCCGTGATTGAAAAAGAAACAAGCAGACTTGAGCAGATACTCGAGGGCTTTTTGCGCTATATAGACAGGTCGCCGCCACAATTGGCCAGAACTGATATTAACGAGCTGGTGGACGACATGGTCGATTTTTACACACCGCAGGCTTCCGGCCACGCGATAACGATTAGACAGGGCCTACATAGTGGGCCCCTGATTTGTAAAGTTGACCCGGCAATGTTGAAGCAGGCCATACTGAATCTGTTCATTAACGCCCAGCAAGCTATGGCAACCGGCGGCGAGCTGATGCTAAGAACCGATAGGCAGGACAATGACGCAGTGATTCAAATCAGCGACACCGGCAGCGGGATCGCTCCGGAAAGACTGCCTAACATTTTTGACGCTTATCGCTCGTCTCGGCCGGAAGGTAGTGGATTGGGCCTTCCGACGACAAGGAAAATCGTAGAAGCCCACTACGGTACAATCACCGTTAATAGTGAGCTGGGCAAGGGTACGCTATTTACCATAAAATTGCCCTTGTTTGGTGGGGATAGCAGCTTAGCTGAGGAGTCGCTTTGAAGGCAGACAAAGGCATAATTCTGGTTGTCGACGACGAACGCGACCATGCGGATGGAATCGTCGAAGCGCTTGAGAAACTGCCCGTAAAAGCAATCGCCGTTTACAGCGGCAAAGATGCTCTCCAGATCGTTCGCCGTCAACGAGTAGATGTTGTTGTTACCGACTTGAAGCTGGATAGTGACATCGACGGCCTGGCCATACTCCAAGAAGCCAAGAGGCACAATGCCGGCACGGAAGTTATTTTGATAACTGCTTATGCAACCATTGATAACTGTAAAGAAGCCATAAGGCGCGGCGCCTACGACTACCTGGTCAAGCCGATTGACATTGACCAGCTTCGCACTCTCGTGGGCCAAGCGGCCCGAAAGGCCTCGGCTGTGTATTCTCGCGAATCAAAAACCGAGAAAGTAGAGGTGGAAGAATTTGAATTTGACGGCGTGCGGGGTACCAGCCCGGCAATGAAGGGCATTTTCGAGGTGCTGAAACGCGTAGCACCGACAAACATATCCGTTTTGATTGAGGGGCAGTCCGGAACGGGCAAGGAACTGCTGGCAAAGGCGATTCACAACAACTCGCCGCGCCGGGGTAAGCCATTTAGGCCGATAAATTGTGCCGGCCTAAGCGAGACGTTGTTGGAGAGCGAACTTTTCGGGCACGTTAAGGGTGCATTTACCGGAGCCGGAAACGACAGAAAAGGCCTCTTCGAGGTCGCCGACAAAGGAACAATGCTGCTCGATGAAATCGGCGACATGCCGCTGAATATGCAGGCCAAGCTGCTGCGGGTTATCGAGGACGGCGTGGTCATACCGGTTGGCTCGAATAAACCTACGGTGGTGGATGTCCGCATCATCAGCGCAACAAATCACGATTTGACCGAGCTGATAGGAGAGAAGCAATTCAGGCAGGATTTGTACTTCAGAATCAAAGGCGTCAGCGTTACACTGCCCGCTCTGCGCGATAGGGCCGAGGATATACCCTGGCTTGTGGAATATTTTCTAAAAGAAGCCGCTGCAGAAATAGGCTCGAAAGTTGCGGGTATCACAGACGCGGCTATGTCCGTTCTTATGAGCTATGATTGGCCGGGCAACATCCGTCAGCTCAAGAACTCTATCAGGACAATGGTGGTGATGTGTGACAGGGACGCGCTCGATGTGGCCGATATTCCCCCTGAAATACACCAGGTCCGGCAATTAGCTGCCGGCAGGGGGGCTGCCAGCAGTCTGGCGGGCGTGTCCCTGAACGAACTGGAGAAACAGGCCATAACAGATACCTTAGCCAAGACGCAGGGCAACCGCGAAAAAGCCGCGAAAATCCTCGGCATCGGCGAAAGAACTCTATATAGAAAGATTAAAGAATATAAGATTTAGGTGTGCGGGGGCGCTTTGTAGTTTGGTGCCTCGCTAGCACGCGTTTGGTTGGCTCACCTGGCCAAGGGTTAGTGCGAGTGAGTTGCCGTTAAAATAATGAAATTTGAGGGTTAATTGCTAACTACGTTCGAGCTACAATTTTACAAGACTTGTTTTATTAGAATAGCTCTACGCTATGGGCCTTTTAAAATATTTAAAGTAACCCATGAGCATTTCATTGTATTCCTTAATGAGGTATTCTGGGGGAACGTTGTTTAATAAGTTAAGTATCATTTCACCATGACATTCGTTTAAGCTTTTTGCGCTTCCGCAGGGGCATGATAAACTGCCGTCATAATTGCGATTAGCCACAAATCCAATCAATCTTAAAATGGCGTATAAATCTTTAACTTTGAACAATTCCGAGTAAAACTGAATAATACCCGCTGTTCCATGAGGGCGGTCACCCCACGGAGGAATTACACCTTTCTCCTTCCAATAAGCGTGTGCATATAACGCTGGTATCAACAACTCATAAACAAACTGCAATATTGACCTTTTTTTGCTAAACCGTAGCCATAAATCTACATCTGTTCCTAGGCACAAAGTCCCTGTACCATTCTTGTTAAAGTGAGGATAATACCTCTCAATTTTTCCCCCGATTTCTTTAACGGAAGGTAGAGCATTAGGGTAATTTGCTGAAAAAGCAATTTCAACTACATAGCAATCATCAATCCAAAACCCTGTGTTAAAATCCTCATTGAAACAAACTTCCCCTCTGAGAAACAAATTCCCAGACTCCATCTGATCTTTAAGGTTCGGATAATACTTGCGTAATTCTTTAAATTGCCCTAAGTAAAGGTTAATATTTTCTTCGAAATAATTCAACCGTGACTCCAAGGTTTCGCAGGTGTTTTTCGTTCTCGTGAAAGCGGGGCAACAGCAACTGCAACTTTGCCTTCGCTCGCCTCCTCATCATGTTCTGGGAATCGTGTGCCCAAAATAGCTATCCACTTTTTCGAAGCAGTTCCTTTATCTTCTTCATTTATTGCTTGCAAAGCTTTTGTGTGTAGATTTTCCAAGGCTTTTATTGCCCTTTCTGTTTTTGTGCCTGTCCAGTCGTCTATTAGATTCTCTTCATCTTCAATGGGATTATAAATTGCTTTATTATCTTTCAGGTAATCTACAATTTCCCCAACCGTTTCAAGTAAGCTCTTATCGTCTCTACCTTCGACAGCAGTATGATTCAACCCAACAAGTACGGTGATATGGATACCCTTTAAATCACTGCCTACATAATCTCTCCAGGCCTTCAGATATTTAATGCAACTGCGCATTTGTTCTGTCTTCTCTAGCCTCTCACGGAACCATTTGTTGAAGGCCTTTGCATCACTGAGTACCCACCCATCATCTCTCGCAAGATAAGATTTTCCTGCAACTTCTGCATAAACCGGCAAGTCTATGTGATACCTGTAATCCTTTTCAGCATACTGCACGCGAATGCAAGAATGTAACCTTTGGGGCGGCCGCTCTGTTTGCTTTCTTACAGCATCAAGTACAGTAGTCCTGAATGTGCTTGCCTTCTGTCGATTCCTAATCTCATCTTCTGACACTTCTTGTAAATAAACACCATAATCAACATCGTATTCGTCCATTGGATTCAGGACTTTGACCATTGTCTTCAATGCGAACGAACCTTGCTGATAGAATTCAGGTTTTGCTATTTGTAGCTCTTTCGTGAAATGGTTCTCAAGAGTGGTTCGTATTCCATCTCTGCTCCCTGTTAAATTATCGCGCACCGTCTTGATGATTTGAATTTCATCAAGAAAGTCTTGGAATAAGTCATTGCAATTTGCCATTTTTACACCTCATTATTTAATTATTTGTGTATGTATTTGGTTAGGGTCCAATGGCACACGAGCGCTCGTTGACCTAAGTTTAGATGGGTTCGTCCATGTAAGGAATATAAGAGTTAAAAAGACAATGATAATAAGCCCATAGAGCGTATTAAAATGACCGGTCCATCCAATCTTTTGGCAAGAAAATTGTCTGGGTAGTACAGACTCGGATGTGCCGTAAAAATCCTTTTCGTACAACTTGAGCGCGGTTTCAATCCTTACCATGATTTGCCGGTTGCTCTGAAAGCCGCGTTCGATAGCACGAACAAATAAAACCGTGGCTACGCCTAGTAAAATTAATACGACAGTAATACCCCACTGCTGAGGCCATGTCAGCGCCGTTCCCTTAATTAACAGCCAAGCCATGCCCAGTCCAAGCCCAAGGATCCATAGCACAAAATGCATACTTCGGTCGCGCATCTTGTGCGACGCATCATAGCGTTCTTGCAATTGCGCTAAGAGAACATCAAGCTTTTTTTCTTCTGAGATTTTCATGAAATTTCTCATTTTTATAAGGGCAAAAGCCGTGCCAGAACACCAATTTTCACAAAACACTGAATTTCACCGATTATCGCTATATGTAGTATTGTCGTCTGTTGATTTGGCAGATATAGTATGTTTTTATCTGTCAATTTGGCGTATTTTGAACTCCATGGTATCAGAAAGCGTGGCAATTTTCGGCCGTTTTTTTGTTGACTATTGTTTGAAAGTGCGTTAAAATACCCGCATGTTTGCCAGCAGGTAAACGTAACCCGCCAGTAGGCGAAGATAAATAGACAATTCAGGTTGCATGTCTGCACTTGTCCGCCACAGCCCCCGTCCTCCGCAGTAGCTTTGCTACGGAGGGTGGATTGTGCGACGGCGGAAGCCAGAGCGTGGCACGGTCTTTAGGGCCAGCAGGCCCCGATTCGTCAACAAAGGCAATTCACAAACAGAAGACAGGGTACACAATAGGCAAACAAGGCAACCAGGGCAACAAGTAATCAGGATGCATGAGACATAATAGGAAAATCAGGGCAGAATCTACACCCAAACTACGATTGAGCAGCCCACCCAACTTGTTCGACAATTGTCGAGGACCCTCTACAAATCGGCCCTTTTTATGCAAAACAAAGCCAATTTCGGAAAAGCCAAGATGAAACTAAACTTCTATTCAACAAAGGATTATGAAAATCAACCACGCCTTCCGGCTCGGGGAAAACAAACCCAATCAAAGCCAATTTCAAAGGCAAAAAATGCTGTGGCGAAGATAGAACCCGCGCAGTCTGTGTCATATGCTTTTTCATTGGCCCGCACTCTCCTTTATGCTATCATTCTTGGCAGAAGAAATTATCAACAGTTGGAAGGCTGCGTAATGAGGCATAATGAACACGGTACCGGGAGGCTGAACGATTATGAGTATTGTTAAGGAAGAAGCGAAGAAGCTCATTGATAAACTGCCCGATCAAGCAACCTGGGATGACATTATGTACGAATTTTACGTCAAAAAAAAGTTAGCCATCGCTTTGAAAGCCGCACAAGAAGGAAACGTTGTTTCCCACAAACAAGTTAAGAAAAGGCTTCTTTCAAAATGAAGATCGAATGGACTCGGCCAGCCCTGCTGGATTTAGAAAGCATCCGGGATTATATCCGCAGAGACTCAGAATATTACGCGGCTCGATTCATCGAAAAAATTATTGAAGCAGTGGAAAGCATCAAGAAGTTCCCTAAGATGGGAAGGGCTGTCCCGGAAGCTGAAGAGGAAAGTATTCGCGAGGTTTTATTGCACAGTTACCGGATTATCTATCGTGTAGAAAGTAACCGCATTTTAGTCCTTACGATTATACATGGTGCCCGCGATTTAAGTCAGAGGAGAACCAAGCCGTGGGATGTTGTCTAATCACCGCAATTGTGAGATGGCCTTCTCGGTGAACTTAATGATTTCATTCATCATCAGGACAGATTCGTATGGGTATCGGCCAACCGCAGTTTCAGCCGAAAGCATCACGAAATCGGTGCCATCTATAATGGCATTGGCCACGTCCGCGACTTCGGCTCGTGTCGGCCTGGCGTGCTCGGTCATGCTCTCCAGCATCTGCGTGGCCGTGATTACGAACTTCCTCGCGGCATTGCATTTCTTGATTATCTGCTTCTGGACGATGGGCACTTCATAAACGGGAATGGAAATACCCATGTCACCACGCGCAATCATGATTCCGTCGGCTGCATCAATTATTGTGTCTATGTTGTGGATCGCTTGCCTGGTTTCTATTTTTGCCACCACCCGGCAACTTGGCAATCTCGGCTTTATCAAGTCTACCGCCCTAAGCACGTCATTTTCGTCCCGCACAAAAGAAAGGGCGATGTAGTCAACTTTTTGTGCTATGCCAAATTCTATGTCTTCCTGGTCCTTTTCTGTTATCTGTCCAAAAGGCGGCAGGGCATCAGGGACATTTACGCCTTTTCGCTCTTTAAGGATCCCGCCCTCCAAAACCTGAGTCTTTATTCTATTGCCTGTTGTATGCACGGCTCGCAGGGCGAGATTACCGTCGTCGATGTAGATTACCTGTCCCGGCTTTATCCAATCCAAGCTGCCATGATAATCCACAGGTATTGTCCTATCGCTGTTGGTGTGCAGGTCATTGGTGAGCCAAACGATGGTACGTTTCTTCAAAGTCCTGGTTTTATCGCCTTTGAATCGTCCTACTCTGATTCGGAAACCCTCCAAGTCCTGCATTATCCGAATGCGCCGCCGATACTTCTGATTTACCTTTCGAATAAGGTTTATCCGGTCAAGATGCTGGTGGGCGGTGCCGTGCGAGAAATTCAGTCTGACCACGTCCAGGCCGGCTGTCACCATCTTCCGCAAGACCGTATAATCACTGCTGGCAGGTCCCAACGTGGCGATGATCTTTGTTCTGGGCATTTTATCCGGATTCCTCTGACGTAAGCAGCAGAGTCGGTTTTTCTCTTTGCAGCCATTCCGGCAATCGCTCGCGTGACACTTTCTTCCACAAACCTCTTTTCAAGCTTCGCGCGCTTGCCTGCAACTGCTGATACTTGTTGTAGAAACTATGATCGAATCGCGAATCCGCATAAGCATAACCTTCAGATATCAGAACCTCGTTCAAAAAGCTGCCCTCAGGCAGTTGAATGTAAGCCAGCAGCCTGCCGTATTTGTCTCTGGTGCGATTCGCCTCATCCAGGTATACGACGACTTCTTTGCCAAGCGCCGACTTCTCTGTGAACTTAGCAGCTTCAGGGCCGAAATACATTACGCCGAATTCTTCGCTCTTTGTTTCCGGTGTGTCCAGGCCCCACAGCCTTATCCTTGTGTGCTCTTCCTGGCCATCAGGAATGTCTACGTCAATAGTGTCACCGTCCACAACATTTATTACTTTGAAGGTTTTGGCGTGGTACTTTTGAGAATCGTGCGCTCTTATTTGCCTATCGGATCTGTGCCGACGTTGCCGGTGGTAGCTGACCGAGCTGTGGTCAAGCGCAATAAAAACAGCCGCCGCCAACAGGCCCAAGACCATTATGCCGTTACGGCGGCATTTACTCATCGCATAGGCGCTATTATGTCTGGCAGCCAATGAAGCTCCACCCCCACAAGAGTGGTAGGGCGGGGCTTGCCCCACCACTTCCTTGGCGGTGGGCTAAAGCCCACCTACTCTGTCTTTTTCCGCTGCTCGGCAGGCTTATCTAATTCAAAAGCAAGACAAACAGCCTCAAGAGCTTTTTCAGCCTCGTCCCTGCTCACGGCACAACTAATACGAATCTCGCTGGTGGTAATTGAATCGATGTTGACCTGGGCCTTAGCCAGCGAGCCGAACATTTTTTCTGCCACGCCATAGTGGCTCCGCATGCCTACGCCGATCACAGAGACCTCGGCGATGTCATCGCGAATGAATACGCTCTCGCAACCAAGCTCGTCCTTGATTTCATCGACAGCCTTTTGGGCAACAGGCAAATCCGGGATGCCAATCAGAAACGCCAGATTTGCCTTTTCGGGACTAATTTCTGTCTGAATAATATCATTGACCACTACTTTTGCCCGTGCCAGACGGGCGAAAAGTTTAGCCGCATTGCCCGGAATGTTATCGACACCTACCAGCCCTATCTTGGCCATATCTTTCTGTAGAGTCGCTCCTGAAACCACTACGCCTTCCATCTGAGGCACCTCATGAGTAATTATTGTTCCTTCCGTTTCGTTCATACTGTTTCTGACGTGGATTTTGACATCGTATTTTTTGCCGAACTGAACCGCTCGCGGGTGCATCACACCGGCACCGAAGCTGGCCATTTCCAGCATCTCATCGTAACTGATCAGGTTCATCTTTACAGCGTCTTTGAATATTCGCGGGTCGGTGGTGTAAACCCCGTCCACATCGGTATAAATTTCACATTCCTGGGCTCCCAACGCAGCCGCAAGCGCCACCGCCGTTGTGTCGGAACCACCTCGACCAAGCGTAGTAATGTTGCCAAGCTCATCCACGCCCTGGAAGCCTGCGACAATAACGATCTTGCTCTGGTCCAGCTGGTTGTGGATCCGCTCGGCGTCGATGCTTTTTATCCGTGCCTTGGTGTAAATGCTATCGGTGAGCAATCGAATCTGCCCGCCGGTAAAGCTGATAGCATCGTATCCCATTGCATCCAGCGCCATAGCAAACAGTGAGACCGTCTGTTGCTCGCCGGTGCTGAGCAGTTGGTCCATCTCGCGCGTCGGCGGATTGGGATTAAGCTCCAAGGCGTCGGCGACAAGTTCGTCTGTCTGATGACCGCGTGCCGAAGCTACCACCACAACCTGATAGCCGCTCTTAACCGTCCTGATTACCCGCTCGGCGGCTCTGCGAATCTTTGCTGCGTCAGCGACTGAGGTGCCGCCGAATTTTTGCACAAGTATTGCCATAGTTTATCCGCCAAGATTTAACCTTCGTTTGTCAATACACTGAATTCGGGTTCGAGCGTAGATTTCTTTAGGTTTTTAGGAAATACTCCATCAATTCAAAGCCGTTGTCTATTCGAAATCCCGACATGGCGGCGTTGGCTTCACTAAAAGGCAGACTCACAACGCTATTGATATTGTGGCCTGCCATAGCAAATGGAACCGGCTCAGGCGAGTGAGAGCCGTTTCGCACCGGCGTCGGATGGTCGGGCATCACCAGTATTCGCCAGTTCTGGTGACTCCTAAGCGCTTCGAGGACCGGCCCAACAATGTGTTTGTCAATCTGCTCGATGGCCTTCTTCTTCATTTCAGCGTTGCCGCTATGAGAGGCCTCATCGGGTGCTTCTATGTGGATAAAAACAAGGTCGTATTGCTCCAGCGCCTTTATCGCCGCAGAGGCCTTGCCCCGATAATTGGTATCGACAAATCCGGTGGCGCCGGGCACCTCTATCAGGTCAAAGCCGACAAGTTTTGCCAGCCCTCTTACAAGATCGACAGCGGTGATAGCCGCGCCCCGGATTCCAAAGCGCTTCTGGAAGCTCTCCAGCCAGGCGGTTTTACCCTGTCCCCATAGCCAGATAGAGCTGACCTGATTTTCGCCAAGGTCCTTTCTGACTTTATTGATGTCGTGGTCCGTAAAAAGCTGTTGCGAACGAGCCATAAGGTTGATCAGCACGTCTGCGCCTTTGCCGCGGGGCAATATCTTTTCGATTGGCGTGCCTATCGAATCGTGCGGCGGATAAGTTCGGACATCGAAATCAAGCCCTTTGAAAACGACCAGATGCCTGTAACTTATGCCCGCATAGAATCGCACCTGTTTATTGCCGAGGTGCTCTTCCAACTGCTTGATCAATGTTGCCGCCTCTTCGTTGGAAATATGCCCGGCGCTATGGTCGGCCATTTTGCCGTCGGCAATCGTAACCAGATTGCAGCGAAAGACCCAATCGCTCGGCGTCAATTTGATGTTCCGTGCCACCGCCTCGATTGGTGCGCGTCCGGTGTAATACTGCGATGGGTCGTAGCCCAGAAGGCTCATCTGGGCCACATCGCTGCCGGCCTCCATATTCGCAGGGATCGTCCGGACAAGACCACACCTGCCTTGCTTGCTGATCTGGTCCATGTTCGGTGTTTCCGCCGCTTCAAGAACGGTCTTATTGCCGAATTGCTCCAGCGGCTCATCCGCTGCCCCATCCGGCACTATTATGGCGTATTTAGTCATATACCGCTGGTTTTGCCGTTGAGCTTCAACTTTCCTTGTCTTCCGGAATGTCTACTATTCTTATGCAAACAGGCCTGCCGCTGAGAACATCGAGCTTTTCCAGCTCGCGCAAAGCAGCGTTGACATTTCTCTGCCGAGTTGGATGTGTCGTGATTACCACCGGCACGGTATTGTCAGGCCCTGTGCCCTCGTGCTGCAGCGCGCCTGATATACTTATCTGGTTGTCGCCCAGTGTTTTTCCGTAGCGAGCCACGACCCCCGGCTCGTCTTTAGCCATCACCCTGATGTAATACCTGCTTACCGTATCGTCAATTGCTTCTATTAGCGGCTCAAATTCGTGCCTGGGCTTCAAATGGAGGTGCCTAAAAGTAGTGCCGGAGTTGCCCAGAGCAACATCGATAATATCCGCCACAACCGCACTTGCTGTGGGCATCATTCCCGCGCCGCGCCCATAGAACATCACCTGGCCGACCGCACTGCCAAAAATGCTAATAGCATTAAACGGGCCTTCCACGCGAGCCAGAGCGCTATCCTTGGCAATAAAAGAAGGATGCACTCGAAGCGATATTCTGCCTCGTTCATTTTTTTGCGCTATCGCCAGCAGTTTCAGGCAGTAGCCCATTTCGCCGCCGTAGCAAATATCATCTTTTGAGATTCCCACGATACCCTCAACATAGATATCCGCCAGCGTGATTTCGTATCCGAAGGCGATAGAAGCAAGAATGGCCAGCTTGTGGGCACTATCTTCGCCGCTGATATCCAGCGTTGGGTCCGCCTCGGCATAGCCCTTTTTCTGGGCCTGAGCTAAGGCTTCGGCGAAATTCTCATCTTTCGAGGTCATACTGGAAAGAATGTAATTGCAGGTGCCGTTGACGATGCCATACATCGCTCTGATATTGTTCGCCAGCAATCCCGTTCGAATGGCTAAGATGATGGGCACACCGCCGACACAGCTTGCTTCAAAGGCTATGCAGCGGTCGTTTTCCCGCGCGACTTTATAAAGCTCGCTGCCATGTTCAGCCAGCAATGCCTTATTGGCTGTCACCACGTCCTTACCTGCCCGCAGCATCTTGAGCTGAATTTCTTTTGCTGCTTCGGTGCCGCCAACCAGCTCAACGCCTACCCTAATAGTCCGGTCATTTAGAAGTTTGCTTATATCAGCGGTGAGAATCCCATTAGGCAGTTTTACGGGGCGGAGTGACGTTGTATCGATATCGACTACGCACCCAAGCTGGAGGTGCAACCCGGTTTTGGCGGCAATCGCATCGGCTTCCTCGGCTATCAATTTTGCGACGCCGCTGCCCACGGTGCCGAATCCCACAATTCCAACTCTCACAATTTGTTCAGACATAGCCAGTAGACTACCAACTGCAAATTCATTAGTCAACAGCCAACTTCTGGCACCGCAGCTCTCAGCCTCTTTCACGCTGTTGAGAGATTTTACACGGGTGTGACTAATTTTTCTGGCGGCCTATAACAATGTTCGGGACAGGATCTTATAGCCCATCGTCATTGCGAGGGAGCCCTTCGACTGAGCTCAGGGTAAACTCCGCGACCGAAGCAATCGCTACCATTGATAGTTTTGAGATTGCCACGCCCCGACAAGTCGGGGCTCGCAATGACAAGGGCCTGCCATAAAATCTGGTCACACACTTTTACATTCTCTGGGAAACACTGGGTTGACAGTGCCCTTTGGAGCGGTTATCCTACGACAGCAACTGGACAGATATTGTTCTTCGACCCCGATTGATTGTTCGGTTCTCTAAAAGTCATGGAGGTATACTATAATGTGCAGGAAATTGTTGATTGCTCTGATGGGTGCTGTAATTTCGTCAGGTTGTATAGGGGAACAGAAAGAAATGGCAAAGAAATCATTTGGCGACGATCTTGCCTTTGCCAAAAAGCACACAGACGTTGTAGTTCTATCCGATGCGTCCGGCCAGAGCCGGGCAGCGGTCGCACCAAAATTGCAGGGACGCGTGCTGACCAGTAGCGCACAGGGCATGACCGGCCTGAGCTTCGGCTGGATCAATCGCGAGCTGATCGCCTCCGGCAAGGTCGCTGAACACATCAATGTCTACGGCGGTGAAGACCGCTTCTGGATCGGGCCTGAAGGCGGACAATTCTCCGTGTTTTTCAAACAGGCTGCGCCCTTTGACCTCGAACATTGGTTCACGCCGGCGGCAATTGATACGGAACCGTTTGAGCTTGTGTCCAAATCGCAAAATCGTGCAGCTCTTAGAAAAGATATGCAATTGGGAAACTACTCCGGCACTATTTTCAAACTTCGCGTAGACCGTGAAATCAGAGTGCTTGACAAGGCTGAAGCGATTGAAAAGCTCGCAGTCACACCGCCCAGCGCAGTCAAAATGGTCGCGTTTGAATCCGCCAATAAGATGACCAATACCGGCACAAAAGCCTGGGAAAAAGAAACCGGACTGCTTTCTATCTGGATCCTGGGAATGTTCAATCCGTCACCGGCAACCACCGTTGTGGTCCCATTCAAGACGGGTCCGCAGGATCAGCTTGGCCCCATCGTCAACGACGCCTACTTCGGTAAGGTGCCGGCGGACCGGCTGATTATCAAGAAAGGCGTGTTGTTCTTTAGCGGCGATGGGCAATATCGCAGCAAGATCGGCCTATCCCCGCAACGGGTAAAGCCCGTGCTCGGCAGTTACGACGCCGTCAACAAAGTCTTGACGATCGTCCAGTACAACAAGCCCGATGGCGTCACCGATTACGTTAACTCAATGTGGCAACTGCAGGACCAGCCGTATAGAGGTGACGTCGTGAATTCCTACAACGATGGCCCCGCCCAGCCCGGTGCCAAGCCACTGGGCCCATTCTATGAGCTGGAGACATCGTCGCCGGCTGCAATGCTCTCGCCTGGCCAGACGCTGCTGCACGTTCACCGAACATATCACCTCCAGGGCAAGGAAGCTGACCTTGATTCGGTCGCCAAAGCGATACTTGGAGTGACTATATCGGAAATAAAGTCGGCACTTGCAAAGTGACTCTGCGTCGACTGACGAGGCATTCTGTTGCCCCTCGCGGGCAGCCCAACCGGTTGGGCATGCGCTGGCGCGACGGCCGTAGACAGGGCAAGCCCTACAAGATATCACGCCGATACCTGGGTAAAACCAGCACCTTAGCCAGATTTCACAAAGCCGCTGTTGGCAAGATGGTAAGCGGCTGCCGAAGCAGCAATTGTGAACAAAGTCCCTGCTTAAGTGCACGTAAACTCTTGTATGCAGCAGGGTTACGTACGGGCGGACAATTCTGCGCGAAGACTTACGCACAATAGGTCCCGAAAATCCTGCCGAATTTTTCTTGAAGTAAAGGTAGTCAATTTGGTATAAATAGGGTTGCTCGGGTCTGCGGTCTCTTAATTTTTGCCTTAGAAGATCGCCAAAGTTTCAGGACAGTTGGGCATTGTTTAAGGTGCAGAGGTCTAACGTGAACCTTGTGCCTCCCAGTCAGTGTTCGTACATTTCACTCAGTCGCTCACATTTGAGCTTTTTGAAAGAAGGAGGTAGCAAGAATTCAGAGTTTCGAATTTAGAATGAAGAATTCTTAATTCTCAACTCTTGATTCTTAATTTTGCTTTGGTGTGTGGCCAAGGTACAGTCATATTTGACTTTTTTTGAGGGAGAAAGGCTATGTGTAAAAAACTATCCTATGTAATTCCTTTTGTCTCGCTGCTGCTCCTGATT
>Ga0299912_10000722_pt1 | contig 27224 bp, 19 predicted proteins | sample RVTome_2_FD_207667 | JGI IMG/M metagenome (GOLD analysis project Ga0299912, IMG submission 207667) | Soil microbial communities from uranium-contaminated site in the Upper Colorado River Basin, Wyoming, United States - RVT95D214 (version 2) ... | reverse complement strand
GGGAAATCATTCAGAGGCGAACAGAAAAACTGGCTCTGGCCAGGGTCAAACGGTCGGAATATTATAACCAATTTTCCACCTTAAATCCGACCCCTGTTTTGTCCGATTCCCGCTGAACCAGTACACAGACCCACATTAATAGGTTTGCACTCCTATATAAGGAGATTCTCATTATATTACTGATTCTATCATTATGTACGGCATGGACCTTGGAAGTAGTTACTTCAGAGACTAATATAGATTGGCCTAAAATAGCTGTTGATTCATCAGGGAATCCCTATATTCTCACATCTAAAGACAGAACCATTGTTCCTCCAATATTGTCTTATTTAATTCTACATAATAAAAATAATGGAGATTGGGTTGCTGATACATTTGAAGTAAATGCAGAAGAGACTTACGATGCTGATCTAGCGATTGATAACAAGGACCGCATTTGGTGTATTTATCGTTCGTATGATGAAATTGATTCAATCTGGTATTTGATCGTTGCATGTAAAAATACAACGGGTTGGTTAAAAGACACCGTTGAGAGCAGGCTTTATGGACAATCCTATAGTTTTGACTGGATTTCAATAGCCGTCGATTCTTCCGGTTCACCCCATATTGCATATGACTGTTGGACTAATTATTACCCCAATCATGCTGGTTATTATGCTTTTTTCGACGGACTGACTTGGCATAAAGAAATTATTGATAGTGGTTATAATTTCAGTATGGTAGGTTACTGCTGTGCGCTTGACATTGATGCTCGAAACCATCCGCACATTAGTTATTTTTGGCATAATCCCGGCATGGGAATTGCCCGAGTAATGCATGCTGTAAAAAATGACAGTACTTGGTATTATGAGTCAGTGGATTCCATAAACTCCGTCAGTTTGGGAACGACATCGATTAGAGTAGACACTGCTGATCGTGTTGGAATCGCCTACAAAGATCCAAATACTTATCAGATGAAGTATGCTTGGCATGATGGTTTAATTTGGTATATTGATACGGTGGAATCTGTGGGTGGCATTAGGGCTCAAAAGGCATTGGATATGGATTCTCTCGGCAAACCTTATATTGTTTATAATAACACTGTCGCCTACAAAGATTCAACAGGATGGCACTATACCCCTTTGCCGGCGCTCGTTCCACCGCTTACGCAATATGCACCTGGTGCTCTACGCATAAGTCATGGTGGCTTAATCCACTTATCAAGACTTGCTACTAATGATGACTACACTTATCGTGAGATAAACTATATATATGGCACTCCGACGGTAATCGAAGAAAATAATCATATTGTTAGAAATGTTCGATATGCAATGTCTTGTTCCCCAAACCCATTTAAAGTAAGTACGAAGATACGCTTTCAATTTGGTTCAGTAATAGATGGTGATTTAAACCATAAAGTCAGCTTGAATATTTACGATATATCTGGACGGTTAGTTAATACACTCATTAATGATCACCTGCAGAATGGTTGTTACAGTTTAACTTGGAATGGTCGGGATGAAAAAAACTATGATGTGAGCAGTGGAATCTATTTTTGTGAATTGAAAACCATGTCCTTCAGTAAAACAATTAAACTTATTATTCTTCGATAGCTTTATCATCATAACAACTACTCGGCCTTCGGTATTTTTCACCTCATTTGTGCCATGTTGCGACTGAAATACACAGTAATGCACCGTAGTCCACCGTAAGGAAATTGTGAGCAAATAGGGTAGGGGTCAGAATGGAAATATTTTTATGAAATTATTAAATGCTATGAAATGCAGTGTAGAACGCGCTCTATCGCGCAGACGCTGAATCTGTCAGCGTTTAACTAATCACTATTATCTAGCATCAAACAACAGTTTTTACTGGGCGGTAATGGACTTGTTAGCAGCCGCGTCTTTTGCGGCACGGAAATCCCATTTCCTCGTGTCAAAGAAAAATATGTAGAAATGGGAAACCAGTCTCGATAACGATCGCTTATTTTAGAACCTGCGACACGAGATAGAAGTGGGCGGTACTGGACTTGAACCAGCGACCTTCGGTATGTGAGACCGACGCTCTTTTGCGGATACCCCAAAACCCCTGGAATAGCGGCAGTTTTTGAGGAATGAAAAGTCTCATGTCCGATTTGTGCCATGTGTATACGATAACAAATACAGCTTTTAAAAACAAAATTTTTATCATTTTATCGATATTATTTTTCCGACCGAGTGAAATCCATTTGTGCTAAGTTGTATGAAGTAAATGCCTGTCGGTAAATCGGATGCAGAAAAATCAAGGCGTTGTTTTCCAGCGGTTATATCGTTTTTAAATAATTCCTTTATTAACCGACCTGTTATGTCGTAAAGCTCGATGGCAATTTGGGATTTATTTGCTAAACTGAATTCAATTGTAAAATTATTTCTCACAGTGGTCGGATATATCGTCATAATCGGTTGACTCGCGCCAACCGGCATCGCATTCTGGCTTTGCGGACCGCCACTCCCGCCTGACGCTCTCTCGTATTGGTGCAGGACAAATGCGCTGCCGACGGCCCTGTTGCCATAAATCTTGATGTTTATCATGCTGTCGGTATAAAAATTATAGGGCACTAATTTTTTGAGAAAAAAGCGAAAAAAACGGCTGCCATTAATTGTAAACTTTCACACCTTAAATCTTCCGATATTTCAATAGTTATTTTATACTATTAAGCAATGTTGATATTTTTGTAAACTTTTGACTTTGATACTAACAAAAGATGAGATTGCTTCGCACGAGGCTTGCTCGCAATGACAAATGGAAGGATGGGATTGCTTCCCCGTATCAAGTATGGGGCAGGCTATACTGCGCTCCTCGCAATGACAGGGAGAAAGATGAGATTGCTTCGCACGAGGTTTGCTCGCAATGACCCCGATTAGATGCTTTGCATCTAACGGGGCAGGCAGAGGGAGGGATGAAAAAGCGGGAAACCAGCGATCTTCGGTATATGAGACAAACGCTCTACTTTCTGAACCGTCCGATCTTTAGGACCTTCGCGATGTTGGCGTTTTTATCGATCACCGGTTCGATCACCGGGCAAAAAGGCAGCTGCCATTAATTGTAAACTTTCACACCTCATATCTTCCGATATTTCAATAGTTATCATATATTAATAAGTAATATTGATATTTTTGTAAACTTTTGACTTAACTCGATAGATCATTTATATATTATTGAAAGTATGATAAGTAATTCTGTATACACCAATGAAAGCATATTAAATGCTTCTATGTCCATCAGGATAATGGTATGAGTTTTAAGGTTCGTTTACGGGGTGAAGACCTCTATCATCATATTTATGCCTGGGGCAATGACCGGCACGCTGTATTTAAGGGACCGGATCACTACCGCATGTACTTGTATTTCCTTAATAAATATTCAACATCATTCAATCTGGATATTATCGCCTATGCGTTGATGGAATGGCATGTTCACCTGTTCGTATAGGCAAAAAGGCAGCTGCCATTAATTGTAAACTTTCACACCTCATATCTTCCGATATTTCAATAGTTATCATATATTAATAAGTAATATTGATATTTTTGTAAACTTTTGACTTGACTCGATAGATCATTTATATATTATTGAAAGTATGATAAGTAATTCTGTATACACCAATGAAAGCATATTAAATGCTTCTATGTCCATCAGGATAATGGTATGAGTTTTAAGGTTCGTTTACGGGGTGAAGACCTCTATCATCATATTTATGCCTGGGGGAATGACCGGCATGCTGTATTTAAGGGACCGGATCACTACCGCATGTACTTGTATTTCCTTAATAAATATTCAACATCATTCAATCTGGATATTATCGCCTATGCGTTGATGGAATGGCATGTTCACCTGTTCGTATATGACCGGTTGAATCATATCTCCGATTTCATGATGAAACTGCATGGTGATTATGCCCAATACTTCAACAAAGATGCAAAACGGATCGGCCATGTCTTTGGTGGGCGCTATAACAACAAGCTGGTGGTCAATGACTTATACGGCAAATGGTTAACGCGGTATATCCACCGGCAGGCAGTCGAGGCGAAATTAGTGGACAATCCTAAGGAATATCAATGGACAAGTTACCGTGTTTATTTGGGTCTGGGAAAAAGCAAGTTCTTAAAGCCAGACGTAATCTTAGAACAATTCGGTAGCAATGCGGACAATTGGTTAGTTGCACGGCAAGCCTATGAAGAGTTTGTCTTAACCGATGATGATGGACCAATTGATTGGGGAAAGCGGGTATTTAAGGTCCTTACTCCGGCTCGAATCATAGATCTAGCTTGCCGGGAATTGAAGGTTGAGCGTTCGTTATTAATGAAACCGCAGGGGATAGCCGAACGTCGGCTGCGTCATAAAGCAATAAAACTTTTGTTCGAGAAGTATGAAATCAGAGCGTCGCAGGTTGCTCAAATATTTAGTATGTCCCGGATGGCAATTTCGAAAATAGTAAACAACGTCCAGTAGTAAGCAATGCAAATAATACAATAATAAAGATGAGATTGCTTCGCTCCGTTCGCAATGACAGCGGAGATGGGTTCAATCTACTTTCTGAACCTTCCGATCTTTAAGACTTTCGCGATGTTGGCGTTTTTGTCGATCACCGGTTCGATTACGGGTTTGGTCGCGGTCAAAAGCGTGGATACGCCCGGCCCGTGGCCGGCAAAGCGGCAGTCGCCGTGGATGACGATGCCGATCGTTATCGCGCCTTCGCGGAAACTACGACCGTAAAGGTTGTCATGGTCCATCAATGCGACGAAATCACCGAACCGCAGTTTGTCAAACCCGTGTTTCCTTATATAATTGCGGTCCGTGGTCATGATGTCGTAATCGCCCGAGCCCATCATGATGGCACCGGTGCCTGATCCCATGAGTTCCGCCGGGATCCTGGCGGTGACCGGGACTCGGATTCTTTCGCCCTTCCTGCCTGACGGCTTGATGCTCATTTTATGCAGCAAACCGGGGTCGAGGTTGTAGAACATAATGTCCGGATAATCGATCAGTTTGAGCCCCTGTCCGTATCCGCGGATAAGGATCTTGTCTTCGATGCTCATTTTTTCTATTGTGCTGTCAGGAAAATCGATCATGACATGTTCGGCGCCGCCATGGTGGCCGGTTACAGTTCCTTTCTTGCCTTTTGCGTCGCCGGTTTTTATTATCGCCTCGTTGCCTATGCACGCGTAGAAATTGTACCCGGCGTTAGGCCGGTCATAGCGCTCTTTTTCATCAAGAATGCTTGATACGCAGGGTTCGATGTGATCGGCCTCCCAGCCAAAAGCCGGGTCACCGACCTTGACATTGTAGACGATGCCACCCGTGCCGGGCAGCAGGAATGGTTTACCGTCGGCATCGACGTTATGCCCCCGCGGTCCACCGGGGTTGGCGACTTTTCCCAGCACCGACATCATAACCAATTTTTTTTCATTGGTTCTAAGCATGCTGTTCCTCCTCAAAAATAGACATATTATTCAATTGCCATTACCAAAACGGTCTTTCAGATCAATAAGAATACAATTAATGATACCCTTCAATTCTGTGCCGGTCACCAGATTCAGCTTTTCCTCGATCCGGGCAGCAGAGAGTTCATTTTTTAACTGGTTGAACATGTCCTGCACTTTGATCCTTATTTCCCTGGTGCTTGCCGGATGGCTCAGGATCAGAGCGGTGCTTAAAAAAGCATCCTCCTTGTCGCCCTTTTTAAGATATAGGATCGCAACGTCCTTCAGTATCTCCATGATCCTTGGAACGGCCATCAGTTTCATCGAGATCTCAAGGCCTTTAAGTAAATATCCGCTGGCTTCATCAAGTGCCTCTAATTTCAATGCCAGCGAAGCAAGATTGCTATAGGTATTAACGGAACTCGTCAGGTCACCGATATCCTGTTTGAGCTTCAGACTTTCGAGAAATAAACCGCGGGCTTTTGCATCATCGCCCATTTTTTCATAGACCAAGCCCAGGTTGTTCAGGCACGAGGCGATGCCGGTCCGGTCCTTGATCTCCTGCCGGATCGCCAGGCTTTTTTCATATAAAGCTTTGGCTTCGGCATATTGACCGGAATTCACGATGACGTTCGCCAGGTTGTTCATGGAAGATGCCATGCCGTAGCGGTCGTTCAGCTGGGTGCGGAGAGCAAGCGCCTGTTCATGCAGAGCGCGGGCTTTGGTGAGATTGCCCAATGCCAGATACACGATCGCCTGGTTGTTGATGGTCGATGCCAGGCCGTGCTTTTCGCCAAGCTTTTCTCTTATCGCTTTACTGCCCGCGTAGTGTTCCAGCGCCGCCTCGTATTGCCCCTGCTTGTACGATATAATGCCGAGTTCATTGAGGCCGAAAGAAATATCTTTTGGGCAGTTCAGTTGTTTGAATGCAGTGATACTGTTCTCGATAAGCAATTTAGCTAAAGCATACTGGGAAAGCCGTTGGTGCAGACCGCCCAGATGGCTGCGGAGCCGATTGATCACGATGCCGTTCTCGTCGTTATGAGCCTTTGTTTCCAGTTTAACCAATGCGCTCTGGAATGCATTGACGCCTTCCTGAAGCCAGCTGCGGCCTTCGTAATAAGAATAGACCTTCGGCAGCATTTTATCGATCTCCTCGAACATGCTGTTTTCCACTGACCACCGCCAGGCGGCGCGAATGTTCTCTATCTCTTCGGCAATCATCTCCTGAAGTGAGGCGGTTCTGTCCTGGTCCTCCGGCGTGGCCGGCACGTCCAGCAGCTGGGCGTAGAATTTGCAGAACTGAGCCATGGTTTCGCTTTTTTCCCGAGGGTTGGTCTCCAATTTTTCCGCGGCGAACTGCTTTATTGTTTTTAATACTTCGTACCTTCCTGCCTGGTTGCGTCGGACCAGCGATTTATCCGCGAGCGCAGTGAGGTCATTAAGAGAGGCGCCAGCTATCTTTTCGGCCGCCGCCCTGCGGAACCCGTCTTGAAATATGGCTAGGCGTTTGAACACACCCTTTTCCTTCGCGGACAAGAGGTCCCACGTGTAGTCGAACACGGCGCGCAGGCTCCGGTGCCGCTTGGGTGTGTCCTGGAGTTGTGATGAGAGGAAGCCAAGCGATTTTTCCAATTCCCGTACGATCTCCGAGCATGCCAGTGCCCTGACCCAAGATGCCGCCAGCTCGATCCCCAGTGGCAATCCTTCGACCAGTTGGCAGATCCGCGCCACCGCCGTGCGGTCACCGTGAAGGAGGATGTAATCCGGCTTTATTCGACGTGCGCTTTGAATAAAAAGTTTGATCGCTGAGTACTGTTCGGCGTCGTCCACTTTTTCGGCGTCGGGAAAAGGCATCCCGCCGAGCTCGAAAAGGTATTCACCTTTGAGCTGCAGGCGTGAGCGCGACGTAACAAGGCATTTTATTTGCGGGGCGCCTTCCACGATTTCGGCGATCAGCTCGGCTTCACCCACCAAGTGTTCGAAATTATCCAGCACGAGCAGGATGGTTTTCTCGCGCAGGTAATTGATAAGCTGTATTTTGGGGTCTTCTTTTGAATAAAAGGAAAATTTCAAGGCATCCGCAATAGTGAAAACGAGGAATTGTATGGAACCGGTGACCAGCGACGTCAAGGGCACGAAATAAACGCCTTGCGGGAAATCGCTGAGGATCGAGGCTGCGGCTTCTATCGCCAGGCGGGTCTTGCCGATACCCCCCGGACCGACGATGTTCACGATCCGGCATTCCTTTTGTTTAAGATCTTTGATGATCTGAGCCAATTCATCATCGCGGCCCAGAAAGACAGTTGTCGGCAGCGGCAGGTTATTCGGGTGCGCGGTTAGCGAATGGATGGACGGGAATTCCTTTATCGGCAGGTCAGGATGCTGCAGTTCGAAGATATGCGGTGGTTCTTCCAGGCCTGAAAGCTGGTGTACGCCGTGGTCTTTCAAGAAAGCGCCCAGGGGCATCGCGCAGTTCTGCCTAATCACCTCCGTGACCAGAATCTGCCCGCCCCACGCCGCTTCCATGATCCGCGCCGTGAGGTTAATCGCCGGTCCGAAATAATCGCCGCCACGTTCCTCGGCCGTCCCTGCGTTCAGGCCGATCCGGATGCGTAGTTCGCCGATCTCACCCCAGTTCTCGTGGCCGAAGCGGTGCTGGATATCGAGCGCGCATCCCAGCGGAGTTCCATTTTCGAAGGCCGCGAATATGCCGTCTCCGGTATGCTTCACCACGCGACCGCCGTGTTTTTCAACGATCTCTTTCAGGATCGAGTCGTGGCGCGCCAGAACCGTGCCCATGATATCATGGTATTTTTCCCATTTTTCCGTCGACTGTTCGATGTCGGTAATGAGAAAGACATGCATATGACAACATTTTATATAAAAACAATGCATTATCAAGAGGTTGTAAGCGGGCTTTCTTGACAAAACGTTATGCGTGGATATAATAAAAAATAAAGAACGTTAGGATCTTTAGGATCGTTATTATGGTTTTTATAAACCATGTTTGTTTAGAATCTAGAATTTAGGATTTGGAATTTGTTTATGATTTAGAAATTCGGATTTAGGATTTTGGTTTTGTTCAGGTTCGGGCCTGTAGCTCAGTTGGTTAGAGCAGCTGACTCATAATCAGCCGGTCGCCCGTTCAAGTCGGGCCGGGCCCATTGTCCACATAGAAGCTATGAAGATTTGAAGCTGGGAAGTTATGAAGAAAATGAGAAGGTAAGAAGTTAGGAAGTTATGAAAGGGAAATAGGATTATTGAAGATAGGGGATATGTGATAAGCAGAAGGAACATGGTAAGTCGTTATTGGGCATCGCTGCTCGTATCGTATTAGGGCATCGTTGAAAGGAAAAAACAAGGATTGTTGAAAAACCCAAAAAACAACATCCAATCTGCCAAACGGGCGGCCATGCCGAATAACCATTAACGATCTTTTATGACCTGGTCTATTCATCCGGCAAACGATAACATCGTCAAAACTGTCGTCAGCCTGGTCTTTATTTTCTCATTTTTGATATTCATCCTCATCTTTTACGGACCCCTGCTGGCGGCGCTCGGTCTTGCTTTTTTATTCGTTTCCCTGCACTCTTTTTACTTCAAGACCACGTATGAGATCGACGCCGAGTCGGTGAGTATTAAGACCGTATTTGGTGCACAAAAAAGAAAATTGAAAGAATTCAAGAAGCTATATAAAGGAAAGAACGGCGTTCTTTTAAGTCCATTCAAGCGCAAAACTTTTTTAAACAATTTTCGCGGTTTATTTTTGTATTACCCTAAATCCGCCGGGGCTATCATGAATCAGGATATAAATGAATATCTGGAAAAAGTCTTCACGGAGAACGCAACAACGAATTGAACGCCACTAACGATCCAAATGCTATTGACGATCTAAACGATCGTAACGCTCCCGTTGATCTTCTCGCTAGAAAATATGCGGAGGATTTTTCCGTTCCATATGAGCTCGCTTTGATAATTGCTCAGCGTTTTCCCGAGTATCAAAAGGCGAAACAATTCGTTTTCCCTGATCTGGCACAGTTGCATGATCCCGCAACCATACCGGACATTGATCCGGCGTGCGCAGTCATCATGGAGGCTGTGCAGCGGCGGGAAATGATCCTGATCTACTGCCATGACGACGCTGACGGATACACCGCGGCCGCGCTTCTCTATAAAACTCTGGGTGATCTGTACCGGGGTTCGTTCCAGGACCGCGTTTATATATATCCATTGAACCGGGAAAAAGACGGTTATATTATCAATCCCGACGTCTTACGAACATACCGTGACCAGGGTGTGGGTCTTGTGATAACTGCTGATTTTGGGATCAGCACCAGCGATAATATCAGGAATACGCTGGCACTGGGTATGAAGCTCGTGATCTGCGATCACCACGAGACCGGGGCGGCTGATTTTCCGGTGCCGGTCGTCGATCCTAAACGGCCGGATTCAAAATACCCCTTCCGGGAGCTCGCGGGCGCCGGCGTCAGCTTCAAACTATGCCAGTATCTTTATGATAAAATGCTCGGATTGACCGCGCCGGAATTCTATGCCTCAAAGCCAGAGTACCTGGCGATAGCCATGATCGGAACGATCGCGGATCGCGTCAACATGACGGGGGAGAACCGCGTGCTGTGTCACGCTGGTTTGAACGCCGTCAACCGGATAAACGCATCCTGGGCTGAATGCCTGCGCGGCGACCGGTTCGATTTTCCGGCGATCTGCACGGTGATCCTGCCGATGCTGGCATCAGCCGCCACGGGCGATCCGATAACCGGCATCACTCTGTTCACAAACCAAACAGCAGCCGAGACCGGCACGATCGCCACCAAACTACGCGCTGGTGAGGATGCGCGCCATGCCACGATCGACAGGATCTTTGACGATGCCCTCGCCGCGGCCAAGTTTTACCCCGGGATCGTGATATCGGTCCTGCCGGCGACCGGAGTGCATTACCTGGGAGCGGTAAGCGCGCGGCTGCGCGATCACTCCCGCCGCGTTTCCTGCGTCATATCATTAAGAGATAATAAAGGTTTTGGTGAATTGAGGACGACAGGTCTTAACCTGTATCAGATGTTACATGAACTCCGCAGCTGTTTTATTGACTTCGGTGGGCACGCGCGGGCTGCGGGTTTTAGTATGCACGCAGACATGCTTGACGCTTTTATCGAAAAGTCTGACCGCTATACGAACGCGCACTCGGGCGAACCGGTCATACCCAAGCTTCCCGTGCTGACGATCGACAAGCCGCAGGTTGGTTTATTGATGCCCTTGCTGCCGTTCGGCGAAGACAATCCCGCGCCGCTATTGACTGACGGCATTGATATGTATACAATAGACAATAGATTAAAAATAATATATCAAGGACCATGTCAAACTTAAATTACAATAACAAGGAACTGAACCTGAAGATCGTGTATTACGGCACGGGTCTATGCGGTAAAACCACGAACCTGCGTTCGATCTTCGCTGCGTTCCCCCAGGATCGTAAAGGCAAAATGATGAGTTTAGCGACCGAGCTTGATCAGACCCTGTTCTTCGACTTTTTGCCGGTGGATATGGGGTCGGTTAAGGGATGGAAACTGCGTTTTCACCTGTTCACGGTGCCGGGCCAGATATATTACAATGTTTCGCGCAAACTCGTGCTCAAGGGCGTTGACGGTCTTGTTTTTGTCGTGGACTCGCAGGAAGAGCGGCTCGATGAGAATATCGAGAGCTATAACAACCTTATGGACAACCTCAAAGGCTATGGGCTGGCCATCAAGGACATACCCATGGTGATCCAGTACAACAAGCGCGATCTGCCCGATATCATGCCGATCGGCGACCTCCAGCTTCATTTGAACAAGGGCGGCTTCACTTATTTTGAATCAGTGGCCATGAGGGGTCTGGGCGTGTTCGACACGCTCAAGTCCATCTGTCACTTGACTATTTTAAAACAGCTGGAATCAATACCCAACCTGACGGAAAAATAACCGGATACAGATATTCAACTTCCGTAACAATTAGATAATTCTCTTATGTAGCAATAAGACATGAGCAATTGATGGAAGAATTTTACCTACCGTATTTTAATAATTTTTTCCGATATCCTATAACTATTAGCTTCAAATCGACAGAAGTAAATACCAGCCGGCAGAGTGTGTCCGGAATCATCGTCACCGTACCAAATCACCTGTAATTGTTGATCGGTTAAATTGTTAAAAAATTTGACTAATCGGCCGTATGCGTCGTAGATTTTTAACGTCGTTTGTGCATTGCATTCACCTTTCTTTTTCCTCTCCATAGATGGGGGAGGGTAAGTATGAGGATGGAGTTTTATCGTCGTATGATTAAAGAACGGATTTGGATAACTCTCTAATCCATATATTACAGCTTGAGTCATGAATCCATTATTTTCTGCGATGGTAGTAAACGGGTAGAATTTACCCCATATGCGCATGGTGTTGGCAGGATGGTTGTTAATAGAATCTGTAAAGCAAGAGTAAGCGGTGAGTAACTGTCCTGCTGAGCCTGCAGCAATGCAAGGTGAGAGCTGATCTCCTGGCTGCGCGGTGACCACAAATGTATCAACCACCACTCCAGATTGATTGACCCGGGCACCATATATATCGCTATAAATATTGCCAGGACCACTGCGCCAGTCTTCCCAAATAACCAGGTAGTTTGCACCATCAAAGGCGACCGAGGGTGAACATTCTTCACTCGCTTCGGTTGAAATAGGGATACCCGCCGAGTCAAGAACAGCACCGGCCAGTGAGACTCGGGCACCGTAAATATCCCAAGAACCTCTACGAAAGTCATGCCACACGACCAAATAGTTGGTGCCGTCAAAGGCGACTGAGGGTGAACATTGTTCATCCAGCGCGGTCGAGATAGCGATGCCTGCAGGATCAAGCACGACTCCAGTAGTTGTGACCCGGGCACCGTAAATGTCATAAGAAGAACTACGAAAGTCGTACCACGCGACTAAATAGTTGGTTCCGTCAAAGGCGACCGAGGGTGAACCAGGTTCATATGCGGCAGTCGAGATAATAAAACCTGCTGTATCAAGTACTGCCCCGGCTGGCGTGACCCGGGCACCGTAAATATCACAAGAATAAACATTGCGTCCATCCAGCCAAACAACAAGGTAGTTGACACCATCAAAGGCGACCGAGGGTAAACCACGTACACTCGCTTCGGTTGAAATATGGATACCCGTCGAGTCTAGCACAACACCAGTCGGTGTGACTCGAGCGCCATAGATATCGTAATAAGAAGAATCATTGCGCCCATCCTGCCATACAACAAAGTAGTTGGTGCCGTCAAAGGCGACCGAGGGTGAATATTGGGTAGATGTCGCAGTAGAGATGGTGATGCTGGTTGGGTCGAGCACAATACCAGTCGATGTGACCCGGGTGCCATAAATACCATCATAAAAACCACCCCGCAAGTCCTGCCACACGACCAGATAGTTAATACCGTCAAAGGCTACGCTTGGAAACCATTGGTAGTTCGCTATAGTTGATATAGGGATACCTGCCGGATCAAGCACCGTACCGTCTGGAGTGACCCGGGTGCCGTAAGCATCAAAAGTAGAATCGCTTCGATAGTCTTGCCATGCAACCAGATAGTTGGTGCCGTCAAAGGCGACCGATGGATACAACTGACTGTTCACCGCATTTGAGAGCAGGATGCCCGAAGGATCAAGCACGACTCCAGTAGTTGTGACCCGGGCACCGTAAATATCACAAGGATTACGAAAGTCGAACCACACGACTAAATAGTTGGTGCCATCAAAGGCGACCGAGGGTGAATATTGTCCACTCGCTTCGGTTGAAATGGGTATGCCCGTGGGGTCAAGAACAGTACCGGCTGGTGTGACCCGGGTACCGTAAATATCTTTAGAAGAGCCAGCCCGCGAGTCTTGCCACACAACCAGGTAGTTGGAACCGTCAAAGGTGGCTGAGGGGAAATCTTGGTCACCTGCGCCATACGAAATAGGGATGCCCATTGTATCAAGTACCGTGCCTGATTGGTTTACGCGAGCACCATAAATGTCGCCAAGAGGACTGTCACCATAGTTGTCCCACACAACAAGGTAGTTTGTACCATCAAAGGCGACCGACGGAGACCATTGGTCATAGAATGCAGTCGAAATAGCAATGCCCACTGGATCAAGCACGACTCCAGTAGGTGTAACCCGGGCGCCGTAAATATCAAAAGAATCACTGCGCCTATCCTGCCATACAACCAGGTAGTTGGTGCCGTCAAAGGCGACTGAGGGTAAATATTGTTCATTCATAGCGGTCGATATACCGATACCTGTAGGATCAAGCACAACTCCAGTAGGTGTGACCCGGGCAGCAAGGATATCACCATCACCTTGGGACCAGACGATAAGGAAGTTTGTACCGTCAAAGGCAACCGCGGGTGAATACCCATGCCCGCCAGTTCCGGTCGAAATAGGTATACCCGTCGGATCCAGCACTGTACCGTCCAGCGTGACCCGGGCACCGTATATATAAGGACAAGATCCATCACGGGAGTCTTGCCACACGATAAAATAAATCGAACCACCAGCGGCAATTGATGGAGTCTCTTGGTTATGTGGCTCTGGTACATAAACGATATTTGTATCAAGGAGAAATTCCCCAGTTCTCAAACTATTGAGCTCTGTCTCGTTATTTATTTGATCTAAAATGTCCGCGTGTATTATATTATATTTATTTTGTATTGGATCTAGTTTATTCTGAGCAAAAAGAGATTTTTGCGTTGAGATTGAAAAGGCAAGGATTAATAAACAACAGATCTTTAGCATCCATGTTGCCATGTCTTTTGTACTATTCACAATGACCTCCTTGATACTTTCGTTTTCCACAAATTAATGATAAAAAACCAAATAACTGATATATTATATGATATAACTAAAAATTGTCAAGTACTAAAGAGTCTGAGTCCTTCCCACTTTTTTTATGTCATTTTTCGCCACGAACGTCAAACGCCATACAATCGACGTGCGGATCGTCAATTAACAGATAATGCATATTGATGTTGTCAAAAGGCAGTGGTCGAGTTTACTCGACTATCCCGTATATGCGCAGACCAAGGTCTGCCACTACAAAACATGTGGAATTCAAATAGAATTTTGTAAAGAAATTTGATATACAGATCATAAAAGTGGAGAGGACTCAGCTAAAGAGTTGTTGTGATCTTTTGAAATGGAATTCCGCTTTCTAATGATATTTTCCAATCTTTCTTTCCTCAAACCACGAATATATCGCGGGCACGATAAAGATCGTGATCAATGCCAGGGTCATGCCGCCGAACGACGGTATGGCCATAGGCAGCATCACTTCCTTGCCGGTCCCGCCGAAAATAAAGATCGGCAAGAGCGCCAGGATCGTCGTGATCATGGTCATGAACGCCGGTCTGAATCTGGTTTTACCCGCTTCCACGGTCGCTTCGATCACCTCCTCTTTGGTCTTCGGTTTGCGCCGCTTGAATACCTGGTCCAAATATGTCGTGATCAGGATCCCGTCGTCGTCAGAGATGCCGAAAACCGCGATGAACCCGACCCAGACCGCCACGGAAAAGTTGAAGCCGTAAAGCGCAAGCAGGAGCAGACCTCCGCAGAACGTTATGGGTACGGCAAGGAATATCGTAAGCGACTTGCGGTGTGATTTGAAATTCAAATAGTTGAGCAGGTAAATTATCAGGATGCTCAAGGGCACGAGCAAGAAGATACGGTTACGCGCTCTGACCTGGTTTTCATACTGGCCCGACCACTGGATCGAGTAACCGGTCGGGATCTGCCCGCTCATTTTTTCCGCGACGGTCCGGCTGGCTTCACGTACAAAACCGACCAGGTCGCGGTGGCGCACATTGACGAGAACATAAGCGCGCAAAATACCATTTTCCGAATTTATCATTGCCGGTCCCTCGGTCATGCTGATATCCGCGATCTGTCCCAGCGGTACATAGGGACCATCCGGGGTCGCGATCAAGATCCTTTTGATCTTTTCCGGCGTGTCCCTGAGTTCGCGGTAAAACCTGACGCGCAAGGGGTAGCGCTCACGGCCTTCGTAAATGATGGTCAGATTTTCGCCGCCGATCGCCATTTCAATGATATCCATGACATCTTTCATGGTCAGGTTATATCGCGCGATCATCGCGCGCCGGGGCGCGATCTCCAGGTACGGTTTGCCGGTAATCTTTTCGGCATACAGATCTTCCGCGCCCCTGACCGTCTGGATGATGTCTTTGATCTCCTGCGCGAGGCTCTGCAGCGTATCAAGGTCAGACCCGAAGATCTTCACGCCAATAGGCGTGCGGATGCCGGTACTTAGCATATCTATGCGATTGATTATCGGCTGGGTCCAGATATTGCTGACCCCGGGGAATTTCAGAGCGGCATCGAGGTCATGGATCAGCTTTTCCTTGGTCATGCCCGGACGCCAATATTTCTTTGGTTTGAGATTGATGAGCGTTTCAAACATCTCGATCGGCGCAGGGTCAGTGGCGGTTTCTGCCCGACCCAGTTTGCCGACCACGTTTTCGACTTCAGGGAAAGACTTGATGATCGTGTCCTGGATCTGCATTATCCTGAACGCTTCGGTGAGCGACACGGCTGGAGAGACCACGGGCATAAACAGGATGGTTCCTTCGTCAAAAGGCGGCATGAATTCGGTGCCGATCGTGGGAGTAATGATCACGGTGGCGGCCACGATCAAAACGGGGATGGAAAGAAAGATCAGGCGGTGTCCGAGGACCCAGCGCAGAATCTTTTCATAGTAATGCAGCATGAAACGGTTGACCGGACTGGCCTGGGCCGGCTTCAGCTTGCCCCGCAAGAGATAATAGCTCAACACGACGGTGAGGGTGACCGCGATGACTATCGACGCCATGAGCGCGAATGTCTTGGTGTAAGCCAGCGGTTTGAACAGTTTTCCTTCCTGGCTTTCCAGGGCGAATACCGCCACGAAAGAAATAACCGTGCTCATTATGCCGGTGATGATCGCGGGTCCCACCTCATGGGCGGCTTCCAGGATGATCTCGGCGCGCGGTTTTTGAACCTGGTTCTGGCCCTGCACAAGGTGCCGGTGGATATTTTCGGTCATGATGATCCCCGCGTCGACCAGGGTGCCGACCGCGATGGCGATGCCGCCTAAGGACATAATGTTGGCGTCGACCCGCAGATAATACATAATAATGAAGGATATGCCCACGGCGACAGGCAGACCGACCGATATGATAACGGCAGAACGGATATGCCCCAGGAAAAGGAACACGACCAGGATACAGATCACTATTTCCTGGATAAGCGTGTCGCGCAGCGTGTCGGTGGTACGCTTGATAAGTTCGGTGCGATCGTAAAAAGGCACGATCTTGATACCGGCGGGCAGTCCCGGTTCGATCTCGCGGATACGCTTCTTTACCTCGTTGATGACCTTGAGGGGATTTTCCTTGTAACGGACTATCACCGCGCCGCCCACTGTTTCTTTTCCGTTTTTATCAAGCGCGCCCCGTCTGAATTCCGGACCCGTGGTCACGGTCGCGATGTCTTTGACATAGATCGGTGTACCTCCATGCGCCATGACCGCGATATTTTTTATATCATCAAGGGATTTGATGAATCCGACGCCGTGGACCGTGAATTCCATGCCTCCCTGTTCGTACGCTTTCGCGCCGACATCAAGATTGGAATTCTTCACGGCGTTGAACACATCCATGAGTTTGACCCCGACCGCCGCGAGCTTGTAGGGATCGATGTCGATCTGGTACTGCTTGACAAAACCGCCGACCGACGCCACTTCGGCAACACCGTCAACCGATTGCAGCTGGTAGCGGATATACCAGTCCTGGATCGAGCGCAGCTGGGAAAGATCATAGCCGTCGCCTTCCACCGTGTACCAGAAAACCTGACCGAGTCCGGTAGCGTCAGGGCCAAGCACCGGTGTCACGCCGGAAGGCAATATTCCCCGGGTGTATTGCAGCTTTTCCAGAATGCGGCTGCGCGCCCAGTAGAAATCGATGTTGTCCTGGAACACGACGTAGATCATGCCGAACCCGAAGGCCGAGGACGCCCTTATTGTTTTAACCCCGGGTATGCCCTGCAGCTGGGCAGCCAGGGGATAAGTCACCTGCTCTTCGATCAAACGGGCATTCCTGCCCGGCCAATCAGCGATGACTATTTGCTGGTTTTCTCCGATATCGGGGATGGCGTCGACCGGGATCCGGTTGATCGCGAAAAGTGCCCATAATACGATGAACCCGGTTATTACAAGTATGATAAACCGGTTGCGCAGACACCAGGATATGATATGATCTATCATAGATGATATAATACTCTCACGAGTTTACTCCCAACATAAAACTCTTACGAGTCAACGCCGTTTTAATGCTGATGGGCTGGTGCCGTCCTGGTCGGCATTTCGTCCTCGACATCGGCCGCGTTTCCGTAGATCAATGACTGCCCGCCCGCCAGCGTGGACTGCGAATCAAGCAGGAAGTTGCCGGTGGTGACGACGCGATCACCGGGTTTGACACCGTCGACGATCTCTACAAGTTCGTCAGTGACGGTACCGGTTTTAACCGTACGGGGAACGAACCTGCCGGGCTCGGTTTCCAGGTAAACCAGTTTCCTCACACCCGTATTAATGACCGCAGTCGCGGGCACGACCAAACCGCGGCTCACTTTTACCGTGACATGCACGTCCGCATACATGCCGAGCAGCAGTTCACGGTGATGGTTGATAACCTCGATGCGCGCGGTTACTGACCTGATTTCGGGATCAATGATCGGGCTGACCGATCGGATAACGCCATTTATTGATAACCCGGGATAAGCCGCCGGGAACGTGACCATGACGTTCTGACCTGGTCGTATCGAACCGATGTCGGCTTCATATACCTGGGCATATATCCAGGCGCGGTTGGGTGAAGGGGAGATCAGCGCTTCATCAGGTGTCCCGCGATCCCTCAGTTTTTGTATCTGCGGTTCGCTCATCCCCATGAGGAACAGCTTGAGCTGGGCTGAGTGCGTCAGATCCCCTGGTACTGAAACCGCGGAAAGATATTCTTGCTGCGCGATAAAAAGTTCCTGATCGTTCGCGACCCGGCCTTGCAAATGCAGGTCCGCGTCGATATCACGGATCTCGACCGGAGCAGTCTTGATCCCGAGTTTAGCGGTCGTTTGAGTATCAATGATGATACTCCCCTGGTCTTTCTTGCGGACCGGGATAAGATCCATTCCACATATAGGACAGTCACCCGGTTTGTCCGACCGCACGGTCGGGTGCATGGAACACGTCCAGTATAGTATTGTATCATCCGTGCCCTGGGATGTGTCGGGTTTGACGGCGTTCTCCGACGGCACGGTATTTTTTGGATTATTCGTGCAGCTGATCGCGATGGCGAGCAGAAAAACGCCGGCAAAGATCAAGATCCCGGCAAGGTTTTTCTTTGTTACTGTTCTCATCGTACCTCCTTTAAGTGCATCTTTATTTTTATTGCGGCAGAGCCGTACTGATCACCTGCTCAAGCTCCGCCTGCGCTGTAGAAAAGTCAGCGCTGATCTGGTTGTATTCAAACATGTTCTCAACGTACATCTTCTCGCTTTCCAAAACTTCAAGCAGACCGGTCTGGCTCGAGGCGAACGCAGCGATCGACGCGTCAAGCGCGGCTTGGGATTGCGGCAGAACCGTGGTTTCGTAAAGCAGCATGGTCCGTTGCAGGCGCTGCAGCTTGTAGGTCAGATCAGTGACCATCAGGATCAGGGTGTTTTCCGCCGCCGTATAGTCGGCATCAGCCGTTTTTCGTTCATACGCTGAGAATTTTACCATGCGGTTCTGTTTTGACCAAAACCATAACGGCAGGGTGATGCCGATCATATATCGGTTGGCGGTCATGCCCTGGTCATCGCGCCCGTGTTCATATTTAAACATCAGGTCGGGCAGATATTCCTGTGCAGCCAGTGAACCCATGATTTCAGCATTTTTTCTAGCCGCTGACATGGCTCTGAGTTCAGGGTTACTGTCCCTGGCGGCCTGGATCAGGTCAGCGGCCTCCGGTATTTTCGTCCAGAGCCTGATCTCCGGGATGTCCGAGATCACCGTATCCATGGGTTGGTTGAACAGGGAGTTGAATACTCTAGCTGCCTGGGATCGCTCGTTGACTAGATTTTCGAGCTCGATATCCTTATGACTGAGTTCAACCTGTATCCTCAAAACATCAGCCAATGGCATTTTTTTTAAAGGGTACTGCCGCTTTGCGATCGAACGGACCTGGGCAAGATAGGCCGTGATTTCCTTCATTGATAAGATGTTCTTCTCGATGAGCCGGTAATTGATGATCGAGCGCTTGAGTTCTACGATCAGCTTTTGTTCAACCTCCCGGTAGGATTCGTGAGTGCGTTGGGTTTCGGTGATATTATAGCGGCGCAGATACGCCGGTTTACTGGGGAAAGGCAGTTCCTGCGATACTGAATACATGATCATGTCGCTTGAGAACTGCGCGGCAACCCAGGGATCAGGGATGTCGTAGAAGAGCGTCGTTTTCTGATGCAATGCTTCATACCTTGATTTCGCCGCGATCAGTTCAGGATTGGCATTCCGTAATTTCTGGATCAATGAATCAAGCGGCATACCATTCAGGACCAAGCCAATGCTTGAAAGTAATATCATTCTGACCAGGATGCCTGATAATAGTTTTCCCATCAATATTAAGACAAGGTATTTGGGAGAAAAGTTACGGTATCAATGTTGAACGAAAAAGTCCCGTTAGAGGGCCACGGTCCTCTAACGGGACTCAATTGGCGCCCCGTTAGGTGGTCATCTACTTCTTAACCCACAGGAGGGAGTGTGGGTATTTTTGGCGAAGCAGAGACGCTAACGAGGCATAATTACCGATAATCTCAAAAATACACTAATAAATCATCGGTTAACCAAATATACTTCCAGGACGATCAATAGCTGTTTTAATATATTTCTCTAATTATTAGTTAGACACTTTCAAACTGTAAAAGGTTACGTAGTTTCTCTATATTCACATCACACATACCGATGACATAGGGGTATCCATTTAGCGGTTTCTCCCCCTGCGTTTGTACCAGAAACCGGTTTTGATCCATTCTTTAATATATTGGTACCCTTCATTATATCCTTATTTTCAGAAAAAGCAAGGGGTCTCGTTCTTGTAGTATCGTTGCTTTTCCCTTGACATTGCTAAACTTTTGTGTATAATATGATGTCTAAAGGGCGAATAGCTCAGCTGGCGAGAGCGTCTGCCTTACAAGCAGAAGGTCACCCGTTCAAGTCGGGTTTCGCCCACGTGTTTTTAAATTGGATGTTGTCGGAAATAGTGGTAAATACGCCCTTATTTTTATATGTTAAGATTCAGATAGAATCTGGAATCAGCAGGATTCCACGAATAAAAATAAAATAACAGGCATATTAGACCTGATAAAGGGCAATGAGAAAATGAGAAGAGGAGGTAACATGAAAATAAAACCACTACATGATCATATCCTTGTTGAGAGGCTTGAAGAGGAAGTGAAGAAGAGCGGTATCATTATCCCCGATACGGCGAAAGAAAAGCCACAGCAGGGCAAGGTGATCGAAGTCGGTGACGGTCGCAGAGATGAAAAGGGAACGCGCATTTCTATGGACGTGAAAAAAGGCGACACGATTCTCTTCGGCAAATATTCGGGCACTGAGGTTAAGCTCGATAATATCGAATATATTATCATCCGCGAGGAAGAGGTCCTGGGTATTATCCAGAAGGAAAAAGAGAAATAATCAAAGGAGCGAAAATGGCAGCAAAACTTATCAAGTTTGACGAAGAGGCACGCCGGTCCATATTGAAAGGCGTGAGAATATTATCCGATACCGTGAAGGTCACACTGGGTCCCAAAGGTCGCAACGTCGTGCTGGAGAAAAAATTCGGCGCGCCAACGATCACCAAAGACGGCGTAACGGTTGCCAAGGAGATCGATCTTGAGGATCGATTCGAGAACGTCGGCGCCCAGATGGTCAAGGAAGTTGCATCCAAGACTTCTGATGTTGCCGGTGACGGCACGACGACCGCCACGATCCTGGCTGAAGCGATCTATCGCGAGGGGTTGAAGACCGTGACCGCCGGCGCCAACTCGATGGAAGTCAAGAAAGGCATCGACCGCGCGGTCGAGGTCGTAGTTGAAAGTCTGAAAAAGATGTCGACTAAAGTCACTGATAACAAGGAGATCTTCCAGATCGCGGCGATCTCAGCGAACAACGACGAGGTTATCGGCAAGCGTATCGCTGAAGCCATGGAAAAGGTCGGCAAGGATGGCGTGATCACGGTTGAGGAAGCCAAGGGCACTGAAACCACCGTGGATGTCGTCGAAGGCATGCAGTTCGACCGCGGTTATCTCTCGCCGTATTTTATCACAAACCCGGAAAAAATGATCTGCTCGATGGAAGACGCTTATATATTGATCTACGAGAAAAAGATCAGCGCCATGAAGGATCTCCTGCCGATCCTTGAAAAGATCGCGCAGAAAGGCAAACCGATCCTGATCATTGCCGAGGAAGTCGAGGGCGAAGCCCTGGCGACACTGGTCGTGAATAAGATCCGCGGCACCCTGCAGTGCTGCGCCGTGAAGGCGCCGGGCTACGGCGACCGGCGGCGCGCGATGCTGGAAGACATCGGGGTTCTTACGAGCGGCAAGCTCATTTCCGAAGACATCGGCATCAAGCTGGAGAACGTACAGATGTCGGATCTTGGTCAGGCAAAGCGGATCACGATCGACAAGGAAAATACCACGATCGTTGAAGGTGAAGGCAAAAAAGCCGATATCCAGGCGCGTATCCAGCAGATCCGCGCTGAGATCGGAGAAACAAAATCCGATTACGACAAGGAAAAACTCCAGGAACGGCTGGCAAAGCTCGCCGGAGGCGTAGCCGTGCTGAATGTCGGCGCCGCGACCGAAATCGAGATGAAAGAAAAGAAAGCTCGGGTCGAGGACGCCCTGCACGCGACAAAGGCCGCGGCTGAGGAAGGCATTGTGCCCGGCGGCGGCGTGGCTTTGATCCGCTGCCTGCCAGACCTGGACAAGCTCAAACTCGAAGGCGACCAGCAGATCGGCGTCGAGATTATAAGGAAAGCACTGGAAGAACCGGTAAGAATACTGGCAATGAATGCCGGCAAAGAAGGGTCGGTCATCGTGGAACAGACCAAGAAGGAAAAAGGCAATGTCGGCTTTAACGTCATGAGCGAGAAATTCGAAGATCTGACCGCGGCCGGTATTATCGATCCGACCAAAGTAACCCGTTCGGCTCTGCAAAACGCGGCGAGTATCGCCGGCTTACTGGTAACGACCGAAGCTGTGGTCGTGGAAAAGCCAGAAGAAGAAAAAACGCCGCAGATGCCGCCCGGCGGCGGATACGGCGGAGAGTACTAAGAAGCTAAAGATGCAGAGAAGCAGGGGTGAAGACAAGCTGAGATGAAAGGGTGAAGAGAAGCAGGGATGAACGGGAATGTTTTGTCATCCCTGCATCCCTGCTCCTCCGCTCCTTTTCTTAAAAGAAATGCCCACCTACGAATACGAATGCACGAAGTGCCATCACCACCTCGAGGAACTACAGAAGATGACGGATAAACCGTTGATCAAATGCCCGGTATGCGGCGGTATATTGCGCAGGCTGATCTCGGGCGGTTCAGGTCTGATCTTCAAGGGCAGCGGGTTCTATGCTACTGACTACAAAAAAACAAATTCGGTGTCACATGAGTCACAAAAAAAGGATAATCATTCAAAACCCGGGGAAGGCAAGAAAGATCCGGTTTCATCAAAAGATCCCGGCGGGGTAAAGAAAGAAAAAGCCTCAGCGCCAAAACCCGCCAAGGCATCAGAATCGTAGTCAGTCAACTACATAACCACGTATCCCCGCATCCCCACTATTTAATTTCATAGCTTCATAACCTCATATCCTCTGATCCTCATTTTTTTCTACACGACCCTGCCGATCCTATTTAACCTGATAGATTTCCAGGTCCAGAATTTCAGGATCTCGAAGATATTTGACGCTTCATGACCGGGGTCGAACGAAAAATAGATAAAGAGCGGCGTACCTTTGAGGTATTTGACATGCAGGGGCCCCCAGAACCTGGAATCCAGCGAATTGTCCCGGTTATCGCCCATGGCGAAAACATGATCCTTGGGCACGACAACAGGCCCGAAATTATCCCGGATATAGACCTTATAGACATCAGCAAGCTTAGCTTCCTGCCATAGTTTCTGGTATGAAGCATGGTCGGCCGAAGGTCCCGGATACACGACCGGATCCCGGAAGTAGACGTGTTTTTCCTGGACGGCTTTGCCGTTGATATAGAGCACCTTGTTGATGACCTGGACAGTATCGCCCTCGACCGCCACGCACCTTTTAACGAAATCGCGGTTCTCGAACGGATACTTGAATACGATGATCTCGCCTCGGTTCGGCATGCGGCCCGGGATAAGCGGGATCTGCGTGTAAGGCACTTTGACCCCATACACGAAACGGTTGACCAGGAGCGCGTCGCCGATCAGGAGAGTTTTTTCCATGGACGGCGTGGGGATAACATAGGCTTCCACGAAGATCGCTCGGAGCACCAGCACGACCAGGATCACCATGCCCCAGGAGTATATTTCTCTCTTGATCTTGTCGCCCATCGGTTGCATTATAGCGGAAAAGGCACCGAAGTCAAGATATTTTTTGTCATTACGAGGTATCCCGCTTTTCTCTGTCATTGCGAGGAGTTCCGAAGGAACGACGAAGCAATCTCTCTCCGCCCCATGTCTTTCTGGGTTTCACGCGGCGAGAAGTAAGTTTACCCTGAGCGATAGTCGAATAAGAAGAATCTAGGATTACCGTACCTTGTGGATTACAATGAAACAATCCTCCCATCCTTTTCATAAAGGATGGGAGGAGAAGTGTCCTTGCTTATCTTTTACTAAGCGCTTATTTCACCACGATCGCTTTTTGTACGAGGGTATGGTTGGACGTCTCCAACCGCACAAAATACACTCCACGGGAAAGATCACCGGTATCATAGTCATAATCATATGTGCCTGGATTCAGAGTTTTATCAACCAACTGCTTCACTAATCTGCCGGATACATCGTAGAGCGATATCTTTGCCGGTCCTTTTTGCGGTAGCGTATACCGTATAGAGATATTACTTGCCGTATGCGTGGGTTGTACAGATAGAGAAAGCTGATAACCAGTCAGCGGTTTTGATTCGTTGCCTTGCGGTCCATTGCCATTTGCCTGTTTATAACCAGTAGAATCATTCTTTTCGAATTCATGCAGTGTTAATATCGCGCTGACTGCCTGGTTATTATTGCCGTAGATCTTGAGATTGACGGTGTTATCGGCATACAGGGCTGCCGGAATGAGATGATTGAGTTTAACAACGGTATCGGGCGGCAGGGTAATCGTACCAATTAGTATATTGTCTATTTTTGCGCTCAATGTTAGGTTTGCTGATCCGCGCTGATACAGATAAGCCGTGAGATCGTAGATGCGGTCGGGATCCAGGGTTTCAAACTGGTATTCCAGGAAACCGTTGGCATTTGCCTTATCGATTCTTTTGCAGGGTTCGTTGCCATACTGGACATATCCATCGCGCTTGCGGTTGAATGGCGAGGGATCTTCTTCGCCGCAATAGGCGACATAATAGGGCAGGGCAAAGTCGCTGGTTCCTTTTCCGCCGCTTTGATCATAGGTTTTGTATTTGATCGGATGGGGTGAATCTATGTCTTCGGTCCAGGCAAAATAGATCCTGGTGCTATCCAGGGTTTGTTTATGCGTGATGTGAGGGTAATTGGAAAAGGTTTCTTCCTTGGCTTGGGTACTGATGTTCACCGGTGTTGACCAGGTTCCCATCAGGGCATCATAATGCGAGTAATAGACATCAAAGGCGTCAGTGATTTGTTCAACCCATGCGCAGGAATAACCACCGGTAAGCACCGGATAGGTCGAAGCCACGGGCGTGTTATTGACCCGCTTGACCCCCATCCAGGTGCCGAATAAGCCGGTGTAGACCTTGTACCGCCAGTAAATGTCACCGGATGTTGCATCCTCTGCCCAGGCGATATAGGCATTATTGCCGACTGTTTCCAGCATTGGTTGTTTGGCGGGTTGGGTGCCGGACGGTGTCTCGGTCAATCCCCAACCGGCTGACGTCCGCGTGCGGTATTTAATTGAATTGATTGTCGATCTGTTTTCCCAGGCAACATGGATTGGCGGTTTGCCCGTGCTGTTCATGTAAGCAATTGAAGGGTGCTGGCCGGTGCCTACATCTTGAGGAATCGAGGGCATCGGGTTGAAGAGGTAGAATTTCGTGTACTTGACGGTTGGAGATCCTCCCAAGGTCGCAGCATACACGACATGACCCGTATCGCAGATGCCGATCGGCGAACGAAGGTGGACCAAAAGTCGTTCCAGATGCGCCAGCCTGGATCATCTGCGCCGTGGTCCAGCCGTCGTTGCCCAGATAGCGTGAAAAATAGATGTAATGGATACCGGCATCCTCGAACTGCCAGACTACGGACGGTCGCGGGGTTTCGGCTATAGAATTACAGCTAATAGCCGTATAAAACCCCCGTCCCAGCTGCTTTATGGTCCAGGTCGCACCTTCATCCGTCGATTTGGCGGCATAAATAAAGCCGTCGGATGCGTATGTCAGCCAGAGTTCGTTAGTGTCGACGATCCGAATGAATTTTTGGCCGTTATTAGAGGCAGTGGCTTCAGCCGAGGTGCTGAGCGCGATATAGGTTCCTACCACGATGGAAATTGGCTGGGACCACGGACCGATATTGCCGGAATAATCCATAGCAGCAATATAGTAGATGACTTCGTCACCTTGATATTGTCCATAAGGAAGCGGTGCGCGGAAAGTCGTACGGTCAATGGGCGAGGCATGGATGATTAGTGAACGGGGCGGGTCATCAGGAAAGATCGGGCAAACCCAATAACCGGCAACATCGGGATTGGTGCCTAGATTAGGGGGATCCCAAGACATATTCACCGTTTCAGTATTCACGTCGTAATTGCCATCATCTTGATCAGGATCGGGAATTGGATCAGGGGCGTTGTCGTTGACTGAGACCGCGGAGACCGGACCGACAAAAGTCGATGGGTAATAGCCATACACATCCGCATCAACCCTAAGCACTTTATAAAAATATTCTTCTTCGTCCTGCACGTGTACATCGTAATATGTGCCGGGGTTGAGAGAACCACCATGTATGCAGGTATACGGTCCTTCTGAGTTAGTTGCGCGACCGATATAATAAGACATGTTAGACACCCCGTCAAAACTGACCGCGATTTTATGCCCGTTATCATCAGCATAGTCGACTGCACTCAGATTATATGGTGGGGCTACATAGGGGTATTGTCTATGTAGATTGTTCAATTCGTTTGCGAAGACTGTAATCGTGCCTACTTCTTGTATCAAGCCATCATTTGTTCTCACGGATACTTCGTAATGGTAGTCGGTATGGAAAGCAGCCGTAACGCCCAAGCCGTCATAAAGCTGAAAAGTATGATCCGGTTCGTCTGGCAGCCATACGATGTGGTTTATACGAGCGAGATGGTTATAGGGCCATTCAGTCATGTACCAACCCTGGACATTTTCCTGTGCCATATAACCGGAATGCTCCCCGTTTGACTTGGACATGAATATAAGGTATACTTGCGGGCTTGGAAAGGAGTTTTACGATGAACCGCAAGATTTGGACGCTCGAGGAAAAGCTTGGGGTGGTATTGGCGATGTTAA
>Ga0299912_10000721_pt1 | contig 27228 bp, 22 predicted proteins | sample RVTome_2_FD_207667 | JGI IMG/M metagenome (GOLD analysis project Ga0299912, IMG submission 207667) | Soil microbial communities from uranium-contaminated site in the Upper Colorado River Basin, Wyoming, United States - RVT95D214 (version 2) ... | reverse complement strand
AGAATGTCCTGCGCATAATCGACAACGAAGGGCGCGGTGTCGTCGTTCTCATTCGCGACCTGCGACCGAAGTCCGTTTCGGAGTGGATCTCGCGCCGCACGCAATCGGCCAAGCTGGCCGAAGGCGTGCGCGAACGCCGCCAGGTGGAGATCGGGGTGGGCTCGCAGATTCTCACTGACCTCGGCGTCAGGGATATGGTGCTGCTGACCAACTCGACCGCCCACGTCTACGTGGGGCTCGAAGGTTTCGGTTTGCGCCTCGTCGGCACGCGCAGGATCGAGTGAGCGCCATGGCTCTGAAGACCGAGCAGCCGCCACGCGGCCCGATCAAGCCCCCCAGTTTCGCGCACGGCGTGCGCGTGCTTATCATCGAGTCACGCTTCTACGAGGCGATCGCCGACGAGCTGGTCAACGGGGCGCTGGCGGTGCTCGAGGCGGCCGGCGTCGGCCACAGTCGCATCAGCGTGCCGGGCGCGCTCGAGATCCCGCAGGCGTTGGCGGAGGCCGTTGCCGCGGGGCTCATTCCGCGTCAGGCATCGAGCGCGCAGTGGGACGGCGTGGTGGCGCTCGGCTGCGTGATCCGCGGCGAGACCTCGCACTACGACATCGTATGCAACAATGCCAATCACTGGCTGATGGAGGTAGCGGTGCGCAACAACGTGCCGCTCGGCAACGGCATCCTCACGGTCGAGACGGAGGCACAAGCGATGGCGCGAGCGCGCGGCGGGGCGAACGGCAAGGGCGGAGACGCGGCGCGCGCCTGCCTGCGCCTCATCGAGCTTGTGCGCGCCTTCGAGGGGCAGAGCGCATGAACGCCACAGACAAGAGCGTTGGCGGAAAGATTGCGCTGCCCCCACGCACTGCGGCGCGCGTCGCCGCCGTGCAGGGCCTCTATCAGATGGATCTCGCCGGCACCGACCTCAACGCGGTGATCGACGAGTTCGTGCGCCTGCGCTTCCCGCGCGCGCCGGGCGACGAGGCCGCAGCCGGCGCCGATCCGGTCTTCTTCACCGAGCTATTGCGCGGCGTCGTGCGCCGTCAGCGCGACATCGATCCGCTCGTCGATCGCCAGCTCGCCGAAGGCTGGAGGCTCGTGCGCATAGACGCCATCGTACGCGCCATCCTGCGCGCCGGCGTCTTCGAGCTGATGGAGCGCCCCGATGTGCCCGGGCGCGTCGTCATCAACGAGTACATCAACGTCGCGCATTCGTTCTTCTCGGAGGACGAGCCGAAGGTGGTCAACGGCGTGCTCGACAAGCTCGCGCGGCGGCTGCGCGCGGCCGAGTTCACCCGCAATGGCCCAGATCAATAACAAGACAACTAGCAAGATCACGAGCGAGGAATCGCTCATCGGCGAGTTCTGGGCGCCGTTGGCGGCGGGCTTTCCCGGGGCGTTCGGCCTCAGCGACGATTGCGCGGTGATTGCGCCGCCGGATGGCTGCGAGCTCGTCGTGACAACCGATGCCGTCATCGCCGGTGTGCACGTCTTGCCAGATGAGGAGCCGGGCGCCATTGCCTGGAAGGCGCTCGCCGTCAACGTGTCGGACCTCGTCGCCAAGGGCGCCAGTCCGCGCGCCTATGTCATGAGCGTGGCGCTGCCAGGCAGTCCGCAGCGCGTCTGGCTTCGCCAGTTCGCTGACGGTCTCGGGGAAGCGCAAGCGGCCTTCGGTTGCCAGCTCATCGGCGGCGACACGGACCGCACACCGGGCCCGCTCAGCGTCTCCATCACGGCCTTCGGCAGCGTCCCTATCGGTGCCATGCTGCGCCGCTCGACGGCACGGCCGGGCGATCTCGTCTACGTGTCCGGCACCATTGGCGATGCCGCTCTCGGCCTCGCACTGCGCCGCGACCCGTCGATGCGCGAGCGCTGCGGGCTCGATGAAGCCGCGTGCCGGTATCTCGAGGCCAAGTTTCGCCGCCCGCAACCGCCCGTCGCGCTCACTGCGACGTTACGCGCGTGCGCCTCGGCGGCGATGGATATCTCCGACGGGCTCATCAAGGATTTCGATCGCCTGTGCCGCGCGTCCGGCGCGGGAGGGCGCATCGAGGCGGCGCGCGTGCCGCTGTCGGCCGCTGCCCGCACCGTCGTGGCCCGCTCCGGCGCCACGATCGCCGACCTCATGACGGGCGGCGAAGACTACGAGGTGCTGGCTGTCGTACCAGCGCTGCGCGCTGCCGAGTTCGAGAGCGCGGCGGAGGCCGCCGGCATCGCCGTGACGCGCATCGGCGCCATCGACGAGGCCTCTGCCGGTATCGCGACCATTGATGCGTCCGGACAGGAAATGGTCGTCGCGAGGACCGGCTGGGACCACTTCCGTTACGGCGATGCGACTTGAACGTCCGGGTCACTGCGGCCAAATAGCATCGCGTTGCCACGCCCGGTGCAGTCTGGCAAAGTGAAGGCGCTTCAGCGTCTTTGTTTGGCCATATCGAACCGGCTAGTAAGGCGTTGGCGTAGAGGCCAAAACTGGGGACGCCGCCAGGCAGCCGCGCTTCGATCGGCGGCCGCGGTTCTGCGGCTCTGGAGCAAGATTCAGGACGGTTTCATGCAGGCACAATGCGCGCCCGCGCCCCGCGGTTCGCTCCTCATCGGGGCCTGCAGGCGAGCGGCATGTGCCAGTGCCGCCATTGTCGCGCTGCTGTTGAGCGGGCCGGCACCCGTGCGCGCCCAGGCCGCTCAGGCCAACTGGTGGGAAAGCCTTACCGGCTCAGGCACACCCGACTATACCGGGCGCCGCCAACAGGAGCGCGACCGGGAACGCAGCGAGCGCCAGGCCGAGCCGCTCAACGATTTGCGCCCCGACCCGACACCCTGGCGCAGCGACGAGATGCTCGCTGCCATGGACGCGGCAATCGACCGCTACCAGAATATCGCCTCGCAGGGCGGCTGGCCGCTCGTGCCGCCCGGCCGCATGATGCGCGAAGGCGAGGACGACGAGCGCGTACCGCTGCTGCGCCGGCGCTTGCGCGCCAGCGGTGATCTGTCGCCGCGCACGCAGTCCTACAACTCATACACTTTTGACGACGATCTTGCCGCCGCCGTCCGCCGCTTCCAGGAGCGCAATGGCCTGCGGCCCACCGGCCGCGTCGAGCGCTCGACGTATCCGGCGCTCAACGTGACGGTCGAGGAGCGCCTTGCTCAGTTGCGGCTCAATCTCGGTCGCCTGCGCGAGCTGACCAAGGCTCCGGCCGAGGACCGCTACATCCTGGTCAACGTCCCCGCCTTCCAGCTCGAGGCGGTGGAGAGGTTCGAGGTCCAGCAGAGACACCGCGTCATCGTCGGCCGCACGGAGCGGCAATCGCCCTCCGTCAAAGCGACCGTGCGCGCGCTCAACTTCTTTCCCTATTGGCGGGTGCCCGACAGCGTCGCGCATCTGGATCTCATCCCGCGGCTCATGAAGGAGCCGGATTACCTGCAGAACGAGAAGATCCGCGTGCTCGACGGCAGCGGCGTTCGGGAGGTCGATCCGCAGACCGTCGACTGGGGATCGCCGGATGCGCTGAAGCTCAAATTCCGCCAGGACCCGGGGCCGCAGAACGCGCTGGGGCTCGTGCGCATCGATATGCCCAATGCGGATACTGTCTATATGCATGACACGCCGATGAAGAACCTGTTCACGCAGCGATCGCGCGCCTTCAGTGCGGGCTGCGTGCGCGTCGAGGGCGTGTTCGATCTCGTCGACTGGATAGCGCGCTACGAGCCGGGCTTTGGGCAGCCGGGCCGCGCGCAGTCGATCATCGAGGCTGGCCAGGCCGTCGACGTCAACCTGACGCGGCCGGTTCCCGTTTATTTCGTCTACATCACGGCGTGGGCGGAGCGGGACGGCGAGGTCGAGTTCCGCCCCGACATCTACGGCCGCGACGGTGCCGTGGACATGATCGCCGAGATGGATCGCGATCCCAGCGAGCCGGCGCCGCCACCCACGCTCGCTCCCTGATCCATCGAGGTTCATGCCTCAAAGTTCGCGTATTTTGCCCTGGCGTTCGCACGGCGGGCCGTTTCACCCTATATGTCGGGTGAAGGCATAACCTCGCGTCCGGGATTTCCTCGTGGGCTGGTCGATCAAACTTTTCACGCTCGGCGGCACCGCCGTCCGTATGCACCTGACGTTCCTCTTGCTGCTCGCCTGGATCGCGGCGGTGCAATGGATGCATGGCACGCCACAGGACGCCATCTCGGGCGTGCTGTTCATAATCGTTCTGTTCGCCTGCGTCGTCTTGCACGAGTTCGGGCATATCTGGGCCGCGCGCCGCTACGGCATCCGCACACCTGACGTCACGCTGCTGCCCATCGGCGGCGTCGCCAACATGGAGCGCATGCCGGAGACGCCCTCGCAGGAGATCGCTGTGGCGCTCGCGGGGCCGGCGGTCAACGCGGTAATTGCGCTGGTGCTCATCGCCGCGCTGGGCCTGCGCTTCGACCCCGAGCAGGTTTCGCTTGCCGCACTGCAGTCGACGTTTCTCGCCCAGGTCGCCATCGCCAACGTCGTGCTGCTGGTGTTCAATCTCATTCCCGCGTTCCCGATGGATGGCGGGCGCGTGCTGCGCGCCCTGCTGGCCATGTGGCTCGGCTATACGCGCGGCACCAAGGTCGCCGCACGCATCGGGCAGGCTCTGGCGGTCGTCTTCGCCATCCTCGGCTTCATGGGCAATCCTCTGTTGGTGCTCATCGCCATCTTCATTTTTCTCGCCGCCGCGGGCGAGGCGGGCTACGTCGAAGTGCGCGCGGCCACGCGCGGACGGCGTGTCACCGAGGCCATGATCACGGCTTTCGAACCTCTGGGCGTGATGTCGACGGCCGACGATGCGGCAGCCCTGCTGCTGCGCACGACGCAACAGGAGTTTCCCGTCCTCGATGGCGCCTCTCGCTTGCGCGGGGTGGTGACGCGCAAGGCAATCATCGAGGCGATGCGCGACCAGGGTGGCGCGACGCCGGTTTTGCAGATTATGGCGGCGGACGTACCCACCGTGCCGCAGAGCGAGGACCTCTCCGCCACGGTGGCTTTGCTACAGGGGTCGAGCGCGCACTGGGTGGGGGTGGTCGATGCGGCGGGTCGCCTTGTCGGCTATCTGACGCCGGAGAGTTTGAGCGAACTGGTCGCGCTCCGCTCCTCGCGCGAAAAGAGCCCGGCAGGCTGGCTCCGCGGGTAGGATTCGAACCTACGACCAACCGGTTAACAGCCGGTGGCTCTACCACTGAGCTACCGCGGAATAGCCTTGCCTTGACGGGCGTCGCGCCTCTTAGCAGAAAGCGTTCGCGCGAGCCAGTGCCTTGCGGCGGAGTTCGCGCCTGCTGTCCCGCTGTGGGCCTAAGGGCTGGAGGCCACGCCCGGAATCGAACCGGGGTGCGCGGATTTGCAGTCCGCTGCGTCACCACTCCGCCACGTGGCCGATATGCTCGGCGGCGCCTCGTAGCCCAAAGGAATGCGCCGTTTATCACACCGTCCGAAGCGTGGGAAGCATCGAGCGGACCCAGTGTGCCGGGGCCGGCCAGCGCGCTGTGCCTCGGCGCCCAAGTCGCACCTAAGTCGCGCCCAGTCGCGTTCAGGCGCGCACTCGGCTAAGCTTGACCGGAGGCTCCACGCAGAGCTCCACAGCGGGAGAGGGGAACGATGGTCGACGCCGCGACGCAGCGCACCAACATGGTCGAGAGCCAGGTCCTCACCAGCGATGTCACCGATAGGCGCATCCTGCGGGCGATGCGTGAGTTGCCGCGCGAGCGGTTCGTGCCGGCAAACCTTGCCGAGCTCGCCTATATGGACGAGGCGGTGCCCATTACGGCTGCTGCCGCCGGCAAAGACAGGCGCTGGCTGCTGTCCCCGCGCGTGCTGGGCAAGCTCCTGCAACTTGCCGAGATTGGCGAGGACGACCGTGTTCTCGACGTAGGCTGCGGTACGGGCTACTCGGCGGCCGTGTTGGCCAAAATCGCCCGCAGCGTGGTCGCGCTCGAATGCGGCGTCGCCCTGGCCGAAGAGGCACGCAAGACGCTGTCCGCGCTCGCGCTCGACAACGTGAGCGTCGTCCTCGGCGATCTTGAGGCCGGCTGCGTCAGCCAGGCGCCGTACGACGCCATCGTCGTCGAGGGGTCGATATCCAGCGCTCCCGACGAGTTGCTGGACCAGCTCAAGGACGGCGGGCGGCTCGTTGCCGTCGTGCGCCAGGACGGCCTCGGCAGGGCAACGATCTGGCGCCGGCTCGGGCGTTCTCTCGATCAGTGGACCGCATTTGACGCCTCGGCGCCGCCGCTGCCCGGATTTGAATCGGTCCCAGCTTTCGTGCTGTGAGTGCGCCGGTCGCCGAGCGCGGCGAAATTCCCGCAAAATTGGCAATTGCGACGGGCATTCGGGGGGTTGCAGTCGGCCGCTGCGGCAGCGTGCCGCGAGCTGTGTGGGATAGAAGCCACGCCCCGTCGGGGCTTTGCCCCCTTGCGTTCCAGGCCTCTACACAAAGACGCACAGGTTCCCCACACTCTCTGCCAACGCGCGATTCGAAAACAACGGGCTGCTGCGGGGCGGGCCGGGGTGGTTTGGCTTGGGGAATGTAATGCGGACGGCCATCCGAAATAAGCATCAACAGAAACGGGCACGTCTGGTGCGCACGTCGTCGTCGGGTCGATTGGACGGTTTGCGTCGCGCATTGCGTGCGGGCGTGTCGATCGTTACGTCGCTCGCGCTGTGCGTGGGCACGGTGGCGCCGGCGGCGGCAGAGTCGCTCAAGGAAGCGCTGTCGGCGACCTACGGATACAATCCGCGCCTCGACGCGCAGCGCGCCTTTCAACGGGCTACCGACGAAGACGTGGCGCGCGCCATGTCCGGGTACAGGCCGACGGTCACCGGCAACGCTGACATCGGCATCGAACGTACCGACCAGCGGCCCTCGTCGATTCTCGACGGCGTGACCAAGCCGCGCGGCTACGGTGTCGATCTCGTGCAACCTCTCTTCAGAGGTTTTCGGACCTACAACGCGGTGAACGAAGCCGAGGCTAACGTGCGCGCCGAGCGCGCGGTCCTGCGCGACGTGGAGCGCAGCGTACTTTTGCAGGCCGTCACCGCCTACATGGACGTGGTGCGCGACCAGGAGCTCGTGCGGCTCAACGAGAACAACGTCAACGTGCTGTCGCGCGAATTGAAGGCGGCGCAGGATCGCTTCGCCGTGGGCGAGGTGACGCGCACCGACGTGGCGCAGGCCGAGGCCCGGCGCGCTGACGCCGTGTCGCGGCTCGACGCCGCGCGCGCCAACCTGCGCACCAGCCGCGGCAGCTTCCAACTCGTCGTCGGTCATCCGCCCGAAAACCTCCACTGGCCCGGAACGCCGGAAAGCTTCCTGCCGCCCGACATTCAGGAGGCGATCGGGGTCAGCAACAACGAGGATCCCCTCGTCGTCGCCGCCCTCTACCGCGAGCAGGCGGGGCGCTACACCGTCGAGCGCATCCGCGGCGAGCTGCTGCCGACCGTGCAGCTAGAGGCGAGCTACGACGACCGCTTCAGTCCCTCGAAGCTGACCAGCGAGGTGGAAACCTCGACGGTGGTCGGACGCGCGATCATACCAATCTACGAGGCTGGCGACGTCTATGCACGCGTGCGTCAGGCCAAGCAGAACCATATCGGTCTGTTGCAGCAGATCGAGCAGGTGCGCACCGAGCAGCAGCAGAACGTCGTCGCGGCCTGGTCGCAGCTCGAGGCGGCGCGCGCCCAGCTCGAATCCGACCGCGTCGCGGTGGAATCGAACAAGGTGGCGCTGCAGGGCGTGCGCGAGGAAGAGAAAGTCGGCCAGCGGACGCTGCTCGACGTGCTCAATGCCGAGCTCGAGTATCTCAACTCGCAGGTCAGCCTGGAGACAACGCGGCGCAACCTCGTGGTCGCGGCCTACGCCGTCATATCGGCCATGGGCCGCCTCGATGCAGCCTGGATCGGCATTGCCGCCTACGTCTACGACCCCAACGTCCATTACAAAGAAGTCCGCCGCCAGTGGATCGGCCTCAGCATCACCTACGGCGATGGGCGAACGGAAACCTTCGAGGCTAAACCCGCGGACGAGAGCGCTGCCGGGTGGGAGCCGCAGCCCCCAGCCAAATAGGCGGGGGCGCTCGTCTCGCGCCACACGGCTGCCAAGGATCGCCGTTAGCCTCCATCCTTAACGAACGGGTCTGCCCGTGCTCCGCATACCGGCGCGCCCTAAAAGCGCGCCAATCGGGGGAGGGCGTCGGCGCCGATGGCGGCGACGTGTTGATGGGCGGGCTTTGCCGTTGTAGGACCGAAAGGCGCCTTGGGCCGCAAGCGGGCGATGGCGCCCTGGGCTATGCGTCTTCGAGAGGAATTGCGTCCATGAGCAAACCGCAGTTCGCAGCCGAGCCAAGCATGGAGGAGATTCTTTCCTCCATTCGAAGGATGATCTCGGACGACAAACCGGCCCACAATCCCATTCCCGACCAGATGGGGCGCACGCAGTTTGGCGGCGGCTCCCCCGCCGCACCGGCGGCCGCGACGGTGTCGCGCGGGCTCGGCTCGGTCTCGCCATTGGCACCCGCGCAGGCACCGGCACCGAGCTTCAGCAGCCTCTCGGACGCGCTCAAAGCGGCGACCACAACCTCCGAGCAGCGCCGTCACCTTCAGCAGGAAATTGCCGAGGTTCTGGAAAAGGGTGCGCCCCGCGGCGGCCGTCCGGAGCTTTCCACATTTGCTCCCGCGACGCCCAATGCGGCGGCTGCGCGCTCTGAAACCGGTGTGCCGGGCAACGCGCCCTTTGATCGGCCGGCGGCTGGCAATGGCACGGCCCACCACGCGGCGCCCGCGACAGCCCCGCAATCACTGCGCACCGCGCTGGAGGGACTGCATTCGCTTCCCAGCGGCGGTCGGGCTGCCGAGCCTGGCGCCGACGGCGCCGCGCCGCAGCGCGATCCCCATGCCTTCGATTTCGGCACGCACGTGCCGCAGCGCGATGCCTCCAGCAACGCTCTCCGCGCCGACCAGAGCGGCCAGCCGATCGCCGTTGCGAAGGCGGCTGGCGAGGCGTCGCCTTCTCCCGAAAAGCAGCAGGCCGAGCCGCAAGCGATCGAACAGCCAAAGTCCGAAGGGCAACGAATAGTCGCCATGCCTTCGCGCGCGGGCATGATCGGTTCGGGTCTGAACGGCGCGACGGTGGCGCCCTTCCCGCGTCCGATGCGCGACGTCGCGAGGGCGGCGCAACCCGCCCATACCGATCCTGCGTCCGCTTCCCTGGACGAGAAGGGGGATAGGCAACCTGTGTCCGCGGCGCACGAAGCTGCCGCCGCGAATGCAACCGTCGACGCGACGACCGCGGCGCCCAGCGAAGAGCCGCGCGTCACACCGGAACCCTCCCCGGCTCAATCGGCTGCATCCGAAGCGCTGCTCGATGCCGTCGTCGACATGGTGCACAAACAGCCCGACTCGCTGTCCGTCTTTACTTCCGGCTCGGCGTTCATCACCGGCGTGGCGGACAAAGTGGTCGGGGGCGGCAAGCCGGGAGCCCCTCCCAAGCTCGACCGCGCCGCCGCGGAGCTGCTGCGCCCGATGCTGCGCCAATGGCTCTCCGACAACATGCCGCGCATCGTCGAGGAGGCGCTGCGCAGCGAGCTGATGAGCACGCAGCAGGCGGAGCCCGAAACCGGCAAGGGCCCCCGCAAAGCTTGATCGGCTCCTGCCTTGTCAACCGCGGCGCGGACGCCCGCGCGCCGCGCCGCGCGTCACCGTTGACAGTGCGGGAATGGAGAGCGTAGGACCGCTGGTCCGACTCTCCCCCGAGATTTCCGCAAGCCATGCTCGACAAGACGTATCAGCCCGCCGAGATCGAGCCGCGAATCCGTGCCGAGTGGGAGCGCGCGGACGCCTTCAAGTGCGGCCGCCCGGATCGCCGCGACGCCCAGCCCTACTGCATCGTCATCCCGCCGCCCAACGTCACGGGCTCGCTGCACATGGGGCACGCGCTCAACAACACGCTGCAGGACGTGCTCTGCCGCTTCGAGCGCCTGCGCGGTAAGGATGTGCTCTGGCAGCCGGGCACCGATCACGCCGGCATCGCCACGCAGATGGTCGTCGAGCGCCAGATGATGGAGCGGCAGGAGCCGGACCGGCGCGCGATCGGGCGCGAGAAATTTGTCGAGAAAGTGTGGGCGTGGAAGGAGGAGAGCGGCTCGACCATCCTCAACCAGCTCAAGCGGCTCGGCGCATCGTGCGATTGGTCACGCGAGCGCTTCACGATGGACGAGGGTCTGTCGAAGGCGGTGATCAAGGTTTTTGTCGAGCTTTACGACGCGGGCCTCATCTACAAGGACAAGCGCCTCGTCAACTGGGACCCGAAGTTCCAGACGGCGATCTCCGATCTGGAAGTGGTGCAGGTCGAGGCGCGCGGCACGTTCGCGTGGGCGGCGGGCGATCCCGACAAGCCGTTCGACGCGGCCGAGCTGGCCAAGGCGCTGGCGCGCAACCCATCGGGCCACATGTATTACTTCCGCTATCCGTTGGCGGCGAAGGTGCCCGGCTACGACAAGGACTACATCGTCATCGCCACGACGCGGCCCGAGACCATGCTCGGCGATACGGGTATTGCCGTGCACCCGGAGGATGCGCGCTACGCAGCCCTCGTTGCGGCGAAGGCGAAAGTGAAGCTGCCGCTGGTCGGGCGCGAGATCCCCATCATCGCCGACGAATACTCCGACCCCGAGAAGGGCACGGGCGCGGTGAAGATTACCCCCGCCCACGACTTCAACGACTTCGAGGTCGGCAAGCGGCACGGCCTCGAGCAGATCAACGTGCTCGACGATCGTGCGCGCATCAACGACAACGCCCCGCAAGTCTACCGGAGCCTCGATCGCTTCGAGGCGCGCCGGCGCATCGTCGCCGATCTCGCGGCGCTGGGCCTATTGGAAAAGATCGAGCCTACGACGCACACGGTTCCGCACGGCGACCGTTCGAACGTCGTCATCGAGCCGTGGCTGACCGACCAGTGGTACGTCAACGCCGCCGAGCTGGCGAAGCCGGCGATTGCCGCTATCGAGCGCGGCAAGACGGACTTCGTGCCCAAGAACTGGGAGAAAACGTACTTTGAATGGATGCGCAACATTCAGCCGTGGTGCATCTCGCGCCAGCTGTGGTGGGGGCATCAGATCCCGGCATGGTACGGGCCGGACGCGCACGTGTTCGTCGCCGAGAGCGAGTCGAAAGCGCAGGCGCTGGCCAACAAGCACTATGGCAAGGAGACCGCCCTCGAGCGCGACGAGGACGTGCTCGACACGTGGTTCTCTTCCGCGCTGTGGCCGTTCTCGACGCTCGGCTGGCCCGACAAGACGAAGGAGCTTGCGCGTTACTATCCCACGAGCGTGCTCGTCACCGGCTTCGACATCATCTTCTTCTGGGTCGCGCGCATGATGATGATGGGCCTCCACTTCATGCAGGAGGTGCCGTTCCGCGACATCTACATCCATGCCCTGGTGCGCGACGAGAAGGGGCAGAAGATGTCGAAGTCTAAGGGCAACGTGATGGACCCGCTGAGCGTCATCGACGCTTACGGCGCCGACGCGCTGCGCTTCACGCTCGCCGCCATGGCTGCACAAGGTCGCGACATCAAGCTGTCGACGCAACGCGTCGAGGGCTACCGCAACTTCGCGACCAAGCTGTGGAACGCAGCCCGCTTCGCCGAGATGAACGAGTGCGTGCGCCGGCGCGGCTTCGATCCCGCGACCGTCAAGGAGACGCTCAACCGCTGGATCGCCGGCGAGACGGAGCGGGCGGCGCGCGCCGTCACCGAAGGGCTCGAAGCCTACAAGTTCAACGAGGCGGCCGGTGCCGTCTACGAGTTCGTGTGGGGCGTGTTCTGCGACTGGTATCTCGAGCTGATCAAGCCGATCCTCGCCGGCGACGACGATGAGGCAAAGGCCGAGACGCGGGCAACCGTCGCCTGGGCGCTCGACCAGATCTTGAAGCTGCTGCACCCGTTCATGCCCTACATCACCGAGGAGCTGTGGGCGCACCTCGTCGAGCACGGCGAGCGCCGCGAGAACCTGCTGGCGCTGAGCCAGTGGCCGGTGCTGTCGGGGCTCGTCGATGCGGAGGTCGAGGAGGAGATCGGCTGGGTCGTGCGCCTGATCTCTGAGATCCGCTCGGTGCGCACGGAGATGAATGTGCCCGTCGCCGCCAAGCTGCCTCTGGCGTTTCCCAACGCCGGGCCGGCGCTACGCGAGCGTGCCAAGCGTCATGAGGAGACGATCAGCCGGCTGGCGCGTCTCGACAGCATCGACTTTCCCAAGTCCGCCCCGAAGGGTGCGGCCGCGATCGTCGTCGGCGATACGTCGGCGGCGCTGCCGCTGGGCGGCGTCATCGACGCGGCGGCCGAGACCAAGCGCCTCGGTCGTGAGATCGAGAAGGCGGAAAGCGACCTCGGCAAGATGGACGCCAAGCTGTCCAACCCGCAGTTCATGGCCAAGGCCAAGGACGAGGCGGTGGAGGAAGCGCGCGAGCGCAAGACCGAGCTCGAGGGAACCATCCGCCGCCTGAAGGCAGCGGTCCGCCGACTCGAATCCGTCAGCTAAGCTTAACGCAGCCCGCTAAGCCGCCTCGCCCCGCAAGGCAGAACCCCTCGTCGCAAACACGGATTTCAGCGGTCATTCGGCTGAGTGGCCGCGCAGCCTCTGATCGCCATCGTCTCAATTTCGCGGCAGTGCATTTACTCGGCCGGGAGATGTGGCGAACGAGACACGATTTGGGCCGCAACTGCCTCCATTGAGCCACAATACGGCGCCAGCGTCGCACTAAGGGAAAAGCAACGCGGACGGCTCCCAAGCCGCAACCGCGCGAGGCCTTAATTGCACGAGTTCGAGCAGCCCCTCGTCAGATGCACGAGCGATGCCCACTTAGGGCTTCATCATCGACGCTCATCTCGAAACGGACGGAACAAAGACACGTATGGACGCGAAAACGTTCGATAAATCGAAGCTGCCGAGCCGCCACGTGACGGAGGGGCCGACGCGCGCGCCGCATCGGTCCTACTACTACGCGATGGGGCTCGAGGAACAGCACATCCACCGCCCATTCGTCGGCGTGGTGTCGTGCTGGAACGAGGCGGCTCCGTGCAACATCTCGCTGATGCGCCAGGCGCAGTCGGCCAAGCTGGGTGTCGACGAGGGCGGCGGCACGCCACGCGAGTTCTGCACCATCACCGTGACCGACGGCATCGCCATGGGTCACCAGGGTATGAAGGCCTCGCTCGTCTCGCGCGAGGTGATCGCCGATTCGATTGAGCTCACCATGCGCGGCCACTGCTACGACGCGCTCGTCGGCATCGCCGGCTGCGACAAGTCGCTGCCCGGCATCATGATGGCCATGCTGCGCCTCAACGTGCCGTCGGTGTTCATGTACGGCGGCTCGATCCTGCCGGGAAAATTCAAGGGCCACGACGTCACCGTCGTCGACGTGTTCGAGGGGGTCGGCATGTATTCGGCGGGACGCATGTCGGCCGACGAGCTGCACGAGCTCGAGTGCGTCGCCTGTCCGTCGGCCGGATCGTGCGGCGGTCAGTTCACCGCCAACACCATGGCCTGCGTGTCCGAGGCGATCGGGCTTGCGCTGCCCGGATCTGCGGGAGCGCCCGCACCCTACGAGAGCCGCGACGCCTACGCCGTGGAGAGCGGCAAGGCTGTCATGCATCTGCTCGCGCGGGGCATCCGCCCGCGCGACATCGCCACGCGCGAAGCCTTCGAGAACGCCGCCGTCGTCGTCGCCGCAACGGGTGGCTCGACGAACGCCGCCTTGCATCTGCCGGCGATGGCGCATGAATCAGGCATCGACTTCGACCTGTTCGAGGTGGCCGAGATCTTCAAGCGCACGCCCTACATCGCCGACCTCAAGCCTGGCGGAAAATACGTCGCCAAGGACGTGTTCGACATCGGCGGCGTGCCGCAGATCCTCAAGGCGCTGCTCGACGGCGGGCTGCTGCACGGCGACTGCCTGACGGTCACCGGGCGCACGATGCGGCAGAACCTCGAGAGCGTGAAATTCAACACCGACCAGAAGGTCGTCTATCCGGTCTCCAATCCGCTGTCGCCGACCGGCGGCGTCGTGGGCTTGCAGGGCTCGCTCGCGCCTGAGGGCGCCATCGTCAAGGTCGCCGGCCTGAAGAAGCTACAGTTCCGCGGCCCCGCGCGCGTGTTCGAGTGCGAGGAGGATGCCTTCGCGGCGGTCGAGGCGCGCCAGTACGCCGAGGGCGACGTCATCGTCATTCGCTACGAGGGCCCCAAGGGCGGCCCCGGCATGCGCGAAATGCTGTCGACGACGGCGGCGCTGTACGGGCAGGGCGCCGGTGAGAAGGTCGCGCTCATCACGGACGGTCGCTTCTCGGGCGGCACGCGCGGCTTCTGCATCGGGCACGTTGGCCCCGAGGCAGCCGTCGGCGGCCCGATCGGCCTGTTGAAGGACGGCGACATCATCTCAATCGATGCGCAGAAGGGCACGCTCGACGTCGAGGTGGACGCAGCCGAGCTCGCGGCCCGCAAAAAGAATTGGAAAGCCCCGCCCAATCCCTACCAGAGCGGCGCCTTGCGCAAGTACGCCGATCAGGTCGGGCCTGCACGCAAGGGAGCGGTGACGCATGCAGGCGGCAAAGCGGAAGTGGTCTGTTATGCAGATATCTAGTCGGACAGTTTGCGGTATCCTGGCAGGGCTGATGCTCTGCCTGAGTGCGCTCAATCTCAGTGCCGCCCCGGCGAAGTACCGATCGGCGCAAGATGCGCTCGACCAGGGCATCGGAGCGTTCAACGGCGGCTATTATGAGATCGCCATTCCGGCGCTCGAGTATGCGGCGGAATCGCATCTGTTCCTGGCGCCCTACTATCTGGCGCGCATCTACTCTGACAACAACGGTTCGCGCACCAACCACGCCAAGGCCTACGAGCTCTATCTGAAGATCGCCGAGGAGCACACCGACGTCGATCCCGACGACGACCAGCGCGCGCCCTACGTGGCCAAGGCGATGACGCAGATCGCCGGCTACCTGTTGAACGGGCTGCCGGAGGTGAACCTCAAGCCCAACTCGCGCATCGCCATGGAATATCTGCGCGAGGCCGCGCAATTCTTTCGCGACGAGGATGCGCAGTTCGAGCTGGCCAAGCTCTACCTGCGCGGCGAAGGAATCGAGAGTGACGTTCCCTACGCCAAGCATTGGCTGTCGGTGCTGAGCCAGAAGGGGCATGCGGGCGCGCAGGCGTTCCTCGCCGACCTGTTGTGGCGTGGCAAATACATGAATGCCGATCCGGTGCGCGCACTCGCCCTCATATCGGTCGCAGTCACCAACGCGCCGCCCTACGAGCGCGTATGGATCGACGACATCTACCAGAACATCTATTGCGGAGCCGGACAGGGCATCCGCAAGCAGGCGACCGGCATCGTCGCCGACTGGCGCACGCGCTACGGGCGCAAGCCCGACACGCACGACGACTCGGGCCTCGGCTCGTTGAACGTGCAGGCGACGCGCACCTGCGGCAACGGGGAGCCTGTCCTGTACGACATGAACGTCACCTCCGCCGACGCGGCATCGCCGGCTGCCGTCAAGCCGGAGACCAAGAACTTCCTCAAGGGGTCGTCAGGCGTGGGGCTGCGCGACATAGACGCGAAAGTGACCGGGGTGCCGGCGCGCTGATCGACAGGCCCTGCCCCGACAGGCACGGCTTCGCCTTTGGCGCCGCGCGGGATGCAGCTCGCGCACAGCGGCAAAAAATACATAGCTCAGAATCTAGGCAGACGGGGCGCCCCCACGGCTGTCAAAATCGTGCGCACGCGCTGCTGTCGACTTGGCGGGCACGGGCTGCCTGCCGGCGAAGCTGGACCGTTACTTGAGCAAGGGACGATTCCGCCCTATCCTCAATTCCAACAAGCCGAACAAGGCGACGGAGGTCACGTCCGAGGCGGAGCCGGGCACACGCTAGGTGCGCCCGTTGAACCTTGGGGGTGGAAATGAACGACCTCGTTGCTCTGCTCCGGCCTGATCGGAGTGTCGGCAAGAGCTTCGTGCTCGCCGCGATCGCCGCGCTCTGCCTCATACCTTCAGCCAACGCCGATATGGCGACCGAGCGCGTCCGCGGCTTTTTCTGCAACGGAAAGAGCGACTCCATCGCCTTCCTCGCCCTTCAGGCAAAGGGGGAGAACGAGGAGATGGCGGCCAACGCGGTGAACAAGAGCATCGCCAAGTTCTCCTGCGCCTATTACATCCCCGCGACGGCAGTCCACACCGGTGATCACACCGTCATGGACGGCGGGCTCGTCTTCAAGCTGCAGAGCTACCTGTTCCTGCCCGAGAAGGTCGAGCGCTGGAGCGGCAGCGTGCTGGGCTCCCTGCAGGACAGCGCCGCCGCAGCTCACGATATCTGAGCCACGCGCGTTCGCAGCAAGCGATCCTCCGGCGCCTTTTGATCGGCCTTGATTAACGGCGGCGGAGGTTGAGCGAAGCGGAAGCGCCGTCGCCAGACAGGCTAACGCTCTGGCTGCTTCCGTGCACCACGACGCGGATCGTTCCGCGCACGTTGTAATCCGAATTATAGAAGCTGCCCCGGTAGGCGCTGGCGGTCAGTTTATAGACCGTGGCCGTCTGTGACGCCTTGCCTGAGCTCGTCGCGCAGGTGGCGCTGACCGTGTAGGTGTCTCCCCCGCCGCTGTAACGCGCGTGGCAACGCGCCTTTTCCTTCGCGCCGCTGGCAAACGCCACCCAGCCGCCGCCGCTCCATGAGCCGGCAAGTCCGCCGGGCTCCGCCGTGCTGGGGCCGATGGCGCCCGCGATTATCAGCAGCGCGAGCGGCGCCAATGCCGAGCGGCGCGACCACTTGCGCCAAGCAGCCGAGGATCCGGTGTCCACGCGCGAATGAAGGCGATTGAAGATCTGCATGTTCATGACTGGACCTTACGCCAATAAGCCTGATGTCGAAGGGCAGACGAGGCAAGATTACACGGGACTGTAGTCGCGCACACGGGACGATGAAGCGATGTGTTCCGGATGCAGACAATGGCCGAGAAACGTAACGAGACGCTGAATGTAGTCACGGTCGCGGACATCGCAAAGGAGCTTTCGCACAATGGCGCTTTAACCGGCTGAGGCCGCTGTTCCCTGCGGAACTGTGCGTCGCAATAGGCTCGGGTAACCAGTTCCGATCCGTCGCCGAATGTGCGGCGATCATCGCGGATGGCTAACAATCTCGCTCCACGGGAGGCTAAAATGTTGCGCTCCTATTGCATCTTGTTTGGTGGTTTGGCGCTCGTGGCGGGTATGGCGTCACCGAGCTATGCCGGCATGAGCCAGGATCTTTCCAGTTGCACTGCAGCAAAAGATCCGGGAGCGGCCGCGGCCTGTACGCGGATCATGAACAGTGGGCGCCTGCCGCGTGAGCAAATGTGGATCGGCTATTTCAACCGCGGCACCGCCAACCGGCACGCCGGAGAGTATGCCAATGCGGTGAGCGACTTCACCCGGGTCCTGGCGCTCAACCCGAGCTTCGCCCGAGCCTATCAGTCCCGTGGCATGGCGCAGGACGATCTTGGCGCGCGTGGCAAGGCGCTAATCGATCTCAACAAGGCGATCGAGGTCGATCCCAAGGACTGGTCGGCGTTCTACAGCCGCGCCGTCGTCCTGCGCGCCAATGGAGATTCCGAACCGGCGCTGCGCGACCTGGACACCGCTGCTGGTCTCAACAACAAAATGCCGCAAATCCCGCTGATGCGCGCGCTCATCCTGACCGACAGGGGCTCCTACGATGCTGCCCGCGCCGAGATCAACAAGGTGATCTCCGCCGGGCGCGGCGACGCGGCGGCGAACTATGCGCGTGCCGTCGTTGCCTTCGAGGAGCAGCGCTTCGACGCGGCGGAGGCCGACCTGGACAAGGCGCTCGCGCTGCGCGCCAAGTTCGCCGCTGCCCGCATGCTCATGGGCCGCATTCTCGAGCAGCGCGGCGACAAGGCGGCCGCGAAGGTGAGCTACGACAAGGCTCTGGCAGCGCCGGCCGACTTCTTCGACGGCCGCACGGCGCGCCGGGTTGCGCGCGAGCGCCTCGTGGTGGTCGCCGGCAAGAGCGACGCCGGCAAGGACGCAGCAGACAAGGACGCAGCCGATAAGGATACCGTCAGCAAGAGCGACGCCATCGAGAGCGACTCCGACCTCGCGGCAAAGGACACCCCCGATGGCGCCGACGTCGCGCTCAACCGCCCGGAACGCCCGATCGACTGTCGTGTGTTCCTGCCCGCGAGCGGCGTGACGGTCTCCTCCAAGTGCGGCGAGTAGGGCGTTTCAAACGTCGAGCTCGATCCACGTCGGCACGTGATCGGACGGCTTCTCCCAGGCGCGGGTAAACCGATCGACGCCGGCCGCCACGAGGCGGTCGGCGGCCTGCGGCGAGAGCAGCAGGTGGTCGATGCGGATACCGTCGTCCTTCTGGAAGGCGCCGGCCTGATAGTCCCAGAACGTGTAGACGCCAGGGCCGGGGTGGCATAGACGCACCGCGTCGGTCAGCCCGTCGTTGATGATTGAGCGGTAGGCGGCGCGGCTCTCCGTCTGGAACAGCGCGTCATTGGTCCACGCCTCGGGACGGCGCGCGTCGATGGGCTCGGGGATGACGTTGTAGTCGCCGGCCATGACGAAGGGAATCTCTTCGGCGAGCAGCGAGCGGAAATGTTCGCGCAACCGTCGCAGCCAGTCGAGTTTGTAGGAGAATTTCTCGGTGCCAATCGGGTTGCCATTGGGCGCGTAGATGGAGGCGACCTTCACGACTCCCGATGGCACCGACAGCGTCGCCTCGATGAAGCGGGACTGATCGTCCGCGTCATTCCCGGGCAGGCCCATTCTCGACTCTTCGAGCGGCACCTTGGAAAGGATCGCCACGCCATTGAAGCCCTTCTGGCCGTGCACGACGGCGTGGTAGCCCAGATCCTCGAAGGTGGAAGCGGGAAACGCCTCCGTCTGGCATTTGATCTCCTGCAGACAGACGGCGTCGGGTGCGGCCTGGCGCAGATAGGCGACCGCCGACTCCATGTGCGCCCTGACGCCGTTGATGTTCCAGGTCGCGACCTTCATGCGTTCTCAATCCGGGGAGGGGCGCTGCAAGCGGGCAGAGGTATTGGCTCAGAGGTATTCGAGAATCGAATGGCTGGCCAGCGAACGCGCCCTGCACGCCTGCTAGGCGCAGGAGGGTCAGATCGAGAAGCTCGTGCCGCAGCCGCACGACTGCGTCGCCTTGGGATTGTTCACCCGGAAGGAGGAGCCGATCAGATCGTCGACGAAATCGATCTCAGAGCCGGCGAGGAAGCCGAGCGAGACCGAATCGATCACCACCGTGGCGCCAGCCCGCTCCAGGACCACGTCGTCGGGAGCGGCGTCGGGGACAAGGTCGAACTTGTACTGGAAGCCCGAGCAACCGCCGCCTTCCACGCTGATGCGCAAGGCCCGCGCCGCGGCCTCGCCGGCAACGATCTCGGCAATGCGCTTGGCGGCGCGCTCGGTGACGGTGACGGGCTGGCTCATGGATTAGGCCTCGAGGCGGCCCGCGGGCTTGCGGGATGCCGGTTTCTCACCCTAGGAAGATAAGCGCGCCGCGCGCCAATTCAAAGCCCGCAAGGGTCGCGGAGGAGCCGGGCCGGCCTTGCAGCCAGCAGCCAACCAGAATGCGGCCGTCGATTACGGCGAGCGTCTCGCTGCCGGCGAGCGCGCCCCCGGGCCTTATGCGGCGAGTGCGGTTCCCAGCCGCGGTCGGCTGCACGCCGAGCCCGAGTGCTTAACGCGCAGCCCTTTCCAGCGCGACCGCGACCGCGTGCTGCATTCGACCGCCTTCCGGCGTCTGACCTACAAGACGCAGGTGTTCGTGTTTCATGAGGGCGACCACTACCGCACGCGCCTCACGCATACGCTTGAGGTGGCGCAGATCGCGCGCACGGTGGCACGTCAGTTGCGCCTCGACGAGGATCTGGCCGAGGCGATCGCGCTCGCCCACGATCTGGGTCATCCGCCCTTCGGGCACGCCGGCGAGCGCGCGCTGCATAAGGCCATGGGCGCGTTCGGCGGCTTCGACCACAATGCGCAGAGCCTGCGCGTCGTCACCGCGCTCGAGCGCAAGTACGCGCGCTTCGATGGCCTCAACCTGACTTGGGAATCGCTCGAGGGCCTGGCCAAGCACAACGGACCGCTCGCCGGCGATGCCGGCGCCGCCACCGCCAAGGTCGCCCGCCGCATCGAGCAATGGCGGAGCCTCGACCTTGGCGCGTGGCCGTCGGCCGAGGCGCAGGTGGCGGCGCTTGCCGATGATATCGCCTACGTGTCGCACGACATCGATGACGGGCTGCGCGCTCACCTCATCACGCTTGCCGATCTCGAAGGCCAGCCGCTCGCCGGCCCGGCCATTGCGCGCCAGCGCCAGGCACCGACGAGCGATGAAGGGCGGCAAGTCTACGAGCTGACGCGGCGGCTGATCACGCAGATGATCGCCGACCTGGTCGCCGAGACACGCACGCGCTTCACCTCTCTGCGGCCGTGCTCACCCGACGACATCCGCCGCGCTCCGCAGGCGGCTGTCGGCTTCTCGGCGGCGCTCGCCGAGGACATCGCACACCTCAAAGCCTTTCTGCTGCAGCGCGTCTATCGGCATGAGCACGTCATGAGCGTGATGCGCGACGCTGAAGCGATCGTCGGCGATCTCTTTGCCCGCTACATGGCCGACCCGGCGGCGATGCCCGAGTCGTGGTATGCCGCCTCGCATGGTCTGGGCGATCGCCGCCGCGCCCGCCTGATCGCCGACTTCGTCGCCGGAATGACCGATCGCTACGCCATCGCCGAGCATCGGCGGCTGTTTGACGCCACCCCCGATTTGCGTTAGGCGGGCCGCGACTTCCCCTTCAATCGCACCTTCTTCCAGGATCGCTCCCGTGGACGTGTTCGCACAGATCGAAAATCGCGTCGCGGCGGCTCTCGAGGCGTTGAAGGTCGACGGGACGCTTCCCGCCGATCTGCCCATCGCAGGCATCGAGGTTGAGACGCCGCGCGATCCAACCCACGGCGATCTCTCCACCAACGCCGCTCTCGTGCTCGCCAAGCCGGCGCGCATGAAGCCGCGCGACATCGCCGAGCGGCTCAAGGAGAAGCTCGAAGCCGATGCCGACGTTGCAGCGGCGACGGTCGCCGGCCCCGGGTTCCTCAACCTGACATTCAAGCCGGCATTCTGGCAGGGCCACGTGCGCGCCATACTCGATGCCGGCCCGACGTATGGCCGCTCGAGCATGGGCAACGGCGCAACGGTCAACGTCGAGTACGTGTCGGCCAATCCGACCGGCCCCATGCACGTCGGGCATTGCCGCGGCGCCGTGTTTGGCGACGCGCTGTGCAATCTCCTCGATTTTGTCGGCTACGACGTGACGCGCGAGTACTACGTCAACGACGCCGGCGGTCAGGTCGACGTTCTCGCCCGCTCGGTGTTCCTGCGCTATCGCGAGGCGCTGGGCGAGGATATCGGAGAAATTCCGCAGGGGCTCTATCCGGGCGCTTATCTGAAGCCGATCGGTGCCGCGCTTGCCAAAGAGCACGGGCGGTCGCTGCTCGACTTGCCCGAGGGAAAGTGGCTGCCGATCGTGCGTGCCGCGGCGATCGTGCCGATGCTGGACGAAATCAGGGACGATCTCGCCGCGCTCAATATCAAGCACGACGTGTTCTTTTCGGAAGCCTCGCTGACTTCGGGCGGCAAGGACCAGATCCAGGCGGCGATCGCGGCGTTGCGCGCCAAGGGTTTGATCTACGAGGGCAGCCTGCCGCGCCCCAAAGGCCACGACGATGAGGATTGGGAGGATCGCGAGCAGACGCTGTTTCGCTCTACCGCTTTCGGCGACGACGTCGACCGCGCGCTACTGAAGTCGGACGGCAGCTACACCTACTTCGCCGGCGACGTCGCCTATCACTACGACAAGCTGCAGCGCGGCTTTAGCCGCTACCGCAACGTGTTCGGTGCCGACCACATCGGCTACATCTCACGCATCAAGGCGGTGATGTCCGCCCTGTCGGACGGCAAGGCCGATTTCGCCGTGCTCGTCTGCCAGCTCGTCAAGATTCTGCGCGCCGGCGTGCCCGTGCGCATGTCGAAGCGGGCGGGAAATTTCGTCACCCTGCGCGACGTGGTCGACGAGGTCGGGCGCGACCCCGTGCGCTTCATGATGGTGATGCGCAAGAACGACGCTCCGCTCGATTTCGATCTGGCGAAAGTGCTGGAGCAGTCGAAGGACAATCCGGTCTTCTACGTGCAGTACGCGCACGCGCGCGCCGCCTCGGTATTCCGCAATGCGCAGGAGATGTTCCCCGACCTCGGGCCGGACAGTGCGGGTGTCCGAGACGCGGATTTGGGCAAGCTCGTCGATGCGGGCGAAATCGATCTGATCAAGCGGCTGGCGTACTTCCCCCGCCTCGTCGCGGGTGCGGCGCGGGCTGAGGAGCCGCATCGGCTGGCCTTCTATCTCTACGATCTGGCTTCCGCGCTGCACACCCAGTGGAGCCGAGGCAATGATTTGCCACATTTGAGATTTATCCAAGCAGCAGACGGGGTTATGACCGCAGCGCGACTCGCCCTCATTGCCGCCACGCAGCGGGTGATATCCTCGGGTCTTTCAGTCCTGGGCGTCGAGGCGCCGGATTCTATGCGTTAGACTCCGATTCGATGCTTTCTGGCTGAAACAAGCGCTTCGAGGGGTTCCTAAGATGTCTCGCTCCCACGGTGTCGCAAATAACGGATGGCAGCAGCGGCGCCCCGCCGCCGAGCCGGACCCGCGCACCGGACGGCCCGCGCAGCCCCAGCGGCCGCCCCAACCCGGAACGTACCCGGCGCAGCAAGGCGGATATCCGCAGGCGCCCGCCTATGCCGAGCCGCAGCAGGCTCCCAACCCCGCCTACAATAATGGCCAGCAGGGTTACTACTACCCGCAAGCGGCGCAGCCGGCTCCGGCTCCAGCCCCGCAGCAGGCTGCACGGAACGGGCTGAGCAACTTCGAGCCGGCGGCCCATCCGCAGTCGGTGCACGACTTCGATCAATATCCCGCTACGCAGCCCCCCTACGCGCCGCCGCAGCAGGGCTATGCGCAGCAGCGGGCACCGGCTCGCGCGCCGGCGCCCGATCCGCGCTCTGCCCGCCCCGCCCAGGTGCCTGCGCCTGCCTATCGGCAGCAGGTTCCGCAGTACGCGCCGCAGGCCCCGCAGGCTGATCCGATGGCTGCCGCCGGCTACGAGCAGTGGCCGGCGCAGGACCCGCATGCTTACGACCTCGGCGGCTATATGCCGAATGGCCACCCTGGCGAGCCGGCGCCGCGCATGGATCCCTTGCAGCATGGCGAGTGGGCGCTGCCGGCCGGCGAATACGCCGACCCCTCCCACCAGCAGGCCTTCGTCCAGCACGGATACGAGCAGCCGCACGGCGGCGCCCTCGAGCCGACCTACGGCCACGAGGAGGGCGGCGAATACGAGACCGAGGAACCGCGTCGCGGCAGCTGGACGATGCGCATCGCCGGCGCGGTCGTCGTCGCCATCGGTCTCGGCTACGGTCTCGCGCAGGCCTACAAGCTCGTACTCGGCTCGGCGCCTGACGGCGCAATGCCGGTCGTGCAGAGCGATAGCACCCCGGCCAAGGAGAAGCCGCTCGATCCAGGCGGCAAGCAATTCTCGCATACCGACAGCAAGGTCTTGGGCCGCCTCGGCGACGGCGGGTCGAGCAGCGAACCTACAGGCAACCTCTCCCAGTCCGATGCCGACAGCAGCGGCGCGCGCAAGGTGACGACGCTGGTCGTCGGCCGCGATGGGTCGATCGCGCCGCCGAACGCTTCGTCCGAGCCGGCAGCGGCCCCCGCGGCGCCCGACCCGAGCGTTTCGGTCCCCGGTCTTACCGTTGTCGACGCCTTCGGCAGCGCCGGTCGCGATCCCGGGCCTTCGCAAGCCGCGGCGCCGCCGGCCGAATCGCATCCTGTCGTCGTCAGTCCACCGGCGGCCAACGCCAACCCACGCGTCAAGGTCAAGTCGACGAAGGTCATTCCCGCCGCCACGTCTACCGCCAGCCTGCCCGACGAGGCCGACGCTGCAACCGCCGCGCCGCACAAGCCGGTCAAGGTCGCCACGGCAGAGCCCGCGGGCGACGAGGTGGCAAGTGCCGGCGGCGCCAACGGCTACGTCGTCGTGCTGGCTTCGGTGCCGGCATCGGGCCAGAGCCGCCTCGACGCGCTGAAGAAGTTTGCCGACATGCAGCAGCAGTACGGCTCGGTGCTCGCCAACAAGACGCCCGACGTGCGCGAGACGACTCTGGCCGGCAAGGGTGCGTACCACCGCCTACTAGTTGGTCCGCCGGGATCGCGTGCGCAGGCCAGCGCTCTGTGCACGCAGCTCAAGGCTTCCGGCTACAAGGATTGCTGGGTGACGGCATACTGAGCCGCGGCTGCGCTTCGGCGCGCTTCTTTGCGGCCGAACATCGCGCCGCGCTTGCTTTCAATTCATCGCGGCGGATAGACGATGCGCACCGCTCTCATAGTCGGCGTTGCGGGCACCGCGCTGTCGCGCGACGAGGCGGCCTTCCTGAGGGAGGCGCGGCCCGCCGGGCTCATTCTCTTTGCCCGCAACATCGAGAGCCACGCACAGATCCGCGCGCTCGTCAGCGACGTGCGCGCCACGGTGGTTAGCGACGATCTGCTCGTCCTCATCGATCAGGAGGGTGGCCGCGTGCAGCGCCTGCGCCCGCCACTCGGCCGTGCGCTGCCGGCTGCTGCCGTCTACGGCGCCCTCTATGCGCGCGATCCCGATGCCGCGGTGGCGGCCGCTTTCGCCGTCTTCCGCCTGCTTGCCGGCGACCTCATCGATCTTGGCATCAATACCGATTGCGCGCCCGTGCTCGACGTTCCGGTGCCAGGAGCGCACGACATCATCGGCGATCGCGCCTACGGCCGCGAGCCGGCGCAAGTCGTGCGTCTCGCCAAAGCGGTCGCCGACGGGCTGATGGCGGGAGGCGTCGTCCCCGTCATCAAGCACATTCCCGGCCACGGCCGGGCGACGAAGGACAGCCATCTCGCGCTGCCCGTCGTGACGGAGAGCCGCGCCACGCTGCGTACGACCGACTTTGCCCCGTTCAAGGCGCTCAACACGATGCCCGCAGCGATGACGGCGCATGTCGTCTTTCAGGCGATCGATCCGGGTTGCCCGGCCAGCACCTCGGCGATCGTCACGCGCGACATCATTCGCGGCGACATCGGCTTCGACGGTCTGCTGATGAGCGACGACATCACCATGAAGGCGCTGTCGGGGGGCATGCGCGAGCGCGCCGAGCGGGTGATCGCGTCGGGCTCTGACGTGGTGCTCCATTGCAGCGGCGATTTGTCCGAGATGCAGGCGGCGGCCGCCGGCACGCCTGCGCTGGTGGGGCGCGCGCTGGAGCGGTTCGCGGCCGCCCTGCGGGTGACCAAAGCCCGGCAGCCGTTCGATGTGGCCGCCGCCGAGGCGCAATTGGCCGGGGTTCTCGCAACTGCAGCCGGCAGTGCTGAATCAGTGTAAACTCAACACTATATGATTGCAGAATCAAACGCGGCGGTAGCTTTACGGCCGCCTGCAGATGTGGGCTTTTTGCAACGATGAGCGAGCCGCAGGAAACCAGCGAGGTCGGCACGGCGTGGGACGCCCCCATCGTCGACGGAGCCTTCGAAACGGAAGACGCGCTCATCGTCGACGTCGCCGGCTACGAGGGGCCGCTCGATCTGTTGCTGGCGCTTGCGCGCACGCAGAAGGTCGATATCTCCAAGATCTCGGTGCTGGCGCTGGCCGACCAGTATCTCGGCTTCATCGGCGAGGCGCAGAAGCTGCGCCTGGAGCTTGCCGCCGACTATCTCGTCATGGCGGCGTGGCTCACGTATCTCAAATCGCGTTTGCTGCTGCCGCGTGAAGGCCCACCCGGCGAGGAGGCGAGCGCCGAGGAGCTAGCACGGCGCCTGTCGTTCCGCCTGATGCGGCTCGAAGCCATGCGCGATGCGGCGGCGCAGTTGATGACGCGCATGCGGCTCGGGCGCGACGTGTTCCAGCGCGGCATGCCCGAAGGCACCAAGACCATCCGCGAGACCGAATTCACGGCGACGATCTATGATCTGCTGCACGCCTACGCCGATCAGCGTCGGCGCACCATCAAGGTCGGCCACGTCGTCAAGGTGCGGCCCGTATGGTCGATCAAGGATGCGCGCATTCGCCTTGAGCGGCTGCTTGGCGAGGCGCCATCGGCCGCCGAGTGGGTCGCGTTCGAGCGCTGCATGCAGCAGCTCGCCGCGGCGCACGAGGATGGCAAGACGGTGCTGGCCAGCTCGTTCGGCGCGACGCTGGAGATGGCGCGCGAAGGCCAGATCGAGATTCGCCAAGAGGGGCCGTTCGAGCCCATTTATGTGCGACAGCGCCAGCAGCCTGATGCCGAGTGGCAGCGCGTCGTCTAGTTCAACCCCGTGTGCGTCGCCGAGAGCCAATGAGCAGAGAGAAGCGCATGGAGCCGCCCCGTCTGAGCCTGGTGCCGAACGCGGACACCAACGACAACGCGCGCGACGATGCGGGAGACGAGCCCGCACGCGCCGGCTCGCTGCCGCGCAACGTCGCGGCGCTCCCCTTCGCCGACCATCGCGAGAAGCTGCGCATCCTCGAGGCGCTGCTGTTCGCCGCGGCCGAGCCGCTGGATGAGAGCAAGCTCAAGGCGCATCTCGCCGAAGGCGAGGACATTTCCGCCCTGATCGAGGAGCTGCGCGCCTTTTATGCCGGGCGCGGGGTCAACCTCGTGCGCGTCGCCGGCAAGTGGGCCTTCCGCACGGCCGACGATTTGGCCTACCTGCTCGAGCGCTATGCCGTGCAGGAGCGGCGCCTGTCGAAGGCCGCCCTCGAGACGCTGTCCATCATCGCCTACCATCAGCCGGTGACGCGCGCCGAGATCGAGGAGATCCGTGGCGTGACGACCTCGGTCGGCACGATCGACATCCTTCTGGAAACCGGCTGGGTGCGCCTGCGCGGGCGCCGGCGGGCTCCGGGGCGGCCCGTGACCTACGGCACCACGGACGCCTTCCTGAGCCACTTCGGGCTGGAAGCCATCAGGGACCTGCCGGGTCTCGCCGAGCTCAGGGCTTCGGGCCTGCTCGACGGTAACCTGCCGCCCGATTTCACCGTGCCCGATCCGACCGATGTCGCATCCCTGATGCCCGACGAGCTGCCGCTCGATGCCGTC
>Ga0299912_10000720_pt1 | contig 27232 bp, 17 predicted proteins | sample RVTome_2_FD_207667 | JGI IMG/M metagenome (GOLD analysis project Ga0299912, IMG submission 207667) | Soil microbial communities from uranium-contaminated site in the Upper Colorado River Basin, Wyoming, United States - RVT95D214 (version 2) ... | reverse complement strand
ATCGTGAAGATTCGGCATCTCTGCTTTCCGCACCACTGCCGCCAGATGATGCCATTGGTTATCGTGGACGGCATCGTTGATGTAAAGATACCCGCCTTTGGGCGTGATGCCAATACGTCCTCTGATGAATCCGAATGTCCACATTTTGCCGTAGTCATCTGCGCCCCAGGAGATGATTTCTCCCCGGTCTATTGTCGTTTTGATCCAGGCTGCCAGGGTTCGAGGGCGGGTGCCGGTGACGCCTTTATATCCTGTTGTCTCAACGTAATCGTCGCGGCCTTGAAGCCTGAGTGCTTTGCCTATCCTTCCTGAGGCCGAATTTCCCTCGAACGACAGGTCGCCCTTAAGCGTGCCCTTATGCCCATATCTTGAAGAATCTACTGCGGTTTTGCCGGACGCTTCCTCAAACTTCCACCAGCCGACAAGATTCGGGTCCGTATTCAGGGTGATGGGCTTACCCTTTTGGCCGCCGGACAAAATGAATGACGCTGAGCTCAAGACTATCACGATACCAAGCTTACCACACATAATATTGCTCCTTATCCTGCGCTTACCACAGAAAGCAATTTTCAATTGTCAGCTTTCAATTGTCAACTTAGAATTGTGCAAAGTGCTGTGACCTGTTCTTGGCTCAGGAGGTTAAAATGTCCAAGCGGATTCTTGAGTTTTGCCTGCCTGTCATCTTAGCAGCCTGTTTTCTGTCGTGCAGAACGGGCGATATCCTCACCGGCGAACAAGAACGGTGGCTGGCAAAGGGTTATCGCCATGATGAGAACGGCTGGATCTTCCTTCACATAGAGGGCGAGCCTTTTGAGAGAGGATTCCAGCGAGGTTATTTGACCGCCAACGAGATTGAGCAGTTCTTAAACACGTTAGCCTATACCCAGGAATTTGAAACCGCCCGGGAACTTGATTTCTTTGTAAAAGCCGCTTCAAGGCTCTTCAAGAATAAAGTCCCTGCCGAATATGTCGAGGAGATGAAGGGCATCGCGGCGGGAATGGAAAGGGCGGGCAAGAAAGTAACCTTCGAGCAAGTGCTTTTTATGAACGGATTTATTGACGTTCTCTGGTATTGGTGGCCCCAAGAGAGAAAAGTCAAAAGAGACGATCATCCTGGTTGCAGTGCTTTTATTGCCACCGGCGATGCGACCGCCGACGGCGGGATAGTTATGGCTCATAATTCATGGATCGGCTACGCCCCCGGCAGATTCGCCAACATCATAGTTGACATCATTCCGCAAAACGGCCATCGCATCCTGATGCAATCGTGGGGACCGTGCATCTACAGTGCCACGGATTTCTTCATCACCGATGGCGGGATAATCGGCACAGAAACAACCATCGGTGCTTTCGAAGGTTTCGATTCCAAGGGCGTTCCCGTGTTCGTAAGAGCCAGAAGAGCGATGCAGTATGCCGACAGCATCGATGAGTGGGCAAGAATAATGGTTGAGAACAATAACGGCGCTTATGCCAATTCATGGCTGTTGGGAGATATTAGGACTGGCCAGATTGCCCGCCTTGAGCTTGGTTTGAAATATCACAGTCTGGAGAAAAAGGAAAACGGATATTTCGCCGGCTCGAACGTTACCGAAAACACCAAGATATTGAGAATGGAGACCAAAGCAACCTGGGATGATGTCAGAGACCGACGCGTAGCCCGTCGTGTCCGTTGGAAGCAGTTGATGAAAGAGCATTACGGAAAGATTGATGCGGCTCTTGCCAAGCGGCTGCTCGCCGACCATTATGATGTCTATCTGCAAAAAGAGCAGCCGACCGGCAGGACAATTTGCGGCCATAGTGAATTGGATGACGGAAGTGTTCCCGGAACGCGAGCCGCTTTCTATCCGGCAGGGGCTGTTGATGGGAAGGTCGTGGACTCAGATATGGCAAAGAACTGGCGTCTGTGGGCGAAGTGGGGCAGTTCCTGTGATATTGGTTTTAATGCTGCAAATTTCTTGAAGAAACATCTCCAATATGAATGGCTCGAAGGTTATCTAAGAGACTTGCCGGCAGAGCCGTGGACGGTTTTTCCTTCTGCCTGGTGGCACGGCCATCTTGGCCGTGTTTTCACGGGCTGGAAGCCCGTGCCACAGGCGGGGGTTGCCTCTATAGAATAGAATTTAGGAACCCGACAGCGTAAGGGCCAAGGATAAGCAACGCAATCGCGACCGACCCTATGGCTGAAATAAGTACCGCACCAGCCGCTACGTCTTTGGCTTTTGCCACCAGAGGATGAAATTCGGCGGACGCCACATTGGCCAGGAATTCCAGCGCCGTATTCAATGCCTCTGCCGTCCAAACGGCCATAATGGCGATCACCAGCCAGCACCACTCATGGGGCGAAAGACTGAAAAAGGCACCAATTAGTAGGACGATAATAGAGGCCGTAGCGTGAACCCAGGCGTTATGCTGCGATTTGAGCATCAGAACAATGCCGTGGACAGCATGCCTGAAGCTTCGTATTCGGCCTGTGAGTGAAAACCGCTCATTCTCTGAACAGAGGCGCAGAGTGCCGCCTTCGGCGGAATTTCGAATTTCGAATTTCGCATTTCGAATTTCTTCGATCGTGCCTTCTCGGTGAGATTTTCTCGTCTGGCTCATTGATTATATATCGGAAGAATCTTGGCCTGGGTTTATCACCGGCCAACAAGAAATAGAGGGTCTTTAGGACAGCGACATCAAAAGTGACTCCATTGCAGAGGTCATGGCTGATTGATAGTTGGCGGTATCCCGTACATGGAATATAAACCGACCCGCCCGACTTTCGGCAGACGGGTTTTTTGAATTTTGGTCGTTTGTCCACTCTGTTATGCCACCGTCGTCACATCTGACCTTTATCGGGTCAAAAGTGAAGATCGGCGAGCCTGCCACTCTGCCAAGAGGCGATATACTGCCATCCCGTGACACGGTATAACCTGCAGCATGGAGAAAGCCCGCCGTGCACCACATGTCTCTATCCTGGCTCGCGGATTGTCTCAGTAGCGATCCGTCCTTTTTGCCTTCCAGGTAGAGCAGCCAATTGTGATCGGTATATCTGCCGAACATGTACGCAAAGTAGTTCTGCACCGTGTCTGACAGATGAGGAAGTATCTGGTCCTGGCGGAACCTATAATGCGTGCCGTATTCGCTCACGGAGCGCTGCTGGCCGGATTCTATATGCTCAAAGCACGGCATCCAATAGACCGGGCAGGGCAAGTCAAATATGGCGGCGTACGCGTACTTATCCAGTGTCACATTGTACTCAAATTTTGACGCTAAACCGCTATCCGGCTGGCGGGCTGCTCCGGCATTCAAATAAATTGCGGCACACTTGCTGGCAAAAAGATCCGGGCGTTTTTTGCCTGCGATAGCGACATCTCTGCTCGAACCTAAGATATTAATAACCACAGGCTGTGGTGACTTCTCCAGCACATCCAGAACCATTCGCACACCCTGATGATCGGTTGATGATACGCCAGGTTGGATATCGTTGCGTGATTTCATCGGTAAAGCAGACCCTACCGCAACAGGAACGAAAAGACCCGTGATTAGGTTCATCTGAGCGACAGCCATTATATCTGGATTATGGCCTTTCCCGTGCTCCGGCGGATAATCAATCAAGATACCTTTTAGGTCAATGTCCCCGCGGTAGGCTAAAGCATAGACACAGGCCAAATCCCAATGGTCGTCAGGATCGACGTGGGGACGGAAAAGATCGGTGGCGTGCAACACAGGTATCCTTGAGTCCTTTCTTCTTGATTTGTCTGCGCATGCAAATTCTGGGTGAAGGATTGCAGCCGTTAATCCGGTAGCTGCCATGCTGAAAATTTCTCGCCGAGTTATATCTCTCATTTTGGTGCCCTTTGTGATTTTTTTGGGTATTATCGTAGTTTGTCGGTGAAGACTATAAAAGGAGAAAAATTGTGAATCAAGTCAAGCTAAAAGAAAAGATGAAGGCACATCTATTTTGTTGCGCGCTGGGGATAATGCCGTTTGCCGTTTTTGCTACACCGAACGATGCTTGGACTGAAAACTCGCAAGTCGGTAACGCCCTGCAAGGCAGAGTCTCAGCGGAGGACCCATCATTAAGGTTCGTATCCATTGAGCCGACGGTGCTCTTCACCAGGCAAAAAGACACGCTCTTTCAGGTGGTCAACGTAAAGATTGAGAACTCTGCCGAACCGGTGGAGGTTAACCTGCAGTTCAAGCTGAATTCCAAGTCTATTTCTACCGCTCTTGGAACCGTGCAAAAGGGCCAGGCGGTTTTTCAGGTTTATGTTCCTGATACCAGAGAGCCGGCGTCAGTTGAGTTTCTGCTCACAGCAGGTGGAAAAACACAGGATCATCGTAAAATGACCTGGCAGCCTCGACGGCACTGGAGAGTGTACATCGTTCCCATCACCCACCACGACCTCGGCTACACGGATACAATCGAGAACGTTATGAACAGGTACGACAGTTTTTATGATGACGTTTTGCATTTCTGCGAGGACACCGAAGATTGGCCGGAAGAATCCAAGTACCGGTACACGGTTGAGGGCGCCTGGTCGGTACAGCATTTTATCCGCCAGACGGATGGCGGATTTATCGGAAACCGCACGCCCGCGGACGTTGCAAAACTTGCCAAATATATCAAGCAAGGCCGAATTGAGATCGGCGCACTCTTCGGCAATGAGATTAGCAATCTGTGTAGCCATGAGGAGCTTATCCGGCTGATGTACCCATCGTTTCGTTTGAAGCGTAAATATGGAGCGGAGATTCTCACCGGCTCAATTACCGACATTCCGGGATTGAGCTGGGGACTGCCCACGGTGTTGGCAGGAGCGGGTGTGAAGTACTTTTTTGCCGGACTGCCGACATATTTTGAGTGGGGCAGAAAGGATATCCACACTTTCTGGGATGAGTCAGCCATATTGCGTCACGGCAGGCCGGACGCGTTTTACTGGCAGGGGCCGGACGGCGAAAAGGTGCTGGTGTACTACCAGGGCAGCTACGGCTTCTTCAACCGCGTGGTTGGCCCTGATTCCTACCAGGAGATAATGGACAGTCTGCCCGGCATGCTCGATGAGCTGGAGAAAAAAGGCTCGCCGTTCGATGTGGTTCGCTACATACACAACGGCGTTGACAACTATCCGCCCGATGTGAAGATAAGTCACATCGTCAGAGAATGGAACAGCAAGTGGGCGTATCCGCAACTTATCGTGGCGACAAACTCGATGTTTTTCAGGGAGCTGGAGAAAGAGTGTGGGGATATTCGCACGTTCAGAGGTGAGCTGCCGGACACGGATTATGCTGTCGGGGCAATTTCTACCGCCAAGCAAACGGGCATAAATCGTATTACCCATGACCGGCTGCACTGTGCGGAAAAGTTTGCCACTATTGCCTCACTGGTCAGCGATTACACCTATCCTGCCGAAGAAATCCGCCAGGCATACGATAATATGCTGCTTTATGATGAGCACACGTGGGGCAAAGACTACCCCGCCGGTCAAGTGCAGGATTGGGCCTGGCACGAGAAGAGTCACTACGCATATAAGGCGGCGGGGCTGGCAGAATCTATTCTGTCCGGTAGCCTGGAGAGTATTGCCCGAAAAGTCGAGTTCAAAGAGCAGGGCCGCCACGTCGTTGTCTTTAATTCGCTCTCTATTGAAAGAACAGATGTGGTGAGGGTGACTCGGTTTGATGCCAGAGGGGCGTTTGACCTAATTGACGAGCAAACGGGCGAGGCTGTGCCGTACCAGATTGTCGAACTGGATAGTCCGCTCGCGCCCGTACCGTATGCCGCCCAGCGTCATGCCCGCGGCCAATTCGAGAAACATGAGCTTTTTGACCTCGTTTTCGTGGCTGAGAATGTTCCGCCGCTTGGCTACAAGACGTATCGACTTTTGCCCACACAAAAAGTTGCTCCTGCCGCCAGTACTGTAAGCGTAGGCGAGAATACTCTGGAGAACCGATTCTTCAAAGTCACGCTCGATCCGGCAACAGGGGCGGTCGCGAGCATATACGATAAGGAACTATCGCGGGAGATTGTAGATCAGGACGCTGTGGATAAAGTGAATCAATTCGTTGCAAGATGGGTGCAGACCGGCAAGCACGAAGGGCCGAGTAGCGGGGCGATTAAAGGGGAACGGAGCGGTCCAGTTTATGGGAGCCTTTTAGTGCGCGGCGCTGGGCCCGGCTGCCCGCAATTGATTCAAGAAATTATTCTTTATGACCGGATAAAGCGAATTGATTTTGCCAACCGAGTTCTCAAGGATTCTACGCCGCTACTGGAGATTTATTTTGCGTTTCCATTTAAGATTGAGAATCCGCAGTTTTGGTTCGAGGGTTCCAATTCCGTGATTGAGCCGTTGCGCGACCAGTTTCCCGGCTCAAACTCCAACTATTACGCCGTCCAGCACTGGGCGGACGTTTCCGACGGACAGTTGGGCGTGACACTTTCTGCTATCGAGTCGCATCTTCTGGAGTTCGGCGGAATGTGGCCGTGCTATGTTTCACAGGCGCATCATGGAGTAACACCGCCTGATTTCGGGCGTGATTTTGTTAAGAGGCCCCCCGCCCGATGGCGGGGGCTAATTAGCCCTGCCACTCGTGGCAGGGGTCAAGGTCACATGTACGCCTTTGTTATCAATAGTAATTTCCGCACCAATTTCCAGCCGGTCCAGCAGGACGATATGTTGTTCCGTTATTCGCTGGTGACGCACAAAGGCGAATGGAAGCAGGGGCGTTGTCGAGATTTCGGCTGGTCAGCGGCTAATCCGCTCATTGGCGTTGTTGTGGATGGTAAACGCCAAGGAACGCTCGAAAGAACAATGAGCTTCTGCCAGGTCGATAGGCCAAACGTTTTCTTGTTGACGCTCAAGCGTGCGGAAGACGGTCCCCGCCTGCGCGGGGACATTAGCCCCCGCCTGTCGGCGGGGGTACCCCGGCCAGTGGCCGGGGCTAAGGCCCCTGCAGAAGCAGGGTGCCCAATCATCCGTCTTATCGAGACAGAAGGCCAAGAGGTCACAGCTATAGTGACACTGCCGCATCTTACCATCAAAAAAGCCTGGCGAACAAATCTGGTTGAGGAGAATCAGGGGGAGCTGAGTCGTACGGAGCATAGCGTCACCGTACCTATTAAGGCTTTTGGCATAAGCACGATTCGCATTGATGTTGGTAATAGTACTTCCATTAACCGAGGAGAACGCTGAGGCCGCAGAGGGAAAACGCAGATTCAAAAAGACTCAGCGAGCTCAGCGAACTCGGCGGTAAAATAGATCCTTATCCTGTCACGCGGGCGAGCAATGCAATGCCGCAGATCACTGCGGCGGCAATTCCTGCGATTGCAAGTGCTGCATCCAGAAGATGTTCACGATATGACTTGATTAGCTTTATGGTAGTCACGCCCAGAAAAATAGCAAAGAATGCGGACAGAAAAACTAACGTAAATTTGCTGGCAAAGCCCAGGCCAGCGGACGCGAACACGATAGAGACAAGCCCAAGCACGAATGACCCGATGGCCGTTGGCCGGGTTTTGCGCTTGCCATTCGCAGGTGCGGGACGGCCCGGCTCGCCCGCCTTCGCGTAGCCCGCTTCGGCGGGCGAAGGAAGGTCGGCGCTATCCCGATTCTCTCGCAATATCTTTTCAACCTCTGCTTTTCTACTGCCAAATGCCTCCTTCACACTTTCCACAGTCGAAACCGCAAAATCCCGAACTTTGGGCGGCAGGTCAACCTTGGTCTGCTTTTGACCGAATGCTCTTTTTACTTCGTCCTTGTTCATCAACACCAGCGCCCATATCCCCATCGGAATGCCGAGCAGGGCGCCAGGGAAAAACGGGATAAGTGCCGCAATGCTACCCACCAGGGCCCGCCGATGGAGCTGCCGGTTCTCCAGATTCGGACGGCGCGTTCATGGCAATAGTCTCCACCGCCGTCTTGACCGGGCTCGCCTGCGATCCCCGGCGCAAGAATCCACGCAACAGAACCAACCCGCCCGCGAGCAACCCCAGCACGAAACCCGCCGCCAGTCCGAGCAGGAGGTTGGGTGGGGTGAAACGAAGAGTCATCTCGAGCATCTCTGCCGGCGATTCGTGCTGCTCGATGCGGAAGGCGCGGAGCTCTTCGGCGATGGTGTTGGCTATGTCCATCGCTTCTTCCGGCTCTTCCGGCCGCTTGCCAAAGACGCCGACTTGGATAAGCGTGCCGCCCTCGGACCGCACGTCGAGTCGCCGTTTCAACAAGACCATCGCTTGCGCCTTGGTGAGTTTCAGCCCTACGTTGCGTTTTCCCCAGCGCTCGTCCAGTTTTCCCGAGCGCTCGTCCAATCCGAGCCGATCAATGACCCGGCCAAGGATGACGTCGGATCGGATGAGCTCAATCATGGTTGCGGTAAACTTGAAGTGCTCTGCCATCGGGCGTCCGCGCGAATCGTGCGGGCAATTGATGACAGCCACCACTTTCCAACTTTCTGACCGAATCCACGTGATGAGCGTTACGGTCCCTGCGACGAACAACCAGACCAGAACGCCCACAATCAACGCGGCCCGCAGGCGGCCGCGGGTAGGCGCCGGACGCGCCGGCGATGGAAGCGTCCCCGTGACTGGGGAAGAGGAGCTTGAAATGGATTCCACCATCGTCTTGACTTCGCTGACCTGCTGATAGCGTCGTTCCGGTTCCTTTTCCAGTGCCCGCAACACCACCTCATCCAGCCGCACATCCACTTGTACCTTGCGAGAAGGCGGTTTGATGGGCTTACCGGGCAATTCAGCCGTCAGCATCTGGTAAAAGACCACACCCAGCGAATAGACATCCGCCCGGTGATCCACTTCGGTCGGATGTTGCCGCTGCTCCGGCGCCATATACTGCGGAGTGCCCATCACCTTCCCTGCCTCCGTTAGCACGGCCGAACCGGCGACCCCGACTCCCGCAGCAGACGGTTCTCCCTCGGTTCCCACCAGCTTGGCCAACCCAAAGTCCGCTACCTTCACCCGACCCTGGCGATCCAACAGGATGTTCTCCGGCTTGATGTCCCGATGGACGATCCCCTGATCATGAGCGTATTGCAGGGCATCGCAAATCTGTGGCACGATGGCCAGCGCCTCACGGGGCGACAAGCGCCCCGCTTCGAGTAAATGACGCAAGTTCACCCCGTCCACGAACTCCATGAGGAAGAAGAACAGCCCGTCGGCCTGGCCGAATTCGTAGAGCGTAACGATGCCGGGATGATTGAGCTTGGCCAGCGCCTTGGCTTCGCGGGTGAAGCGCTCGGCAAACGCCGGACCTTTGCCGATTGCCGGCGGCAGGATTTTAAGGGCAACCACGCGGTCAAGCTGCCTCTGGCGTGTTTTGTACACCGCGCCCATACCGCCCTGGCCCAGAATTTCCAGGATGTCAAGCTGTGGGAAGTGCTTGGCAAGTTCTGCCGGCTCGGGCGCCACAAAGCCGGCGGGCGGTGTGTCACCTGTCTGAACATTGCTGGCGGCGCCAGCCGTACTGCTGTCGGCGCCTGTCGGCAAGCCGAGCTTCATAAGGCATTGTGGACAGAGCCCCTGTGGGGCGTCAGCCGGCAACTGGCCGCCGCATTGTGGACAAAGTTTTTCGTTAGCCATGCTCGATCCTCGATCCTGGTTTCCCCTGTGGCATGGGCTTGCAGCCCATGAAATCACGGCCAGGATGGCCGTGCCACTCAACTATTCCTGTTTCTACCTATTTACTTAAGCAAACCAGCAGAAAGGTTACAGTTCTGGTGGACGTTTTTTTCACCGACAATCAGCCAGAGCGGTCAGTAAATCTCGGATTTCCTGTTGAATTTGCTCTTCTGATGAAACTGTCTGAGCGATTTCTTCCCGTAAAAGCTGCCGGTAGCGCTTCCGCAGGCGGTGCACGGCTACTTTTACGGCGCCTTCGGTCATGTCAAGTTTAGCCGCCATCTCGCTGTATGAGATACAAGCGATGTCACCGGTCAGATAACCCTTCATATGCTCAAAGGGCTTACCCTTGCCGGTGCTGGCCATTTCAGCTTGGAGTTGAGCCATCACCTGCTGCAGCACCGTCATCGCCCAGGACCGCTCAAAGACCTTATCCGGCGAAAGCCGATCAATTGGTTCAAGGGCATATTTGCCTTCAGCGTTATCAAAGTCCAGAGAAAGGGTTTTTCGGCCCCCTCCACGTTTCTTGGCTCGGATGCGGTCACGCTCATTGGCCAAAAAATGTTTCAGCGCAGCCAGCAAGAATGAGCGAAATCTGCCCTGCTTGGGATCAGCTACCCGCAGGGCGTGCTTATCGAGCAGGCGGGCAAAGAATTCCTGCGTGTAATCCTCGGCGTCGTGCCTGTCACAGCCGTGCCGCCGCATATAGGCGTAAAGTGGAAACCAATATGTTTTGCACAGCGTCTCCAAGGCCTGGCGGTAATTAGCAGACGCCGGATGACCGGCTGCCCGGACCACACTCCAGTGCGTTGTTGCGAATCCAGCCTTCGCGGCCGCTTCGGCGGAGTTGGCCCGGGCCAGCCCCTCGACGGAGTTTACCCTGAGCTCAGCCGAAGGGCTCGCGACATGCTTTGGTGACGGATTTGGTTTTTCACTTTTGTTGGCCATCAAGACAATTTTCAATTTTCAATTGTCAATTGTCAATTTACAATTGCCCTGATGCTCAGTGGAATCGATTATCTGGTGGTCGTCGTGTACATGGTCGGTATGGTGCTGCTGGGACTCTATTTGCGGAAATTCGTTCATTCAGCCGGCGATTATTTCTTATCTGGTAAAACGCTGCCGTTCTGGGCCATAGGCATGTCCATAGTGGCGACCGACATCGGCCTTATGGATTTTATAGGAGTCTCAGGTCAGGCATACCGCTACGGAATCGCGGTGGGCAATTTCGACTGGATCGGCTCTGTGCCGGCCATGTTACTGGCGGCTTTTATCTTTATCCCATACTTCTGGAAGGCCGGCCTGTACACCATCCCAGAATACCTGGGCAGACGGTACAACGATTATGTTCGGACGGTGGCTTCTCTGACCTGGATTGTTTTCTTTGCCTTCGATCTGGGCATTATGTTCTGGGCCAGCGCCGTTCTTCTAAAGGCGCTCATGGGCTGGCCCGTTTGGTTCTCCATCATCATGACTGCAGTCGTAGTTGGCATTTACACAGTTTCCGGCGGACTGACTGCTGTGGTTATGACAGATGTAGTTCAGATGATCATTATGTATGTGGGTGGGGCTGCCTTGGTCTTTCTTGGCTTTTACCATGTCGGCGGCTGGAGCGGTCTATCTGATAAAATCGCCGCTATGGGCGATGCCTATCGGAATCATTTTGAGCTGATACTGCCGGCAGACACCAATACGCCCTTTCCCTGGACGGGCATCCTTTTCGGATTGACGTTTGTAATGGCCAACGCCTATATGATTGGCAACCAGGCGATTGTCCAGCGATGTCTGGGCGCCAAAAATGAATGGCATGCCAAGGCGAGCATGATATGGGGGGCGTTTCTAAAGATGTTCATTCCGGTTTTCGTGCTTTTTCCGGGCTTGATTGCTATTGTAGTTCATCCTGGTTTGGAGGATGGCGACCAGGCCTTTGGCATGTTGATACGGACTCTGCTGCCGCCCGGCCTGACAGGGCTTCTGTTTGCTGCGCTTCTGGCCGGGCTAATGTCCAGCATCGATTCGATACTAAATTCTACGGCAGCCTTATGGACCAAGGACATCTACGAGAAATTCATTAAAAAGCAGGCAAGCGACCGTCACTATCTTATCGTGGGCAGAATCGCGACTGTCGCCTTGCTTGTTTTCGGCGTTATCACCTCTCCCGTGAGCACTTTTTTTCCGGGCATATATGTCGCGGTGCAAACCTTTTTATCATTTTTCCAGGGGCCAATCTTCTCAGTTCTGCTCTTGGGAATGTTATGGCCTCGCGCCACACAGTGGGGCGGTCTGGCGGGATTGGTAGGCGGCATTACCGTTTCTGCGGTACTCTATGTATTCAAAGGTTCGCTGTTCACGATTGAGGACCCCTTTCTTTATGTCTCGTGGTGGTCTTTTGTGGCCGGCTTTATAATCACAACCGTAGTCAGTTTGATGACAACACCATATCCGCGGGAGCGCTTATACGGGTTGGTTTATCGGCTGCATGAAAAAGAGCAAGGCAGATCCGGCCTTCGCAGCCGCTCCGGCGGAGTAGGCAAATGATCAGGGGGCAACGACATGCTGAATTTTGACTGGTTAACCGGAATTCCCATGGGTATTGCCAAAGGAGTTTTTCTGGTTCTGTTTGCTGTTATCGGTTTGCTCGTATTGATGATTCCCAGCGATTACATATACGAAGGGCTCGAGAATCCCAGATGGTGGCACAATCTAAAGTTGTGGGCCATTGCAGACTTAGCTTTTATCTTTATCACCTATTGCATTTTCTGAAAACGGGCGTTGATGGATATGAATGAAGGCGCGGACAAAAACAGGGTGCAAAAACTCCAGCAGGCACAGATAAATAAAGCCCTTGGCATTTTCATGCTGTCTTTTAGTCTGATCGTTATTATATCCATATTTTTCACAGAGACATTCCTCGGCAAGATGGCGAACCTCGTTGCCGGGCTGATAATGGGGTCAATAGGGGCGGCGATGATTCTCAAATCTATGTGCCGTGGCAAGAGCTCGTAGGGCGGGCTGAGGCTGTATCTACAGAAGCTGCTCTGCGTTGTTATAGACCTTCTGGATTGATTCTGCTATCAGATCCATGTCGGCTTTTGTGCCCATTAAGACTGAGTGGTGAAAGCACACCGATTCTTCACGATAAATCCGGTGACAGACCGGCAGCTCAAACCTCCCAGCATCAATTTCTTGCCAGTATTTGTCTGTGAGTTTGTGCCGCCAGGGCTTGGTATGCGGCGTGTACAACGCACAGGCATTGAGCGGCTCGTAGCTCGGCTCGACCGGGCAGCCAAGCTCGGCGGCAAGAGCCTTTCTGAATTCTGTCGCCGGCAATCGCTTGAAATCATCCTGCTTATATCTGAAAGAGAAGTTGTAATATGCAGCCATTGTTTCTCTTTTGTCACACCGCATCGGCAGTACTCCTGGAAGTTCTGCGAGCAAGGAATTGAAATATCTGGCATTATCTTCACGAAGGCGGTTCTGTTGCGGGAGTCGCTTCAGCGCTTCGATGAGTAATGCCGCCTGAAAATCCGTGATTCGATAATTTCCGGACTGGATGAAATTACCTTCATCGCTGTAGATTCCTGCCGCCTTGTCGGCTGGCTTTTCTTTCTCAGGTCTTCTGCCGCAATTTCTAAGCGCATCGAGTTTTTCATATAATTGCGGATCGCTGGTGGTAAGAGCTCCGCCTTCTCCCGCTGTCATCAGTTTCGATAGTTGGAAGCTGAAGCTGCCGATGTCACCGATGCTGCCTGTCTTTCTCCCGTTCCATTCGCCGCCGTGTTTGTGGGCACAATCTTCGATCACCCAAAGATTGTATTTCCTGGCAATCCTGGTGATCGCGTCCATGTCGGCGAAACTTCCGTACAGATGAACCGGGATAATAGCCTTGGTTCGCGGCGTGATTGCTTCTTCAATCTTTGCCGGGTCGATGCACCAGGTGTCTTGGCAGACATCAACGAGTATCGGCACGGCATTTACGTCCACGACGCTCGCTGCCGTTGCCTGCCAGGTCAGACCGGGCACAATCACCTCATCGCCCCATCCGATGCCGCACGCCTCCAGGGCAAGTTGCAGGCTCACCGTTCCGTTGGCGACGGATAGAGCATATTTTGCGCCAATAAATTGTGCAAAGGCCTTGTTGAACTGCGACTCTTTGGGGCCGTTATACGACCAGACGCCGCTTCTTAACACCTCAAGCAAGGCACGTTCTTCGTTTTCATCCCAGACGGGCCATTTCGGCCAGGGATTCCTTTTTATGTCACGCACGGGCTTTCCGCCCTTGACGGCGAGCTTGCTTACCATAGGCAAAGATTGTACATTGTAAACCTGTCCTGAGCAAGCCTGCACTGAGGTTTCTCGAAGTGTCGAAGGATTGACAATTGAAAATGGAAAATTGACAGATGAGAGGATGTGATTGTCGAAATGTTAGGTTACTTACCTGCGGCTGGATGATTCAGTCTTCAGTCGAGGTTAAATGTCCTCCAGAGGAGGTGTCACAGCCAGGCTTTGACGCCCGTGGCTGGTATCCGGCTTCTGTGCCCTCAACAGTATTAGCTGCTTTGGTGGAAAACGGCATTTACGCCAATCCGTATTTTGGGATGAATTTGAAAAAAATCTCCACCGAGCCATTCAAGAATTCGTGGTGGTATCGAACTGAATTCCAATTGTCGACGGAGCAAGCCTCGCAAATAGTGCTGCTGGAATTTGACGGGATAAATTACGCTGCGAATATATGGCTGAACGGCAAGCAGATTGCGGCTTCAAGCCAGGCAAAGGGAGCTTTCCGCCGGTTCCAGTATGATATTTCAAAATCTGTTACCGTCGGGAAAAACGCACTTGCGCTGGAGGTCGTTCCTCCTAAGGCGGGCGATTTTTCTATCGGCTTTGTCGATTGGAATCCGCCACCGCCAGATCGCAATATGGGCATATTTCGCAGTGCCAGATTACGTTTCTGCGATGGTATCTCCATAGAGAATCCTTTTGTGCAAACAAAGTTGGACCTGAGAACCCTCAGTGAAGCGACCCTCCGTGTTAGCGCGGAAATGGCAAATCACAGCGATAGCACCATATCGGGCATTCTTCAGGGTGAAATTGAATCCGTAAGGTTCGGCAAAGCAGTAACTCTAAAGCCATACGAACGGCAGACTGTGGAATTCACGCCCGATGAATTTGCAGCCCTGAGGGTCGAAAACCCAAGAATCTGGTGGCCGCACGATGTGGCACGGGCTTCCAGCCCGTGGGACCACGGCCAGGATGGCCGTGCCACCCCGAATCTGTACGATTTGCATCTGGAATTTATCGCAGGCAGCAGGATCTGCGATATTACTGATGTTAGATTTGGGATTCGCCAGGTGCAAGATTATGTCAATCAGTGGGGCCACAAAGGCTTTGAAATAAATGGCAAGAAAGTTCTGATTAGGGCAGCCGGCTGGACGGACGATTTGTTCCTGGCCGATACGCCTGAAAGCATCGACGCCCAACTGAGATATGTCAAACATATTAATCTAAACAGTATCCGCCTGGAAGGCATCTGGGGCAAAGACCACACGCTATACGATTTATGCGACCGGTACGGCATATTGATAATGGTCGGCTGGAGCTGCCAGTGGGAGCACGAACAATATCTGGGTAAATCGGTCGACCCGCGTTACGGCGGAGTGATTTCGTCGGAAGACATCGAGCTTATCAGCAAATCCTGGCAAGATCAGGTCATCTGGCTGAGAAACCACCCCAGCATATATGTTTGGGCCGTGGCCAGTGACAAGGTCCCCAAGCCCGAGCTGGAGAAAAAATATATCGAGACGTTTAGAAAATACGATTCCACCCGTCCCTATCTCTCATCAGCGGGCGGCATTGGAAGCGAACAGAAGATCATCGGCTGCGAGGCGGTTGTCAGTAACATCAGCGGTGCTTCCGGCGTCAAGATGCTCGGCCCTTACGATTACACGCCGCCCGTTTATTGGTACACGGACAGAACACGCGGCGGTGCGTATGGCTTTAACACGGAGACCTCGCCAGGGGCGATTGTTCCACCGCTTGAAAGCATTAAGAAAATGATTCCGCAGGATCACTTTTGGCCCATAGACGAATACTGGCACTTTCACTGCGGCTTGAACGAATTTAACACTCTGGACCGATACCAGCAGGCTATAAATCGGCGCTACGGCCAGCCAGAGAGTGTGGAAGAATTTGCTAGAAAAGCGCAGCTTCTTAATTACGAATTGACTCGACCTATGTTCGAAGCCTTCCGGGTCAATAGGCCCATAGCAACCGGAATTGTCCAGTGGATGCTCAATGCAGCCTGGCCAAAGATGTACTGGCAGCTCTTCGACAAATATCTGATGCCTACCGGGGCGTTTTACGCCACGAAGAAGGCATGCCAGAGCCCGCATCTGCTTTACAGCTATGGAGATCACAGCGTTTACGCCATAAATGACAAGCTTGTAGGTTTCAAGAATTTGCGAGCCGAAGTTCGAGTCCTCGATATAGATTCTAATGAGGTTTTTGCCAGGACTCTCGATATCAGTCTGCACCAAGAGTTTTCGCAGAGGATTTTGGAGCTGCCTATCAATGTGGCACGGGCTTGCAGCCCGTGGGGCGACGGCCAGGATGGCCGTGCCACGATAAGCACAACGTACTTTCTTGCTTTGAGACTTTATGACCGGACTAACGTAGAATTGGCAAGCAACTTTTACTGGTTGTCCACCAAGCCCGATGTCTTGGACTATGATGCCAAGGTTGAGCCATGGCCGTATTACACGCCCAGCAAGGAATACGCCGACTTCACACTGCTGAACTATTTACCGCCTGCCAAGGTCAATATAGAGCATCGCTTCGACGGGTTCAGCAAAGAACAACCCCGACAAGTCGGGGTCAAGCTCGATAATGTCAGTAATTATCTTGCTTTCTTCATTGAGCTCGGCGTCTTGGCCAAAAGCAGCAGCCAAACGCTCCTGCCCGTTTTCTGGGAGGATAATTACGTTAGTTTGCTGCCCGGCGAAACCAGATACCTCAGGGCTACATTTCCCGAAATAGACGACGAGCCCGTGCTAACCGTTAATGGATGGAACCTTAACGAACGGCGCAACCATTAAACGAGAAACAGTCGCTTCGGTTTATTGAATTATCTTTAGATACCTTCCCATCCAGTAGGGCAGAAGAAATATGTCGCCGCTATATTCCTGGCGTCCCTCATCGCCGCCGTCTAAACGAAAAGAATTGTTATTATGTTTGCTCATCGGGCGCTCATCAGGCGGTAAGACTTTCTGCGTGGTTTGTTGACGGAAATTCGCCTCCAGAAAGTCCAAATCTCTACGATGGCTGTTTTTTATAGTCCAGCCGATCGTGTCCAGCGGAAACTCTTTTAATGTCCATATACTTTCGTCCAAATCGAAGGTTAGCCCCCGCACCTGTGCCGGGGGCATGCCCTGCCCACAGGTGGCAGGGCTAAACGTCGAACCGTCGGTGACTCCCGTGGCAGCATAAATGAAATTCCACAGCGGATTTTTCTCCGGGCGTTCAATTTGCCAATGGTCTTTTATTGCCTGCCGGTATTTCTCTCGCAGTTGCTCCGAAAAAGCGTATTTGTACAGATTCCAGTAGGATAAAAAAGCCAGCTCGTCATCAGAATGATTCCATTCGGTAGTCAAATCGATGCCGGGGACGCGAGCCAGCTTTGTTATCGAAGTCATAATGTTTTCTAAGTAGCCGTGCTTTTGCAGCAGCTCAAGGGCCTTGTCTTTATAGATTTGCTTGCCCGTGAAATGATATGCGGCCTGCAGAAATGAAATAATCTCGATAGAGTTGAGTCTGCGGTCGCCGACCTCTCGCGGGAACTGATTGACATAGTCCGGATTCCACTTGCCCCAGAGAGTAGGCTTGCCATCGTAGTCGATGAGGTACAAGTTGTTTCGCACGATATGACTCATGATTCTATCCATCAGGCTAATTGCCCGCTGACGCCACCTTTGGTCCGGGATTATTTCTGCAAAGATGGTGTAGGCGAAAAAGTGCCCCACGATTTCATCGCTGCTGGTTGTGCCTTTCCAGGTCCAGATTCCATCCTCGCCGGTGTGCCAGTGGGGCTTGTCTGCCATTTGATAATTCGCCCGTTCAAAAGATCGGGCCGGAAAACCATCCAGAGGATTGATTTGTTCCAGGCGTTCCATCGCCTCAAATGATTCGTAGCAGTTCTGCAGAGCCTCTTCTGACTTGGTGACAGCGTACTGGAAAAGTTCTCCCGCCAAATACATGGCCGTCCACAAGCCGTCGTTATCCTCGTCAACCAGTGTCCCTGTTGATAAGTCGCCGGGCTTATCCATAATAAGGGTGCTGTTTAAGCCGTAGCGTATGTGGCGTTGTCGCGTAAGCCGGTCAAAGTGAACTGCCTTTTCCTGAAGGGTCATCATTTTGAAGTGGATAATGCTCAGCCCCCGTTCAGAAAGAATCAACACGGAACCATCTGGACCTCTGCAAATATCAACCACATTGTCGTCCACCACCCAGCGTTTCGAAGCATAATAATCTACTTGACCATCGCCGTGCAGAGCAAACGCCCCTTTGGGCGTTCCAAACCAGATCGTGGCACGGCCATCCTGGCCGTGGCTCCACGGGCTGGAAGCCCGTGCCACCTTGATACAACGTATATCCGTCCAGGGCAGTTTCGTTTGTGGAGCGGACTGGTCCCGAAAAGATTCTGCGTCCAGTTCGATATATCCATCTGTCGTGCCGAGGAGAACGCGCTCATCGCTCGTCAATTCTAAGCAGTTCAAATTCAGGCCTTTGAAAACTGTGGCAACTTCTTTTCCAGGCGAGAAGGCATCGAGCTGGCGGTCGGATAGCAGAAGGAATCGCTCGCGCTCACGGTCAAAAAAGAGCTGTTTTATCTGTATTTGGTTCATCTGCTGCCTGTCGGTGCAGTTACCCTGGCGGAAATAGGCGATGGAGTCTTCTCCCGCGACCAGAAAATCGAAATCACCTGCCATCTTGAATAGCTTGGCCTGGGGCATCTTGTGCGGCACAGAAAATCGCCCCGCCCAGGCGTTGCTGAAGACGACCTTGTCAGTCAGATAAACAAATTGATCGTCAAAAGTATCCAGGTCTTTTATCTTCATATCGAGCATGGGCCTGTAGTGTCGATCCGCTACCAACTTTCCGTTGTGAACCTGCAAAAGTCCCTTGCTGGACAAAACGAGGATGCGGCCATTTCTGTCCGACCTTACCTTGATTAGTCTGGCGCCGGCCAGCTCCTCGGAAAGAGGAATCTTCTCAGCGCAATCCTGCAAGAAAGGACGGTCAACATACAAGGACTGCGTCTCTGCGGAGAAAACAGGCGATGTCACGCAAAGTAAAACGCAAAGTACTCCATATCGTACGCTCATAATGTCACCTCTGGTTTGTCTTCATAAAGCGAAGATGGCTTCCGAACAAAAGCTCCTTATGTGACGCGACAGTTAGATACGCCAAAAGCAAAACAAACAGCGGGACCAACAACAATGCTATCCAGTATTTTATGCCGGGCTTCCAGAAGCGATCAGGTGCCGGCAATTCCGGTTCGGGCTGGGGCCATGCCTGTCCTGATAATGACAACACAATTATCGAGCAGATCGCGCCGGTGATCCAGAACGTAGTGTGCACGAAAAACACTCCTTTGGTTGCGATGCCTGGAAACGCCTGCAGCAGGGCGCCGATAATTGGAATCCACAGAAGCGCCATAAACAAGAGTTGTGCTCGACCAAACGGACTGGAAGGCGCAAGCGGCAGACTCTGGCGGCGATAACGAACAATGGCTATCACCACCATAAGCGAAAGGCAGACGGCGACCAGCAAGAACCACCATTCTATGCGGATGCTGAAAAGCTGCTCTGGGATGTGGCGTCCTTTGGCCCAATTGCGGACATTCTTGAACAAGTTGCTCCACATCATCACCAGCAGCAAAAACAATAGTCCCACTGTGTTTAGGTATCCCCTGTTTTGGCCTTCTGCTGGCGGCGTCAGCCTCGGTTGGGCATATCGCAGAAAAGCCAGGCCTACGCCCAAGCCCATGATGAGTCCGAACAGTTGCTCCATCCATTTCCAATAGTCCAGGCCTTGCAGTGCTTCGTAGTGACCAATGGGACCCCATTGGGCCCGGCCAAGCATATTGATAAAATCGCCGGCAGCGAAACCGATGCCCCCGGCTAAGAAGCCATAAAGAGGCAGTGCGAAAGCTGCCCGGTTCTTTTGCTTGTATAGGTGCGCCAGTAGTGCTGCGAACAAACCAACGCAACCCGCCCAATTGTCGCTTCGAGGCGGGGTCATGTGTAGCCCCAGTAGGCAGGTCAAGATCAGGTATCCTGCCCACCAGCCGCCGGCAAGGGCTGCAATCAGCGCACAGGCCGGCCGTGCACGGGGAACTATAAGTGCATATATCCCGGCCACGAGCAATGCCGATAATGCCGCAAACCAATCGGTGTCATTGGCGTACCAAATCTGGACCATCCACGCGGTCAAGCCGGTTAGGTCCATAAATACCCTTACCAGCCAGAATACGACCAGTGGGCCGGCGAAACGTTCAAGGTACGAGCGAGGCTGCGTCACGCTCAGCGCCAGTATTGCTGAACCGATGCCTGCCCAAAGTCCGCCGATCAGGAATAGACATCCATAGCCGTAAGTGACATCCAACAGTGACGAACTTGCGGTGTAGCCGGTAATTTGCCCGTAGCTGATCTGTCCCCCGAACGCCCAGCCGATTGCCCCGCACATCGCCATTATTGTACAGCGCCGCCACCAGTCGGCCCTTCCCGATGCCAGGCAGAGGGCAAGTCCCAGTAGCGCACCCGGTATCATTGCGCCGGCTTCGTGCCCATAATCTCCGCGGATACCCCATCCCACCGACATGGCCAAAGCTGACAATATGACGCCCGCCCCAGCGTAGCACCTCAAATTTGAAATTTTGGCCATTCAGCCTCCCAACCTATGGGTACTCGTGCTTCGCAGCGATCCGGCCTTCGCAGCCGCTTCGGCGGAGTAAGCTCGGCGGAGTAGGCAGCGCTGCTTCGCAGAGTAGCAAAAGTTATCTTCTGCCCGGGTGAGGTTTCAAAGACAAAGTCCTGTCCGTCTATGGTCACAGCATTTTGATCGATCCCGTCGATATTGTACGGGCTTTTACCAAACGGGTTTTCAAGCCGACACACGCTGCCCTTTTCAGGCACGATTTCTACGGATTGTGTCACGCCATCCCTGCGTTCTGCTGAGACCAGAAACGCGCCTTCTGCCCGCAGCGTTTGGAAAGAGACATTTTTCCAGGCTGCCGGAATGGCCGGGAAGACGCGGATAGTGCCGCTGTAGCTCTGTAGCAGCATTTCCTGCAGGCCTGCTGCAGCGGCGAAATTACCCTCCAGCGTAAACGGCCTGTAGCGGAAATTGGAATATCCTTTGCCCGACTGGTCCCCATTACAGTGAAAGCTGTTGCGCAGGCAAAAAGCCGTGGAGAAGATTTCCAGGGCTTTCTCAGCTTTTTCGCCGTCACGGGCGCGGGCGGCAAGGTTCGCCAGCCAGCTAAAACTATATCCGCACCACCAGGCGGTGCCCTTATCTTGGAGGTCATCCAAAGAGGCCTTTATTATCGACTGGTCGTGGCACGGCCATCCTGGCCGTGGCTCCACGGGCTGGAAGCCCGTGCCCCAGCCATTTTCCCATCGAATAATGCCCAGCGGGTGAATCGCCATCAGGTGCGAAAAGTGCCGGTGCGAGAATGGAAGCGGATAGTTTTTCGCGATCAGCGGTTTCTTGCTGTTGGGGTCAATTGCAAAATCCGGCATTTCAGCCAGAACGCTCCGCCAGTACTTTGCCTCCTCGGGTTTTTTGAGCTCGTCAGCAAGTTCGGCAGTTTTCTGGAAAGCCCAGCGAATTAGTGCGAGGTCATAATTAGTAATTGAGGGAAACCACGCCTCCAGCCTGTTGTCGTTGATCTCCGGCGAAGAGCTCAAGGGCAATGTTCGCTTGCCATCAGGTACCTTCTCGGTGACTGCTTCGAGGAAAACAGATACTTCTTTGAGCCAGGGATATGCACGTTGTTCGAGGAAGTTTCTGTCCATGCTATATCGCCAATGTAGATAGAAATGATGTGCCAGCCAGGCGGCGGTGGTAGCTGAATGGGTGTACTGGTGCCAGCCGCCGATCTGCTCCTGATTCAGGTCTGCCGTCATAGGCACATTGAGGCCCGGCAGATCAAAGAATCGCTTTGTCCATGCCCTTGCGGTTTCCTTTGTGTTCCAGAGCCAGTTGACAAATCCGAGAGCGCCTTGGAGATGATTGCTGCTGTAGGCCGGCCAGTAGCACAGCTCGGTATTCAAATCGTGATGGTAGTCGCCCTTCCAGGGCGGGATTTTCATATCATCCGCAGTCCATGGGCCCTGCAGGCTGATTGGCGGTGCATCTGGCCGAGCGGCCGCTCCAAATTTGTACATCTCCAGGTACCACTGTCTTTCGATGATGGCGTTTGGGAGGCTGACCGAGGATTTGTCCCAGTAAGACCGCCACCACTTGCGGTGGGTTTCTGCCGCCTTAACAAATCCTGTCGCCAGCGCCTTTTCGCAGTTGGCACGTGCCGTTAGCAGAGGATCTTGCGATTCATTTGACGTTGCGATCGACCAGACGCCCAGCCATTTGTCCGCAGATTTTTGCCAAGCCACAACGACAGCAAAGCTGAACCCACCCCAACCTTTTTGTAGATAGCCGGTCCAGTTGTCACCGGCGGATTCTACGGGTGCGTCATATCTGAGACTGGCAAGGTCGCCTGCGCTGATTTTGCCCGGTCCTGCTTCTTCGGTTATGTTTGCCGCGAAGGGCGGAGCCAGTAGCTTGACGTCGACAGGCTGGGTTGAATTCACCTGAATCATTCCAAAAGGCTCTATCGCGTGTACGAAAACCTGCACTGTGCTGCCATCTTTTAATTGGGTCGTAGCAACTGCAGTCGCCAGGTCGAGTGACGCTAGCTCAAAGACCGGGTCGTCGCCCAGAGTTAGTTCGATGCGTCCAGCGGGTATTTTTGTCGGTCCCGGATGTCCGTAAGGGTCATCATAGAGATGGTGGAGGTCCGCCAGTCTGCCTTTTTTTACCCACTGCCGCATCGTTCTGTAGGAGTATTCGTCGGTGTAGAATTCAGGTACAGGACGCAGGTCCCAAAGGTCGGTACGGTCCAGTGAAATCTTCAACGGGGCACCGTCTCCCCAGACTAAAGCCCCCAGCAGTCCATTGCCCAACGGAATCGCCTCATCCCAGACCATCGAAGGGGTGCCGAAGCGCAATCCATGTTCGGCTGCTGGATTCGCCTCTGCTTCAATAAAATAAGCAGCGGAAATCAGCACCCCGGCGGATAGTATTCGAACTATATGTCTTGTATAGTGATTATTCATGATTAAGACCTAAAAAAATAAAAAAAGGGAACGGCCTGCCCTGAGCTTAGTCGAAGGGGTTCTATTTTTCCCTTTTTTCCTATGGTTCCTGATCTGGCCTGCTGGAAGTTACTGGAAACTTTTTAGCCACAGCCTGCTCACTTAACCTAGTGTGCGACGATAAAGGATGCGATGTCGTCAATTGCGGTCTGGATCACAGAGCCGGGTTTCTCGTACTCAGCGGGCGTGGCCATGCCGGTTCCCGTCATGAAGAGGTGGTTCAGGTCCGGGTAGAGCTTGAACGTGACATCGGTTCGCGAAGAGAGCACATCCTTCCAGATATTGAAATCCGCCTCGATGGCCTGGTAGTCCCGTGCGCCCTGCATGATGAGCATCGGCTGTTTCAGCGACTTTGCCATCTCCGCCGCCGCCGGAATATAGTCTCGGAGATCCTGAAGGTATGAAGCCGGTGCGCGTTTCATGTGCGATTGTATTTCCTTGTCGATCTTCTTCTTGGTGTCATCAGTTATCGGCCCGCTTAACGAGGCTATGTACGTGAGCTGCCGTAAGAGCACATCCTCTAATGGCCGTGTGCCGCACCCGGCCATCATGATCAGCCCGGCGATTTTGGGGTCGGCCTTCCCGATCCTCGGAATGAGAGTGCCGCCCATGCTGTGGCCAAGTACGTAGATTCGCTTCTGGTCCATCCCCTGCGACTGCCTTAGCACCTCGACCGCGGCCAGCGCGTCGTCTATCACTTCCTCTTTGACGGTATAGTTCTTGTCCCACTTAGCCGGGTCCTTGTGTACCTTAGTGCGCTTCTCGTACCGCAGTACCGCAACTCCTCTTGACGCTAGGCCCCATGCGATGTCCTTGAACGGCTTGTTCGGCCCGAGGGTCTGATCCCGGTCCTCTGGGCCGGAGCCGTGAACCAAAACCACGGCGGGGAATGGTCCTTCGCCCTTCGGGATAGTAAGCGTGCCCGGGAGTTCCCATTCTCCACCTTTGTTGACGAAAGCAGGGTACTCCTCGAATCGCTCTTTGTGAACGTATGACGGCAGCTTATACGGCACTTCTGCGGATGGTGTAGGGATTATCTGCAGCCCGCCCACTTGGCCGCTGCCACCAATGGACAGTATTATGTCCAAGCTCGCCTTCTCGAACTGGCAGGTTACATATACAGTCTGAAAGCCAGCGACCACCTGTACCTCACGGCTTCCGGTGCGTGACTTGAATGCCCCGAACCGCGCCGTCAACTGCGACCAGGTTTGGCCCAACCTCTCCGCGGACATGCCGGCCTTCACGGTGGCGTCGAAGTCCTTGGTCGCGGAGGCAAAGTCACCCTTGGCCATGGAGTCAACAATTCCCTCAGCCTGTTGGGTGGCGCTGGGTTTGGCGTAGGATGCAGCTGGTAGCACTTCCACGCACATCATGGTCATGAGGATTATTCTCCCCATCGTCGTTACAAATCGATTCATCATGTTTTTCTTTCTTCTCATTGTATCTGAGATTGCTTTGTAGATTTTGTCCTTAAATAACCCTTAGACAATTAGCTATTTATCTAAATATTATCGTGTGGCGATGAAGATATCAAGAAACAAGGAGACGGTGGGGCCGTTGAAGAACCATGTACAGTATGACCGCAACCAGCAGTTTTACGCAAAAAACACGAACTAACATTTACTATATTGCACTTTTTCAACAGCCCCACGGTTCTATTTTTCCTTTTTTCTGGGTCTATGGTCCGTGAGCTGACCTGCTGGAAGTTGCCGGAAGCTTTTTAGCCACAGCCTGATAAACCTCCAGGGCCTGCTCGTACTCGGCCATGGCCTTTTCAGACAGCTTGCCCTTCGCGCAATTAATCTGGTCCTTCACGCTGTCGGCGAGCCATTCAATCTGCCGCCGCCCCGCAAACAACTCCCGTAAAAGAGCAAGAGGGGACCAGACAAATCATTTTGCCGGAGCTGAAATTGTGGAGCGTCGTTATCTTCGAGTAGTCGCAGGGCAATTGTCAATCTGCAGTTTTGCAGAGTCCGGGTCCTCCTGCGGCGACGTAGCCGTAACTTGCTCCGGACGGGTCTGCCGAAACCCAGAAGGCATATAGTTGGCCATTCCTCAGGTAGAACCGGAGTTTCACCACCTTGCCGGCAACCGCCGCCAGGTCGCTGGCGTCTTTCCATCGAACTAATTGAAGCGTCTTGTCGGCGCTTATAGGGACGCAATTGTCACGAGAAAACGGTACTATCACCTGGTCGGATTCGTTAAGCACTTCCGCGCGAAATTGCCCGTCATCGGCATCTATATTAACGAAAAGATATTTGCCGGTGAAACGAACGCATCTGGTTGTCAGCGTGCCTTCTGCCTTGCCGGCGTCCATGGAGGCAAATCCATCGCGTCTGAGAGTGGCAAGACCGGTGCTGCATACGCCCGAGGCGCTCGATCCAGAGACTCCCGCTCGGCCGCTAACGTAAAAGTAGAGCTTGTCGCCGACAATCAGGCAGCCGCCGCCGGCAGACTGGACATTGCCCCAGTTCCAATCACCATAGTTCTCCGAAACGCCGAGGAAAGGGCGGCGGTCTGGACGATGCCAGTGGAAGCCGTCCCGGCTAAAACCCAGGCACACGTAGTTGGGCTTGGCTCGGTCGTTCGGCTGGCCCGGCCAGATGGTAAATAAGCCCAGCAGCAGACTCTCGTAGGCTGCGGCGTCCAAATTGTAGAGCTGCGGCGTCACTATTAAATCCGGTCGGGGCGGGTCCAGCCGGTCGGCGCCGACCCACAATGGCGCCTCCTCGGCTCTCCAATTGGCGCCCGCAACGGGGTCGGTGTGCTCACGGTAGCGCCTTGCCCGGCCCAGGCCTGGCTCGCTACATCGAATGCTATAGACCCAGACCTTACGGAAGGGATTGTAAAACACTGTTGTCCGGTCGCCGACCGGTGCGCTCACCACTACGGGCTCGCCCCAGTGGATACCATCCGCCGATACGTGGACAAAGACTGCCCAGTTCTGTGGCGTGGACTGCGTCACAAAAAGCTTGAAGCGTTTGGCAGGGTCTTTCTCCTCAAGGTCAAGCCACACAGTAGCCGAATCGCGCTGCCCTTGGTGGACTACATTAGTTCCTGGCTTCACGTCCAGCGCGGGCTTTTCCCATGTAATTCCATCTTTCGATGTGGCGTAGCACGTAGCCAGCGTGTAGCCGCCCATGTACCACATCTTAAAGAGCTTATCCTGTGCGTCGTACCACACGCCGTCGCTGAACACCATAGCTGTTGGCGCCGGATGCCCGCCTGACGAGGTGCCAGTTTCCCAGGGCTTGTCGGGTTTAAGCACAGGATTTTTCGGGTAATATTCTGCCTGATGGAAGGTTCTTCTTAGTGTCGTCTGCTCGATAAGGAAGTCGTCAACGAACAATTGACGCCCAACGTCTATCGGGACAACGGCAGGAGGGGACTCCAGATACGGCACCCGCATCGTTTCGCGCGTAAGCTGCTCGGTTTTTGGCGGCCATTCATCCGGCAGAATAATGCCGTTGTAGAGCCTTTGCTCTCCTCTGGAGTGGCTTGCCCCGACGAACACAAATACTGACACGACCAGGCATCTCGACACTTGCTGGATATGGGACTTTTTCATGGTGGGTAATGTATCGAATCAGCGTGACGGACGCAAACAATTTGGTGTTTTCTTTTGACGAGATGGGTCTAGCCAGTTATCTTGGCTACTGTTTCCTCCACGTTGACTCTATACGAGGGACCCCGCTTGGCGGGAACCCAAATGAAGGCAGTAAAATGAAATCAATAAATCGCCGAGAGTTTATAAAAGGTTCCGTTGGTACTGCTACGAGCTTCGTGTTACTGTTACCCGGAAAGGTGCGGGGGGCCAACGATAAAGTCATGATAGGAGTAATGGGGCTGGGGGGGCGCGGAACATACCTGGCCGAGCAGTTCGCTAAGCGGCCGGATGCAGAAATTGCGTATCTCTGTGACGCTGACACCAGGCGTTTTGCGCGGGCCCGCAAGATCGTGGAAGAAGCTCAGCATAAAAGTCCCAAGCTGGTGCAGGATTTCCGCAGGATTCTCGATGACGGCAGTGTCGATGCCCTTATCAACGCCACGCCCGACCACTGGCACGCCCTTGGAACCATTATGGCTTGTCAGGCAGGCAAAGACGTCTACGTGGAAAAACCGCTTGCCCATAACATCTGGGAGGGCAGAAAGATGGTCGAGGCCGCCCGCAAGAATAGTAGAGTCG
>Ga0299912_10000719_pt1 | contig 27242 bp, 31 predicted proteins | sample RVTome_2_FD_207667 | JGI IMG/M metagenome (GOLD analysis project Ga0299912, IMG submission 207667) | Soil microbial communities from uranium-contaminated site in the Upper Colorado River Basin, Wyoming, United States - RVT95D214 (version 2) ... | reverse complement strand
CTCGCAATGACAGATTGAGAAAGGGCTTCCCTTTTTTAAACCAGAATTGGGGGGGAAAAACCCCTTGCATTCTGCTGTGTGTTACGTTATTTTGGTTTTCAAGGAGGGTGAATTTCTTTCATGTTTAAATGGGCAACTGCAATCTTCGCCTTTTCTGTCTCTCTCTTCTGTTGTGCAGCGCAAGTCACCACTCAACCTCCTTCCGCTCGACCCCAACCAGTTCTTCTCCCTGACCTCACCATTTCAGATATCTCTTTAAGTGGGACAGGAAAGGTAGAGGTGATTATTTCTAATGTCGGGAAGGGGCCTGCTCCGTATGGTGTTGGGAGCTTGGCGATTTATGTGGATGGTCTTTTAAAATGGAAAGACTCTCTGGGAACCCTTCCGGATCAGAGCTTTCTTGAGCCTGGAGGGTCTACCCTTTATGCCACTCCAATTGAGTTGGTCGGCCGACACGAGGTCCGGGCCGTTCTAGATAAGGAAGAGAAGACGGTTGAAGAAAATAAATTGAGTAATGTTTCTCCTAAAGTCTTAGGAAAAGAAAAATTAGAGGCCAAACCCCTTCTCCCCGACCTTGCCATCACCGATCTTTTTCTCACCCCCAGGAAGGAATTGGCAGTGGTCATTGCCAATTTCGGAGACAGCCCGCTTTCCTTAAGGGAAGGAAATCTGAAGATCAGGGTCGATGGGGCCCTGAAGGGAAGTTATACATTGGGAAGCCTTTCGGATCAGTCCTTTCTTCCCGTGAAAGGAACGATGACCTTGACGACTCCGTGGGTCTTTGTTGGCCAGCATGAAGTTGAAGTCCAAGTGGGCTTTCCTAACGAGGTGAAGGAGTCCAGCGAAGAAAATAACAGCCTAAAGAAAATACTGGAGGGACCTCCTGTTGGACCGGACATCGTCGTGAAGCATTTGGAGTTGACGGAGGATCTGGAACTCATGATCATCCTATCCAATGCCGGTGAAGTCGATCTCCGGAAGGGCGCCATCTTTCAGATTCAGATGTTTGTGAACGACCAGAAGATGTCGGAGTTCGACCATTTTATTTCTGAGGCATTAAAGGCCAATCTTAAGAATCGTTATATGGTCGCCCCTCCTTATCAGGTAGTTATTGCTGGGATTTCCAAAGTGAAAGTTTCTATCTCTCCGGAGTTGCCCTCCGATGATATCCGTTTAGAAAATAATATCCATGAAAGGACATTCATCCTCATTCCGTTTAAGATCAGGCCTCATGGAAAAGAAGAATTCTCTTTTTCTTTTTCCGCCCCACAACTCCAGAGTAAAAGTCAACCGGAAAAGCTGACAATCGAGGCAAGATGCGAATGGGGCAGCTCCTCCCTGATGCTTTCTTTCAAGAAATCAGGAAGCATCAAGGGCACTCCGGCTCTCTCGGGGAAAAGCCCCCTCAAAGTAGAATTTCCCATCCCTCTTGAAGAAGTTCAGAAAGAGAGTGTTTGGAGTATCTGCATGACGAACCTCGCGGAGAAGAAGGTAGAAGGGCATCTCATCATTCAACATCCATGATAAAGAGGACGATGCTTAAGAAGGAGTAAGAATGCAAGGGGTCTATTTGCTTTCAGGTTTAATCGTTGCGGTGGTCGTGGCTCTCTTTCTCGTAATGGAACTGAGGTGGAGGAAGAGGCTCGAGGAGATCAAGACAGCTTCATCCTCTCAACCGATGTGGGCTCTGATGCAACAGCAGATGGAGCAGTTAAGGGGACATATGAGTGATGGATTGAATAAAAATATTTCTCTCCTCACCGAGCAGTTGAGAGCGATCAATGAACAGGTGAATCAACAACTTCATCTGGTGAACCAACAACTTCAGAACTCCAGTGGGCAGATTGGTCAACGACTGGACAGCGCGAGAGAAGTGATTAGCAAGGTGAGTGAAAAGCTCGGAGAGCTCTCCAAGACCAGCGAACAAATCCATGAGGTGGGGAAAAACATTGCTACCCTTCAGGAGATCCTTCGGCCTCCTAAATTAAGGGGGGGATTGGGCGAACAATTTTTGGGAGAATTGTTATCCCAGATTCTTCCGCCCGAATTCTTCACTCTGCAGTACACGTTTTTGAGCGGGGAGAGGGTGGATGCGGTAGTGAAAATAGGAGAAAAACTTGTTCCCATCGATTCGAAATTCCCCCTCGACAATTTCAAACGGGTCATCGAATGCAAAACGGATGAAGAGAGGAAAACATGCCAGAAGATTTTTTACAGAGATATGAAGAAGCACATTGACGACATTGCCAATAAGTACATCCTTCCTCAAGAAGGAACCTACGATTTCGCCTTGCTCTATATTCCTGCAGAAAATGTCTATTATGAAACGATCACCAAGGATGAGTCGTTCGGAGAAGAAAAAGGGGTTTTAAATTATGCATTGACTAAAAGGGTGATCCCTGTGTCTCCAAATTCTTTTTATGCCTATCTTCAGGTGATCATTCTCGGTTTAAAAGGATTACAAATCGAGAAGGATGCTTTGAAAATACAAGCTCTGCTGTCTGGTCTGAAAAAAGATATAGGAGGCTTTCAAGAGGATTTTCAATTGGTGGGGAAACATCTCAGCAATGCCCTGAATAAGTTTGAGGAAGCCAGAAGACGATTGGACAAATTCAGTTTTAAACTGGAGCAGATCGAAAGCCAACCCTCGCTGCCATTCAAAGAAAAACAGGATGAACCAAATATTTCCTGACCATGCGATGATTCCTACCAGGGAAGAATGTTTGAGGCTGATGGGGCAATATGGGATGTTGGAGAATATTATTCATCACAGCCTCGAAGTGGCAAAGGTTGCCCTTTTTCTATCCGTTGAATTGAACAAAAAAGGCCAGGGGATTGATCTCGGTTTAGTAGAAGCAGCCTCTTTATTGCATGACCTTACCAAAACAGAGTGCCTCAAGACAAAGCAAGACCATGCCCAGACAGGCTCTCAAGTTTTGAAAGGGATGGGATATGAGAGGATCGGAGAGGTGGTGGCGGAGCACATTCAATTATCAAAAGTGAAAGATCCCTCATGGATATCTGAAAAGGAAGTGGTCAATTATGCAGATAAACGGGTACAGCACGATCGGATTGTTTCGTTGCGAGAAAGGTTCGTTGATCTCAAAAACCGATATGGGAAGGGTAAGATCGCCTCTCAACAGATGGAAAAATTAGAGAAGGACACCTTCGAGATTGAGAAAAAAATCTTCTCGATTCTAGAGATCAACCCAGACGACCTTCAGCATCTTCCGCTTGAGAACGGAATACTGGGTCGAAATGTAGGCAATGAGAGAAGTTCATTTTGAACAAGGGCCCATTCGTCCTCCGAGTGAGGCCTATAGCCTTCTCCTCCGGGTCACGCGGAATTGTCCCTGGAATCGATGTGAATTCTGCCATACCTATAAAGGTGAAAAGTTTAGCCTGAGGACTGTGGAGGAAGTGAAGAGAGATATTGACATGGTTCAAGAGGCTGTCTCAGAGGTGAAGGCCTTATCTTGGAAATATGGATTTGGAGGGGAGATCACAGCTCCTTTAGTGAACCTCATTTTGCAAGACCTACAGCATTACCCTGATGGCTTCCGCAGTGTCGCTTTATGGCTTTATGCCGGGGGGAAGAATGTCTTTCTTCAAGATGCCAACAGCCTGGTTCTCGGAACAACCCCATTAGCTGAGATATTGAGATATTTGGAAAAAACATTTCCTTCCGTTGAGAGGATCACTACTTATGCAAGGGCAAAAACGGTTTCAAAAAAGACGGTCGAAGAACTTCGAGATCTCTTTCAAGCAGGACTCACCAGAATCCATATTGGATTAGAAACAGGATATGACCTTCTCCTCCAATATATCAATAAAGGAGTAACGGCCAAGGAGCACATCGATGCTGGGAAAAAAGTGAAGGAGTCTGGGATCTCTCTTTCAGAATATGTGATCCTTGGGTTGGGTGGAAAAGGGATGTGGAGAGAACACGCAATCGAAACGGCAAAGGTTCTTAATCAAATTAACCCGGATTTCATCCGAGTTCGAACCTTGAAGGTTTTGAAGATGATGCCCCTTTACCAGAAGATCGAAAAAGGAGAGTTCTTCTTATTGAGCGATGATGAGATTGTTACGGAAGAAAGACTTCTCATTGAAAATCTGGAGGGGATCACCAGCACTTTCGTGAGCGATCACATCCTGAACCTCCTCGAAGAGGTGGAAGGGAAACTTCCGGAAGAGAAGGCAAAGATGTTAAATCTCATTGACCACTATCTTTCGCTTCCAAAAGAAGAAAAGGATAACTTTCGATTGGGAAGGAGGATGGGAGTCTATCAGTCGGTCGAGGACCTTTCCAAAACAGAACTCAGGAATCAGGTCGAAAGGGCCCTTCAACAGATTGAAGGAGAGAGACCAGGAGGCGTTGAAAAAGTACTCTCTGAATTAACAGAGTCATTTATATGAGGTCTCTGAAAACAAGAGAGCTCTCTTTAGATTATTTTAGAGATTACAAATAAAGACTTGACTTTTAAAATATCGATGGGCTATGATGGGCATCGTTTTGAGTAACTTCATACCATTTTATTATATGAAATACTTCACCAAAGAAAAGGAGGTGGTTTGAATGACGAAGGCGGAGTTGATCGCCAGCATAGGGAAGGAGGCCAAAATTTCGAAAGCGTCAGCTGAAAAAGCCCTCAATGCATTTACCAATACGGTGATGAAGGCATTAAAGAAGGGAGATAAGTTGGCCTTGACTGGATTTGGAACCTTCTCTGTGACGAAGAGGAGGGCAAGAGCAGGGAGAAATCCACAAACCGGAAAGGAAATTAAGATTCCTGCCACCAAAGTGGCAAAATTCAAAGCAGGTAATCTGCTGAAGAGTGCGGTAAAGTAATCTTTAGTAAATTAAATCCCGTTTTATAGGTTTTGAGAAAGAGGGGAGAAAATAAAATTCTCTCCTCTTTTATTATCTCAGGGGACTAGAATATGCTATCTCGCAGAGATCATATAAACAGGTTATGAACATCGAGGTTTTGAAAGTTATCTTTTGAAACACAAGATGTTGTGTTTTCTTAGTCCTAAACCACAAAAATGTAACCTATTGAAATTTCAAAGCATTTTTTTAGTTGCTTTATCCCTAAATTTAATTATGTAAAGGAATTGAAGAGGTACGTAACGCTAAAATACTTTTTTCCACAGGATTTACACATAAGGAGAAGCTACTCTTCCAAGCCTTGATCTCTCTGCATCCGAGGGTAGCACCGGCTTCTTTCCCTTGATCTTAAACCCATTGCTCCACACATCATGTGGAGACAACGATGAAATCGACAAAAGAAGGAGTTCCACATGGCAATCATAGGAAACTTCTATCCTAGAGAAGAATACATTGTTACCGATCAATATATTCAGGCTTCCCTGAAAGGAGCCAACCCTTAATCTCCCTGAAAGGCTGTCTTTCTTGGGCCGCATTGCCTATTGTTTTTACCTGATAGGGGAGGGGAAAGAAATAAAATTGAAAGATGGAAGGCTTTTTGTTATCTTTAGTTAACGATTAGAAGGATTCATTATAGGATTGGCTGATGGAACATGTCATCCTTGGGACTGCCGGGCACATTGATCATGGGAAAACCTCCCTTGTGAAAGCTCTTACAGGTGTGGATACCGATAGACTGAAAGAAGAAAAGGAGAGAGGGATCACCATTGAACTTGGATTCACTTTCTTAGACCTACCCAGCGGCATACAATTGGGGATCATTGATGTGCCAGGACACGAAAAGTTTGTGAAGCATATGGTGGCGGGTGTTTGGGGGATCGACCTGGTTGCCCTGGTCATCGCTGCGGATGAAGGAGTGATGCCCCAGACGAAGGAGCATTTAGATATTTGTAAACTTTTAAAAGTGAAAAAAGGGCTGGTCGTCCTAACAAAAATTGACTTGGTTGACCGTGAATTATTAGAGTTAGTTAAAGAAGAAGTGTCTGAAATTGTCCAGTATACTTTTCTAAAAGATGCCCCGATCCTTGGCGTTTCCTCAATGACGGGGGAGGGGATTCCTCAACTCCTTTCCACACTCGATCTTCTCTCACAAGAAATCGAGGGGAGGTCAGCCGATGGTTTATTCCGTTTGCCGATCGACCGGGTATTCATCATGAAAGGGTTTGGAACCGTCGTGACAGGGACCATGATTTCTGGAAGCCTTTCTTTAGGGGAGACAGTTCAGATCCTTCCTTCTGGCTCAGAAGGGAAGGTTAGGAACCTCCAAGTCTATAATAGAAGTGTTGAAAAAGCCGTTGCAGGGGAACGAACAGCCGTAAACCTTCAAGGGGTAGAAACTTCGGCGATTGAGAGGGGGGACGTTCTCATTAGGCCGGATACCCTTAAACCTACGCAACTCATCGATGCTTATCTTGAATATTTACCGGATGCCCCCCGCCCCTTAAAACATCGCACCAAGCAGAGATTTCATATTGGTACCACGCTCACGAATACATCCATATTTCTCCTTGATCGGGAAGAATTGGCTCCGGGAGAAAGTGGGTTTGTCCAATTGAGATTGGAACGACCGGTGGTGGGTTTACCCCAGGATCGCTTTGTCATTCGGGGCTCGGCAGCCATCCAAACCGTTGGAGGAGGGATTATTCTGGACAGTCACCCGGACAAACATAGAAGGTTTTCTTCGCCTGTCATCGCTGACCTGAGTCTCCTCAAAGACGGGACGGGCGAACAAGCCCTCCAACAGCATATTCACCATTCAAGAATGGCAGGCATTACCTTGGAAGACCTATTGAACCGCGTTGAGATGCCACCCGGTGAGGTCCAATCGATCATCAGAAAGATGGCGGAAAAAGGGACTCTCCTGGTTATAGATCCCGAAAAATTAAAAGTCATTGAGAGGGGACAATATCAGGGGCTGAGGGAATTGGCTTTAGCACAATTAAGGGAATTCCACCAGAGACTCCCTATGAAATCTGGATTATCCAAAGAGGAGTTGAGGACAAAACTTTCCCCGGGGGTGGATGTTAAGCTTTTTCAAATTCTCATCAATGAGCTCATCCAATCGAAAGAGGTTGTATTGGAAAAAGATAAGTTGAGGCTTCCCGGTCACCAAATCTCATCCGCCGATGAGAAAGGTTTGGTCAAGCGAGTGGAGGCGGCTGTCTTGAAGGGAGGATTTCAACCGCCGTCTCCAAAGGAATTGTCAGAGGGATGGTCTGAAAGAGAGGACGAGGTCCGAGCCATTTTTGAACATCTCGTTCACGAAGGGGTATTGGTCAAGGTTAAGAGTGGAATCTATTTTCATCGAGTCTCCTTCGAAAAGTTGAAAGAGGAATTGGTCGCCTATTTAAAGAGTCACCAAGAGATCACTACCCCTCAATTCAAAGAAATGACCAAGGCCTCAAGAAAATATGTCATCCCATTGATTGAGTACTTTGATCAGATCAAACTGACGATTCGATTAGGGGAGAAGAGAGTGCTTAGGGGGACTTCCCAAAGTCCTGAAAAAAAGTTATCATAATTCCATACATGAAAGGTAATTTGAAATGACCGGGGCAAAAAAAATTATAAAAAAGAAGTTAAAAAAGCCTGATGAATTCATTACCATTACCGAAAAAACCTTTCTTTTTATCACCCGTCATTCCAAGTCCATCGCAGCAGGGGGAGGCATTTTGTTGATTCTCATAGTATCTATCTTTTTCTTTCAAAAATGGGAAAGGGGAAAAGAGGAAAAGGCTTACCAGATGTTCAATTCGGCCATGGAAACTTACCAGATGGTTAACGCTTCGTACCGAGAAGGATCTCCACAGGAATATAAGAATGTTTTAGAAAAATTTAATGAGATCCTTACAAAATTTCCAAGAACTCCCTCTGGAAAAATTGCTATCTTGTATAAAGGGAACATCGATATCAGATTAGGGGAATTTGAAGAAGCCATGGAAGCCTATGAGAGTTTCCTTCAAAAAGCAGGGAAGGAAAAACTTTATCGGTCATTTGCCATGGAAGGTCTCGGCTATGCCCATGAAGGCAAAAAGGATTATGAAAAGGCGATCAATGTTTATCAAAAGGTCGTTGATTTAGGTGAACGGTTTCAATCAGCGAATGCCTATTTAGGGCTGGGTCGATGTTATGAAAAATTGGGGAAAAATAGGGAGGCACTCGAACAGTATAAGAATTTTATAAAAGCCTCTCAAAAATCCGAAGTGACGAATATCGTATTGAGAAAAATTTCCAATCTTGAAAAATAGCTAAAGACTGAGTTAAATGTACTTGAATTTCCTCCCTCACCCCCTTCCTCTCCTCAGTGGGGGGAGGGTAAGGGTGAGAGGGAAAAATTCACTAATAATTTATCTTATTACAGGTGATCAATGAAAAAAATAATGAGCGGAAATGAGGCTATCGCAAGGGGTGCTTTTGAGGCTGGGGTCAAAGTAGCGGCTGCCTATCCTGGCACACCCAGCACAGAAATTTTAGAAACCATCGCCCAGGAATATAAGGAAATTTATGCGGAATGGACTCCTAATGAAAAGGTGGCATTGGAGGTTACCTCAGGGGCGTCATTGGCAGGAGCAAGAGCAATGGCATCGATGAAACATGTAGGGGTCAATGTGGCCGCAGACCCTTTTATGACGCTCTCCTATGTGGGTGTCAATGGGGGTTTAGTCCTCGTTACCTGTGACGATCCCGAACTTTACAGCTCTCAAAACGAGCAGGATAATCGTAATTATGCAAGGTTTGCAAAAGTCCCCATGTTTGAACCGAGTGACAGCCAGGAGGCAAAAGACTTTATCAAATTGGGTTTTGAGGTCAGTGAAAAATTTGACACCCCTGTCATGGTAAGAAGTGTGACCCGGATCTCTCATGCGAAAGGCATTGTGGAACTACAGGATCCGGTTGTTCCTCCGGTCCCCATAGAGATTAAGAAAGATACAGCGAAATATACGATGCTGCCTTCTTTTGCACGAATTCGACACGCCTTTATCGAGGAGCGTTTTCTCAGATTAAAGGAATTTGCCGAGCAATTTCCGGGGAATCGAATGGAGGTCAACGACCCAATGATCGGGATCATTTCCGCTGGGATTTCCTATCAATATGCAAAGGAGGTTTTTCCAAATTATTCTTACCTCAAGCTTGGGATGGTATGGCCATTGCCCAAAAATCTGATCGGAGAGTTCTTTAAAAAGGTAAAGAAGGTTTATGTCGTTGAAGAGTTGGATCCTTTCCTGGAAGAAAATATCAGGGCAATGGGATTCAAACCCAAAGGAGGGAAGAACCTGTTCCCCATCTGTGGTGAACTGAACCCATTTCTCATTGAGAAAGGAATGTTGGGGAAGAAATTTAAACCTCCCAAGCCTTTTTTAAAAGAACCACTTCCTCCGAGACCACCCAATCTGTGTCCAGGATGCCCTCACCGAGGATTGATGCATGTGTTAAGGAAACTAAAAGTTTTTACTGCCGGCGACATCGGGTGCTACACCTTAGGGGCTTATCCTCCTTTGAATGTAATCAATAGTAACGTCTGCATGGGGTCGAGTATTGGTAGCGCCCATGGCATGGCAAAGGCGCTTGGAGAAAAAGGAAATGGAAAAATCGTCGGTGTGATCGGAGATTCCACATTCCTTCATGCGGGAGTCCATCCTCTCATGAACGTCGTCTACAACAAGAGCTATACGACCACGATCATTTTGGATAATCGGACAACCGGCATGACAGGCCAGCAAGAGCATCCGGCGACAGGATATACCATCCGAGGAGAGAAAACCCATCGAATCAATTTCGTTGAATTGGGTCGGGCTCTTGGGATTGAAAACCCGAAAAAAGTAAATCCATGGAATTTAGAGGAGACGGAGAGGGTCGTTCGGGAAGAACTCGAAAAGGCTGAACCTTCTCTCGTAATCAGCGAGGGGCCTTGTGCGCTCCTTCGAAGGGCCATTAAAAAATATAACAAACCTCTTCAGGTTGATTCCACCAAATGTATTGGATGTAAAACCTGCGTCAACTTGGGTTGTCCTGCCATCTCTTATCAACCCGTGGAAGGGGAGATGGCGATGACCGCGGATGGAAAGAAGCGAAAAGGAATTTCTCACATTGAAGCGAGCCTATGTCCGGGGTGTCATCTCTGCTATCAGGTGTGTAAATTCGAAGCCATTAAGAGTCAGGAGGAGAGGCCGATTTTCGGGTTCGAAACGGTATAAACCAATGGAAAAATGGAACGCTGGAATATTGCTTTAAAGCATGATTCCATCTTTCCAATCTTCCATCATTCATGATTTCATCATAAGGAGAAAGAATGGAACAAACGACCACCAATATCTTGGTTGCAGGCGTTGGAGGACAAGGGGTCATCATAGCGAGTGACATCATGTGTGAGGTTTTTATGGAAGCAGGCTATGACGTGAAAAAGAGCGAGGTTCACGGAATGGCGATGAGGGGAGGAATCGTTACTTCCCATTTCCGGTTTGGCAAAAAGGTTTATTCCCCGCTGATCAAGCAGGGGGAAACGGATATCCTCTTTGCTTTTGAACAACTGGAGGGACTCCGATGGTTTAACCATCTAAGGCCTAATGGAAAAATCATTATGAACGATCACAAAATTAGCCCTCCGGCTGTCAATTTAGGGGAGATGGAATATCCCAAAGCCATCCCCGAAATCATTCGTTCAAAAATTATAAATTTTTATTTGGTAAAGGGAACAGAGATTGCCCTCCAATTAGGAGATGTCCGGGCAGCTAATGTTGTGCTCCTCGGTGCCATTTCAAAATGTTTTGAGGTCAACGAAGATCTCTGGCTAAAAACAATTCTGAATTACCTTCCTCCCAAAGTTCATGAATTGAACAGAAAAGCGTTTTCTGCCGGTAGAGACCAGATCTCTCAAACATAATTAAATCTAATCTATGATTTCAGATTTGAGATTTAAGATTTTTGCAATCCGGATCAAATAATTTTCTTCAATCCGCAATCTGGAATCTACAATTTGAAATCAGTGTTAGGACCCTTCTCATGTAGCGTCGGCATTCACTTTCTAACTCCACCGCCTAAAAAAGAATGACCGCCCGACTGCGAATTCCTCATTTTTCACTTAAGCATACCCTGGAATGCGGGCAATTTTTCCGGTTTACCAAGGTTTTTGATACCTACATCGTTCAATCCTCGGATCGGATTTTTTCCCTCCGTCAAAAAGGGGATCTCCTTTTCTACGACGGTGTTGAAGAACCTCTCCTGATCCATTTTTTCAGGCTGGATGAAGATTTAGACTCTATTTTGAAAGAGATCGATCAGGATCCAATGATTGATCAGGCGATAAAAAAATACGGGGGGATGAGACTGATCCGACAAGATCCATGGGAATGTCTTCTCTCTTTCTTATGCTCTTCGGCTAAAGCCGTCTCGCATATCCGTTGTATCATCGAACATGTCTGCAAATCTTCAGGGGAAAAAGTCGTTTGGGGAGACTACCTCGGATACCGATTTCCTGAACCTCAATCCATAAGGAATCCGCTTCAACTGGAATCGGCCAGGGCAGGGTTTAGAACAAACTATTTGGTGAATGCCAGCCGCTCTGTGAATCGGAACCAACTTCTCTTGCTGAAAGATTTATCTTATAAAACGGCCAGGGAAAAATTGATGCAGCTTTCGGGCGTAGGGAAAAAGGTGGCCGATTGCACACTCCTCTACTCCCTGGATTTTTTTGAGGCCTTTCCAATGGATACCTGGATTAAAAAAGGGTTACAAAAGACCTATTTTAGAGGAAGAAATGCTGGAGAGAAAGCGATGGAGGAGTTTGTATCCAATCATTTCGGCCCTTACGCAGGGTATGCCCAGCTTTATCTCTACCATTTCTGGCGACACCATCCTTTTTGATTCGGCGGGTTCCTCCATCAGGGACAAATCTGCATGTCCACGCGGCGCGTCATCGTCGAAAAAGCGATCGCTAAGGAATTTACGGAAAAATTTGTTAAAAAGGTTTCAACATACAAAGTTGGCAATCCGAAAGAACCCGACACGGTCATTGGCCCCCTCATTAACCGGCACCAATTCGATGAAGTCAAGAAAAGTGTCGATGCTGCCGTCCGCGATGGCGCTAAGATCTTGTGCGGTGGTAAATCCGAAGGGCTCTGTTACTATCCAACGGTGCTGACCAACGTAAAACCTAACACGCCATTTTCGTGTGAAGAGACCTTTGGCCCGGTGGTTTCGGTGATTGAGGTCAAAGACGAAGAAGAGGCCGTTGCCGTAGCAAATAATACTCGGTACGGGCTTTCGGCAGCCGTATTCACTCGCGATTTTATGAAAGGTCTGGCTATTGCCGAGCGCATCGAATCAGGGATAGTTCACATAAACGATCAGACGGTTCACGATGAGCCACAGGTGCCCTTTGGTGGCGTGAAGGATAGTGGTTGGGGTCGGTTCGGTGGCAAGGCCGCTCTGGAGGAATTCACCGAACTACGTTGGATCAGCATGCAGCGCACCCCGCGCAAGTATCCCTTCTAATTTGCCTTTCGTGACGGAATTTGGGGAGAAAAATACTCCCCGTATTTTCTGAAGATCGCCGGCAAATTGAAGAGACCTCATCAAGCGCTTCATTCCAGGAGATTCTTTCCCACTTGCCTTCTCCTTTGGCACCCATTCTTTTCATGGGATAGAGTATCCGGTCAGGATGGTACGCCAATTGCGTGATGGCCAGGCCCTTGCTGCATAGAGTTCCATGGCTGATGGGGGAATTGGGATCTCCCTCCACTTTGATCACCTTGCCGTCTTTGACATGGGCCATGCCCCCACAGCCTCCGTGGCAACTACGACAGGTTGTTCGAAGTGTTTTAATCTCTTCCATCAGTTTTCCTACTTACTTGTTATCGGTGTAATAAACTTAAGAATGTAGACAAAGGTTAATATAATCTCTGCGTTCTTAAGGATGGCAGGATTATCTTCTCCGAGTGTCCGCAGCCTTATAGCGCTTTCCTCAAGCCTCTCGATCTCATTTCTTATCTGCTCATTCATTTCTCTCACCTTCTCTCATATCTTTAAAGCGTTTTGCTTTGAGCATATATCGCGGAAGTGAACCAGGAGGTTCAATGATGATGTGGAACGACAGATTGGTTGCGATCTTAAGACTTTCGACCAGCCGGGTCCTTGTCTGTTCAATAGATCCTACCGGAAGTTGGGGACTTACTTCCGCCCTGAGGATAATGATGTCCATCAGACCTCTTCTCTCCACAATGATCTCGAACTCCTCGACCTCTTGAAATTCCTTCCGGATCACCTCCTCCACCGTCTTGGGAGAGAAGAGCACACCTCGGACCTTTCGAAGATCATCCGTCCTCCCTACTACCTCTTTGATCTTTCTTGAGGTCCTTCCGCAAGAGCAGGTTTCTTTTCCCTTGATCACCAGGTCTTTTGTATTGAAACGGATCAGAGGAAAGGATCGGCGGCCCAGAGGTGTTACTACCGCAACACCTATTTCCCCTTCTTCTACCTCTCTCTGAAGTGTTTCTCGATCGAGGATCTCGACTAAAAAGAAAGGTTCAATGATGTGCATCCCATCCTTTGCTTCACACATTCCTGCCCACGCGCAGGGCTCTGTTCCACCGATATGGTCATATACATGGCATCGGTAGACTTCTTCTAATTTCAATCTGGTAGCAGAAGGCATGGGTTCTCCGGCACAGAGCATCCTTTCTATTCCGAGAGAAGCAGGCTCAATGCCCATGTTTTTTGCTTCTTCGGCAATATGAAGTCCATAGGTGGGGGTATTCATCATCCCGTTGGCCTTAACTTCGAGAATTTTATGAATCCTTCCCTTTGTGTCGAGACCGCCTCCAGGGACGAGTTCACATCCAAGCTTTTCTGAAGCATAATGGGCTTCCCAGAAGGCGACATAGACATTATAGACAAATGGAAGAAAGATTCGGTGGTGCGGCCTAAATCCTGCCATATAGAGAATATGGCACCAAGCCTCAATCCTCCATTGCCAGCTTTCATAGGTCTCGGGGACATATACGGGTTTTCCGGTTGTTCCACTCGTTTGTCTGAAGCTGGTAACTTGTTCAATCTTAGGGCCAAGGGTGCCCCCATAGGGGAAGGGTTCCATCTCCTGGTACTTTCGTAACTCTTCTTTATCAGTGAGCGGGACCTTCCTGATATCATCGAAGGTTTTTAGATCATTGGGATCAATCGCTTTTAATTTCTCTTTGAAGAGGACCGAATTCTCCTTTGCATACGAAAGAATATTTTTGAAGTATGAAAGCTCGATCTTATCTAATTCTTTTCTGGGCAGGGTCTCCAAGTAGGGGTTCCAATATTTCATGAATAACCTCCGATAGAAATGTTTTTCCCTCACATTTTGTAAAGGGTTTTAACATTGGCTCCGAGTTTATATGAAACTTGCCTTGCAACATCAGCCGTTTTAGGACCGTATTTTTCAATCAAACTCTTCGCAAAGGTTCCAATGAGAATGATACATCCAATGATTTTTTCTTGCACACCCAATACCGGTGCGCTTACGAAATTGACTCCAGCGGTGATTTCACCAATATCCTGAGCATATCCCAGTTGTCTACACTTAGTAAGTTCATCTCTCAACCGCTTCATGTCTATTTGATATTTTGTGCATGGATTTTGATATTAGGATTTTGAATTCTTTGGATCAGGCTTTAATGATTTTCTTCTTCCATTGTTTCATTCCCTTCGTTACATTTCGGGTGTCAATAACAAGGGGAGCGAACCTGACAATCCTTTGATAATCAATACTATGGTCTGTTACGACGACAGCGGCATCGATTCTGCGAAGTAGTTGTTCCGTGAGAGGGGAGGAATTCAACCTAAATGAGTATTTTCTAAAAGAGGGAAGGGATGGGATATAGGGGTCGTGGTAGAGGATGACCGCCCCTTTTTTCTGGAGGAGATTCATGATGGACAGGGCAGGGGATTCCCTGGCATCGTCCACATCTTTTTTGTAGGCGACCCCCAAGATCAGAATTTTTGCTCCTTTTATGCTTTTTCCCCTTGCATTGAGGGCATCTTGAATCTTGGCGACCACATAATAGGGAACGTGAACATTGATTTCTCCCGCCAAGAAAATAAATCTTGTTGTAAAATCATATTCTCGAGCTTTCCAGGAGAGATAATAAGGATCGATAGGAATACAGTGACCTCCCATTCCAGGACCCGGGTAAAAAGGTGAAAATCCAAAAGGTTTGGTACTGGCGGCTTCGATAACCTCCCAAATATCAATGCCCATCCGGTCAGTCAACATTTTTAATTCATTGACTAAGGCAATATTGACACTTCGATAGATATTTTCAAGGAGTTTGGTCAATTCCGCAACCCGGGGGGAAGAAACGGGGACGATCTTCTGAATGATCCTGCTATACAGGGCAGTGACAACTTTTTGGCAGGATGGGGTCACTCCGGCCACCACCTTTGGAATTTGATGGGTTGTAAATCGCTTGTTTCCTGGGTCCTCCCTTTCCGGCGAAAAGGCCAGATAAAAATCTTCTCCGACCTTTAAGCCCCTTGATTCCAATCGAGGAAGGACCATTTCTTCTGTGGTTCCCGGGTAAGTGGTGCTTTCCAAAACAATCAGTTGACCTTTCCTCAGATTCTGGAGAATGGCTTCAGTGGTTTTTTCTATGTACTGTAGATCGGGCTCCATTTTTTCAGTCAAGGGAGTGGGAACGCAAATCAGAATGCAATCGGGTTTACCAAGACGAGAAAAGTCATTGGTCACATCGAAATGGCCACTCCGGATGAACTGGGAAATCCAGGAGGGGGGAATGGATTTCAAATAGCTCTTCCCTCTCTTCAGGGTGGCGACTTTCTTGGAATCGACATCGAATCCTAAGACTCTGAAATCTTCTTCACAAAACCTTAAGACCAGAGGAAGGCCAACATATCCCATCCCGATGATTCCAATCAAGGCCTTCTTTTGATGGATCTTTTGGATGAGTTGTTCTTCCATGTTCCCTTTCATATGAAAATCTTTCCACTTGTTTCTCCCTCTCCCTTGATGGGAGAGGAGTGGCTGCCTGCCGGTAGGCAGGAGTTCAAGGGTTCAAGTAATTCTTCCTATTAATCTGTCCATAGAAGTACGGACGTCGAAGACCAAATCCCTCCTCCCTCCCTTTACTAAAGGGAGGAATTCCCCTCTTTGGAAAAGAGGGGTTAGGGGAGATTTTCGGAAGAATATGTCTAATCAATTATGGACTCCTTAGTAATAGATATTTCACTTGACCACTGGGACCTCAGACCCCTTGGACCCGATTCTTTTATAGAACGCTTTGATTCGATCCACAACGGCCATCTGTTGGTCTTCGGTCAACTCAGGATAGATAGGGAGAGCTAAAACCTCTTCGGAGGCTTTCTCGGAATTTGGAAGATCTCCTGAGCGATATTTCAAGAAAGAGTAACATTCCTGCAAATGGAGAGGAATAGGATAATAGATGTCTGTGCCAATCCCCTCCTCTGACAGGAATTGTTTAAGCCGATCTCTTTCCGGAACACGAATCACATATTGATGGAAGATATGGCGGTTCTGATATTGAATGCTCGGGAGCTTAAAGCCTTTTACGGAAGAGAGAAGGTCTTGGAATAACAATTGATAACGTTCAGCCTTCTTTTGTCTCTCTGCGGTCCATTTTTCGAGATACTTAAATTTGACTAAAAGGATAGCGGCTTGAAGGGTATCGAGACGGCTGTTGATGCCAATCTGTTTATGGAAATATTTGGGCTGACTTCCGTGGACTCTCAGCAGTCGAAACTTCTCCGCCCAACCGGAGTTGTCCGTTGTCACCATCCCGGCATCTCCAAAGGCACCCAAATTTTTCGTCGGGTAAAAAGAAAAACACCCGAGGTCACCGATCTGTCCGGCCCGACGTCCCTCTGATCCAGCCGTCGGCTTATACTCTGCTCCCAATGCCTGGGCAGCATCCTCAATGATAAAAAGTTTTTTCTCTTTGGCAATTTTAAGAAGAGGGGCCATATCCGCACATTGTCCAAAGAGATGAACAGGGATAATGGCCTTTGTTCTCGGTGTTATTTTCTCCTCGATTTTAGAAGGGTCAATGTTATAAGTCTCTCGATCGATATCCACAAAGACAGGGATGGCGCCAAGGCGTGAAACAGCTCCTGCTGTGGCAAAAAAGGTAAAAGGAGGAAGAATCACTTCGTCGCCCGTCCCAATTCCTAAAACCATTAGAGCTAAAAGCAGGGCGTCTGAACCCGAGGCCACCCCGATGGCATATCGCGACCGACAATATTGAGCGATTGTTTCCTCCAGGGTCTGCACTTTAGATCCCAGGATGAATTGTTGGTTTTGAAACACTTCATCCATGGCAGACTTGATTTCATTTTCAATGGATTTAAACTGAGCCGACAAATCAAAAAAGGGAACCTTCGTTTTCATCAATGCTCTCTTCGTTTTCCCCCTCACCCCACCCTCTCCCCAATGGGGAGAGGGGAAGGATGAGGGGCGAGTTTCAATTCATAAAATGCGCTTGTATCGGGGTTTTCAATTATGGACTCCTTAGTAAGATAAAAAAAATTGATAGTCAAGGTAATTTTTCATCGCTATAATAAGACCTATGAAGGGGAAGATCAATCCTGATTCCATCTCGGTCATATTAGTCAGGCCCAAATTCTACGAAAATATCGGCTCCGTGGCAAGGGCGATGAAGAATATGGGTTTGAGTCGGTTGATTTTGGTTAACGGATGTTCTCCCCTCCATCCTAACGCCTATAAATTAGCCTCCGGGGCTGAAGATATTTTGGAAAGGGCAGAGGAGTTTCCTACCTTGAGCGAGGCCATCTCTGAATTAGGATGTTTGGTCGGAATGACTTCTCGGGGAGGAAGAGACAGGCACCCGGATCTGACACCGAAAGCCCTGGCAAAAAAAATTGTTCCTCTCTCCCAGGAGAATTCAATTGGCCTGGCCTTCGGCTCAGAAAAAGAGGGATTGACCAACGAGGAATTGTCCCTTTGTCATTTCTATGTCAGGATCCCTTCCATGGAGTCCTTCCCATCCCTCAATCTTGCACAGGCAGTGATGGTAATCTGCTACGAGTTATTTCAAGCCTCGAAAGAGATTCCAAAAGCGTCTATCCAATTGGCTCAAGCTGAGCAGTTGGAGAAGATGTTCGAGCATATGGAGAAGACACTCATCCAAATCGGTTTCCTGGATTCCAACCATCCTAAAAGAATCATGCAAGCGCTCAGACGGCTATTTGGAAGAAGCCAGATGGATGGAAGAGAGGTTCAGATTATGCAGGGCATCTGGAGCCAAATGGATCACCAATTGAGGAAAGGAAAGACCTCTAAACAAGGGAGGAAAAAATGTTAGAGAAATGGATAGGACTGTTTTTGTCGTTCTTTTTAGCAATGAGTCTATTAGAAGTAAGGATGGGACATGCTTCTATCTTGCTCCCCAGGCCTTCTTCCGATGGGAAGGTTTCTGTGGAGAAGGCCATCAAGGAGAGACGAACCATTCGAGATTTTAAAGAAAGGATTCTCTCCCTCGCTCATCTTTCACAACTCTTATGGGCTGCACAGGGGATCACAGATTCAGTAACAGGGAGAAGAGCTGCACCCTCTGGAGGCGCATTGTATCCTTTAGATATTTACATCGTGATCGGAGAGAATGGGGTCGAAAAAATAGAGACGGGTGTTTATCACTATCTACCCAAAGAGCATTCCATCTCACTCATCTCAAAAGGAGATCGTAGAAAAGAGATTGCATCCGCTTCTTTGGGACAGAGGTGGATGGCTAAGGCACCCATCACCTTTATCATCACAGCTGAATATCGAAGGATCACCGGGAAATATGGGGAAAGGGGGATACGATATGCCCTCATCGAAGCTGGCCATGTGGGTCAGAATTTGTTTCTCCAGGCAGAAGCCTTAGGACTAGGGGCTGGGATCGTGGGAGCATTTAATGATTTGGAGGTCTCAAAAGTAGCAGGTCTCCCTTCCAAACACGAGCCATTATTAATTATGCCTGTGGGTTATAAGAAGTAAAAAGAAAACCCCTTCACCTGTATCATCAGGGAGAAGGGGTTAATTGAGAAATGAAATATTTTCTTGAGGTCTCTTGAGTCCTTATTACTTTTTCAAAAAGGGCGTAACAATATCAATCGGCACGGGGAAGACGATGGTTGAGTTCTTCTCCGTGGCAATCTCCGCTAAGGTCTGAAGGAATCTTAACTGGAGGGCTGTGGGATTGGCACTGATCACATTTGCAGCCTGAGTCAATTTTTCTGCAGCCTGGAATTCACCCTCGGCATGGATGATTTTGGCTCTCTTCTCCCTTTCTGCTTCTGCCTGGCGGGCAATTGCCCTCTGCATATTCTCCGGTAGATCTACCTGTTTGGTTTCCACCAGAGAGACTTTGATTCCCCATGGCTCTGTGTGTTTATCTAAGATATCTTGGAGCTTCAGGTTGATTTTGTCTCGCTGGGAGAGCAACTCATCCAAATCCGCCTGCCCCACGACGCTCCGAAGTGTGGTTTGGGCCAATTGGGAAGTGGCGTAGAGATAATTCTCCACCTCGACCACAGCCTTATTGGGGTCCATGACGCGAAAATAAACAACGGCATTCACCTTAATGGAAATATTGTCACGAGTGATCACATCCTGGGGGGGGATGTCCAGCGTGACCAATCTCAGACTGATTCTTAGCAACTTATCAATGCCAGGGATGATGAAAATAATCCCTGGACCCTTTGCACCGATCAACCTTCCCAAGCGGAAGATAACCCCTCGTTCGTATTCCCTGAGTATCTTGATTGCCGAGGCAGCTAAAATGATTACAAAGATAATAAGAAAAAAGAAACCTGATGGAAGACCTGTCATGCCCATATCATTCCCTCCTTATTCAATTATTTTGACTTTTAATTTTAGATTCACTACCCCGATGACTTGAATCTTACCTCCTTTTTCGATATTTTGGTCACTGACGACATTCCAGAACTCTCCATGAATGGACACTTTCCCTTCCGGAGCAATAGGTGTGGAAGCAATCCCTACTTCTCCTATAAGGCCTTCCATCCCCGTCGTCGGTTTTCTCAGGCGCGCCCGGATTGCCATGGTTGCTGCAAAAATAAAGAAGGCTGATGTAACCAGAACGGCGGGGATAATGACACTCAAAGAGAGTCTCATATATTCAGCTGGACTTTGAAATAACATCAGTGAACCTAAGAAAAGGGAGATAACGCCACCCACCGCTAACAATCCATGACTAACCACTTTGATTTCGGCAATGAATAGAATGATGGCAAAGAGGATCAGTGCTAAGCCGGCATAATTGACCGGAAGCACCTGCAACGCGTAGAAAGCGAGGATAAGGAAAATTCCTCCAACTACCCCAGGAAGAATGGCTCCAGGATTTGATAATTCAAAAAAGATTCCCATTCCCCCTAACATTAGAAGATAGTAGGCAATTTGAGGATTGGAAATGATATCCAGAAGTCTTTCGCGCCAGCTCATCTGAATGGGTTTTGGTTGGACTCCTTTCGTGTGAAGGGTCCGGGTGACGTCATTGAATTTTACAACCTTCCCGTCAATCTTGGCGAGAAGGCTTGAAATATCCTGACTGACAAAATCAACGACATTGAGATTAACTGCTTCCTCGTCAGTGATGGAGACACTCTTCACTACCGCCTTTTCAGCCCAATCCACATTTCTCCCTCGGGTTTTGGCAATATTCTTAATGAAGGCAACCGTGTCGTTGACGATTTTTTCCGTCATCGTTTTGTTCTCTTTTCCTTCTCCTCCCAATGTGACGGGATGGGCTGCTCCAATGTGAGTACCAGGAGCCATCACAGCGATGTGTGCAGCCATGGTAACAAACACGCCAGCAGAAGCCGCCCTTGCGCCACTGGGAGCCACATATACAACGATAGGGATATTAGAGGTAAGCATCTTTTTAACGATCATCCTCGTCGACTCCAGCAATCCTCCAGGGGTATCGAGCTGAATAATTAAGCATTGGGCGCCTTCTTTGGTGGCTTGATCGATCGAATCCATAATAAACTTTGCAGTGGCGGGGTTGATGATTCCATCTACCTCGATGGTAAAGACGGGCGCCTTCTCCTGGCTTGGAATCGCAGCAACAAAGGCAAACAGGGAAAAGATGGAAAGAATGAATAATACCTTATTTCTTTTCAATATTTGTTCTCCTAATTTGTTAAATATCCCACAAAATAGATAGATTGTCAAATCATCCCAAGAAGTCTAAATCTTAATCCTCATGAGGTCCTCTCCCAGGATGATTTGACCTTGATAAATTTTCTTGTATTGGCCAACGATATCAAATTGGCCACAAACTGGATAGAGATGGGTGAGAAGAAGTTTTTTGCAGCGCGATTCTGCTGCAATTCTTCCAGCCAACGAAGGAGTAAGGTGGCCTTCCATTTTTTTCTCATCAGGAGAAGAACACTCTAAAACAAGTAAGTCCACTTCAGCGGCCAGATCAATAATATTTTGACAATAATCCGTGTCCCCGGAAATAGCGATCGATTTTCCATCTTTAAACTCTATTCGATACCCAACGCTTTCAGAAATGTGAGCCATGGGTTTTGATAAGATTCTCAAGTCACGATAGAAAAGAGGTTCTTCAGAGATCTCTTTGATGGTTAATCGGTAAGATTGGGGCTCAATCCAGGAGCCATAGGGGTTTTTCAATTTCTCAAAATAAGATTTAAATCCAGGCCCTCCAATGCATAATAATTCTTTTTCCCGCGGAAGATCTGCATATTTACAGGCAAAGAGAATGTGAACGAGGTCAGAAACATGGTCAGGGTGGTTGTGGGTATAGAGGAGAACGTCAATATATTGGTAGGTTATCCCAACCTTTAACATCTTCCTCAAGGCTCCAGACCCACTATCGATCAATAACTTAGTGCTATCTGAGAGAACGACAAGACCTGGAGAACCCCTCCTTAAAGAAGGAATGCCAGTTCCCGAACCTATGATGATCAATTCAGCCAACGGCTTCGCTCCGGTAAAAGTAGTAAAAGTATTTACTTATAACATTAACATGAAATAGATGGGATGTAACTTTCTTTTTTACGTCCCATTTTTACCAAGAGAGTCAGTTCCACTGATAACTGCCAAGCCCTTATCCTTTTGTAATCTCTGGCCATTTTCTTTCTTCAATCCAATCCCGCGAAACACGGGACTGAGGTCTATCGTCTTACTGTCTGAATCACTAAGGTTTCCTAAAATACTTGACAATTGCATTAAAAATCGATATATCTACTCAGAATTCAAAGGGATATTTTGGTTTCCGTAGAACTATGGAATGGACATTGCTTCTTAACTCTACTTTTGAGCCCCTCAAAGTGGTGACCTGGAAAAAGGCGATCATTATGGTGACGCTTGAAAAAGTAGAGATCATTGAAGAATACGATCGCATGATTCGAGGCGTCAGCTTTTCCTTACGGCTCCCCGCTGTGATTCGATTAAATCGTTTTATTAAAAGAAATACTCCCATCGTAAAATTCTCCCGTCAGAATCTCTATGTCCGGGATCGGGATAAATGTCAGTACTGTGGCACCCCTTTTGAGCACAGGGAATTGACCTATGACCATGTCATTCCACGTTCCAAAGGTGGGCAAACGGAATGGACGAATGTGGTGACCTGCTGTGCCGCCTGCAATCTCAAAAAGGGCGGGAGGACGCCTGAAGAAGCAGGGATGTCGCTGATCCGAAGACCCAGAGCGCCCATCTGGATACCCTTGCTGCCGATGAGCCTTGGGATCAAAGAGACCCCAGATCCCTGGAAAGATTATCTATACCTCAATATAGAGTTGGCTTCTTAACCCAGATGTGCATTGAAAAGGCAGTTGGGCCTGCTTCCAAACCTTTACCACTTGAAACGCAGTAGCAAAACCCTAAAAGGTTCCGCTGTAAAGGTTTGGTGATAAATCATCCGGCGCTGTAATTATCTATTTTATTTTTAGCCGTCCCAGCATACCCAACAGCCTTTTGGAATGTTTTTATGCAATTAGCAGATTGGTTTTTCAAGGTGCGCATCTCTATTTTTAGATACCCCCCATATTTATTGATATAGGCTTAGGATATGAACCGGGAAAGTAGAATAGGGAAGAAGGAAGACTTCATCAAAGCTCTTTATGGAAATGAAGGGTGGATAACGGATTGCGAAGGGATGGAAAGAAATGAGATATCTTTGGGCCCCGTGGCGAATGGATTATATTTTAGGAAAGGGGAAAAAAGGATGTTTCTTTTGCAGAAAACTTAAAGAAAAAAATGACAGAAAAAACCTCATCCTCTGTCAGGGTAAATATGTGTTTGTGGTGATGAATAAATTTCCCTATACCAACGGCCATCTGATGGTCGTGCCCAAACGCCACTGCCTTGATTTGGAACAATTGGATAATAGAGAATTTAAAGAGCTTTTCGACCTATTAAAAGCCTCCGTACGGGCGCTGAAGGCAAGCTTCCATCCGCAGGGATTCAATATTGGGATGAATATTGGGAAAGTGGGGGGGGCCGGAGAGGACCATCTCCATCTCCATATTGTCCCACGATGGGCAGGAGATACCAATTTTATGCCAGTGATAGGGGAAACGAAAATCATCCCTGAATATTTAGAGAGGACTTATCAGAAACTTCACTCTGCTTTTACGGATCCATTGAAAAAAAAGAGAGTCCAGAAAGGAGCGTGATAAAGTGAGATGGGTCAAGACATTACTTTGGATAGTGGCCTTTTTGTTAGCGATCCCGTTTTTTATTCAAAATCGAAGCGAGGTCACCCTTCGTTTCGTTTTCCCTTGGGAGAGTTATCAATGGTTTGAAATTCCAGAAGTCCCTCTCCCTCTCTTCTTGGTCATCCTTTGTTCTATCTTTTTGGGAGTCTTGATCGGTGGGGTGGGTGACATTTATAGACGTTTTCAACTCAAAAAGACCCTTCGTCAAAACCAAAAAACAATTGAGAGATTGGAGAAAGAGATTCAATCTCTTCAGGGTCCTGGTCTGGATCAACCCTCCTATGTCAAGGGAGAGGGTTAACCTTGATGATCAACCGGAGGAAATTCGATAGCATCATGAGGAAAGACCCCCATGAATGGGCTAAAATTTTTCTTGCATTTTGGAGGGAATTGTAGTATAAATTTTTTAGATCCGTTGGTCTGCTGAAAAAGCGGGCTGTTTGCCCGCTTTTTTTTTAAGAAACTCCTATAACCAAGGCCAAAGAGATGATTGAAAGGGAGATGGTGGATCGGGTACGCGCAATGGCCGAGCCTATCCTTTTGGATGAAAGAATGGAATTGGTAGATATTGAATACCGCAGAGAATCGAAGGGATGGGTCCTTCGCCTCATCCTGGACAAAGAAGGAGGGGTTACCCTTAACGATTGCACGCGAATTAGCCAAGAAGTTGGAAGAAGTTTAGATATAGAGGATTTTATACAAGCGCCCTATTCGTTGGAAGTTTCCTCACCTGGTCTTACCCGCCCATTAAAAACCGAAAAAGACTTTATGAAGTATCGGCATTGTTTGATCAAGGTGAAGACCGTCGATCCCATGGAGAATCGGCGGCAGTTTAAGGGAAGACTCTTGGGGGTCTCCGAGAACCGTATAGTAATGGAAGTGGATGGGAAGATTTTTCAGATTCCTCTTTCTAATGTCGCAAAAGCCAACTTGGAGGTTGACTGGAACATGCTCCGTAAGGAGCCTTCTATAAAATAAGATACTATTTCCGGGAGACTCTGTTAAGTCTGAGGGGCAGACGGAAGTTCGTTTTTAAAAGGGAGAAATGAATTATGCCATCCAATCTCAATTATGTGATTGATCAAGTGGGAAAGGATAAAGGGATTGACCGGAAGGTAATTATTGAAGCCTTGGAACAAGCAGTGCTGACGGCTTCAAGAAAGAAATACGGACACCAGGGGGAGATAGAAGTTCATTATAATGAGGAGGTGGGCGAGGTCGAGTTGTTCCAATTCAAGCAGGTGGTGGAGGAAGTGACCAATCCATCGACGGAGATCTCCCTTAAGGAAGCAAGAGAATTGGACAACGAGGCCCAGATCGGGGACAGCTTAGGAGTGAAACTGAATACCGATTTCGGCCGAATTGGAGCCCAGACGGCAAAGCAGGTGATTATCCAGAAGGTGCGAGACGCTGAAAGAGAAAACGTTTATAATGAATTTAAGGACCGAAAGGGAGATTTGGTCAGCGGAACCGTTCAGAGAATGGAGAAGGGAAATGTTTTCATTGGCATTGGAAGGGCCGAGGCCGTTCTCTTGTCGAAAGAACAAATTTCTGGGGAGAGCTATCGGCAAGGGGAGCGACTTCGGGCCTATATTCTTGATGTCCAGAAGAACTCAAAGGGGCCACAAATTTTTCTTTCCAGGACCCATCCAGGATTTTTAATCAAGTTGTTTGATATGGAAGTGCCTGAGATCTCTGAGGGAGTGATCAAACTGATCAGTGCTGCCCGGGAACCGGGTGAGAGGGCAAAGATCTCTGTCTATAGTTCCAGCCGGGATGTGGACCCGGTGGGAGCCTGTGTCGGCATGAAAGGTTCTCGAGTCCAGAACGTCGTTCAGGAACTTCGAGGGGAACGGATTGACATCATCCCATGGTCTCAAGATCAAGCCAAGTATGTATGTAACGCATTGGCTCCAGCCAAAATCTCTCGGGTCTATATCGATGAGGAGAATCGTCATATGGAGGTGGTCGTAGCAGACGACCAACTCTCCCTTGCGATCGGGAAGAAAGGCCAGAATGTCCGATTGGCCTCTAAGTTGACCGGTTGGAAAATCGATATTAAGAGCGAATCCAGAATGGAAAAGATCTCAAGTGAAATCTTGGAAAAATTCAAGGACCTCCCCAATATCGGAGATGTGGCGAGCCGTATCCTTTATAACGAAGGTTTCCGATCGATCAAGGAGGTGGCTGAAGTCGACCCAGAAGAACTGGCAAAGGTTTTAGAAATTGAGAGAGAAAGGGCTATCGAGATTATCGAAAGGGCGGTTAAGATATCCCAAGGAGAAGAAGGAACAGGGGTGAGCCAGGTCACTCTTCCAACGGCGGGGGATCCCGTCCTCGATCCGGTAGACCGGATGGAGGGGGTGGGAGAGAAGACAGCCCAACTATTAAAAGAGAATGGTTTCAAAACCATTCACGATATTTTGGAAACAAATATCGAGAAACTTTCTGTCATTCCAGGGATCGGGATTAAGAAAGCTGAAAAATTGATTCAATCCGCAAAACATTATATCGAAGGGAAGAGGGCGTGAGCAAGAGGGGACATATTCCCATTCGTACGTGCGTCGGATGTCGAAAGAAAAGGAAGAAAGAAGAAATGATTTGGTTGGCCCAACATCCTGAGGGAGTGGTGGTGGTGAATGGGAGGAAGCCTCATCAGGGGCGAGGGCTTTATCTCTGCCCAGATTTTGGGTGTTTAAACATGGCGAAGAAAAAGAACAGAGGAGTTGGGTTCTTGGAAACGATGGATTTCCGATATCCTACGGCAAAAGGTTTTTTTGACAGAGGAGGGTGGGAATGACGAAAAGTAAAGTCCTCGATCTCGCACGGGAAGTTGGGATGGAGGATGACAAACTCCTTCTGAAATTGAAACGGATGGGGGTAAAGGTAAAAGACAAGAAACTTGCAGAACCTGAAAAAAAGGTATCTTCATCTGATGAAAAGATCATTGAAAGGGATGCTGAGAAAGAAATTGTTGAGAAGCGGGTCAAAGCCACGGTGATTCGAAGAAGAACAAGAACCCTGGAAGTTAAGGTGGAGCCCCCCACGCCTCCATTAGCTGTTGCCGAGCCAGAGACTATAAAGGGGCAGATTCCAAATGGTAAGGCGGGAGAAGAAAAGGCAGCAGAGAGAAAAGAATTGAAAGAGGCGGAGAAACCTCCTGTCAAACCAACGAGAGGAAAGAAGCAAGAGGAAAGACCCGAAGCACCTACGGTATCCACTGAGGCAAAGGCTGAAGAAAAAAAGGTGATGCCTCCCAGACCCGTCGAGGCAGCGCATCCCCAGCTATCCCCTCAAGAGGCAAAAGAAGCCCCCAAGGACAAGAAGGACGTTGAGAGACCTAAGCCGAAGGAAACCCCTCTTAAAACAGTGGAGGCGAAGCTGTTAGAAAAAGAAGAATTATTGGAAAAAGAAAGATTAGGGCCTTTTGCAAAGAAAAAGGGTTTTGTAAAAAAGAGGAAGAGGATTGAGGAAAGGATGTTGGGGGAGGAGGAGGTCGAAGGAGAGAAATTTGAGGGAAAAGAGCCAGAGGTCAGCTTCCGACCCTTCCGGCCGATGAAGAAGAAGGTGG